>Ga0137306_101165_pt1 | contig 28477 bp, 27 predicted proteins | sample Inofroosms_March_FD_97187 | JGI IMG/M metagenome (GOLD analysis project Ga0137306, IMG submission 97187) | Mouse cecal microbial communities from Vienna, Austria - N-Acetylneuraminic and N-Acetylglucosamine D2O microcosms_March | ecosystem: Host-associated > Mammals > Digestive system > Large...
CATCGACCAGGAACACACCAGGCTGTTTGAACTGGCAGAAGAGACTTATCAGTTACTGAACGATGATTTTATCCAGGACAAAACCGACAGCCTGATTCACCTGATTTCCGAGCTGATTAACTATACCAGAACCCACTTTGCCCATGAGGAGGAATACCAGAGAAGCATAAACTATGCCGCCATTGAAGACCACATGGCCATGCACCGCAAATTTGAAGATAAGCTGATGGAATTCGATCCCGATACTCTGGGCAACGACTTCAACAGCCAGAACGATACCGTAGAGGAACTTCTGGGATTTCTGACCAGCTGGCTGGTCAACCATATCCTGAAAGTGGATATGCTCTATGTACCGAAATAATCCCATACATAAACAGAAAATACCCGTATGTTCTGATGTGACGACGTATTTTCTGCAGAACAAGGGAGACTGCCGCAAAATTTGCGGCAGTCTCCTTTTAAAGCTGTTTTCAATACTGTGACACGTGCTGCGGCCGAAGCCTTTCGGATTACATTTCTTCCGGCATGATAACTGCTGCAACCAGATACACAATAATCCCGGTTGTGGTACAGCCCAGCAGTACAAACAGCAGACGGATAATCGTAGGGTCAATATTAAAGTATTCTCCCACACCTCCGCACACACCGCAAATTACTCTGTTTTTCCTGGATTTAAATAATCTTTTCGGTTCCATATTCATTCCTTCTTTCTGCAATTAAATTATAATTTTCTGCTTCCTGGCCTGGAGACTTACAGTTCCTGAAAAGAAACCTCCACCTCTCCCACGCCGCATTCAATTTTCATTTTCTTACTTCCCGGATTCTCAATACTGCGGCTGGAAGAAAGGCCTCCATATTCATTCTCTCCGATTTCCAGTCTTCCTACCCCGCACTCAATATCGTAGCTGTAGTCCCTTTCTTTTCCGGCAGCCTCCACTTCGATGGTGCCCACACCGCCTTCTATTTCAATTTCTTCCGCCCGGATTAAGGCTGCGATAAGGGTGCCCACGCCGCCTTCCAGCTTCAGCTCTTCCGCTTCCAGCTCTCCCAGCTCGATTTCTCCTGCGTCCACGCTCACGGACAGTTTCTTTTTCGCTGTGAGCTTCTCGCCTGTTTCACACTTCCCTGCTCCTACACTAATACTTATTTTCTCCGCTGTCAATGGCATTCCCATATAAATATAGCCTCTTCCCTGCTCCAAATCAATTTCTTTCAGCTGCACCTGCTCCATCAGCTCCCTGGGAAGCTCCAGCGTCACCCGGCTGGAATCATAATTTCGTATGCGCCCGCTGCCCTTATGTTCAATTTTCAGGGTACTGCCATCCATGTAAGCCTGAACCTGATATCTGTGGTCTTCCCGGCGGTACTGTACATTCATTTGAACCAGATTGCTATCCGTATTTTCCACAATCCTCACACCGCTGTAGTCCACATCCATTTTGATTTTTTTAATATCCTCACAGGAAAAATCAAATGCATCCTCATCGGCACTATCCCAGTCTATACTGTCGTCATCCCATTCCAAATCACTGCTCCCGTAACGGATAAAGGGAATATGACGGATGGGGCCTATGGAGAACTCTCCCGCCTCCACCTGGTTCCAGAACTCTGAGAACCGGAAGCCAATGCCCATTCCCACCGCACACAGCAGACTTCCCAGTATCACCAGAATCAATGCAATAATCAATGCCGCTTTTGTAAAATTCTTCATGCTCTTCGCTCCCTTCCGGAAAATATTCTGTTCCACACATTTCCAACCAGTCTGCACAGCCAGGGTATCACCTTCCCGCATACCCAGACACAGAGGACAGTTGCAAGAATTGCCACTGCCAGCAGCAGCAGGCCCACTCCCGTCATGGCAAATCCGATTGCCATACTGCCTGTAATAATCTGGCCGATTCCAACGCCAACCAGCGCCCCGCCTGCAATATAAAAGGAACCTGCAATACATACCACGGAAACAGCAAGACCGAAAATACCCCCGGCAACTCCTCCCACAATCCCAATCCATATGGGGCTGGTCACTATGGCAAGGACTACAATCAGAAGGATTTCCGCAGTGGAACGTCCCCCGTAAGTGGAGCGTCCGTCTCCGCTGTTGGATGAACTTTTCCCGCTGTCAAAAGAAGCGTTTTCATAATCATACTCATTTCTGTCTTCATATCCGGCGTACTCCTGCCCGGATGGCCCGGAGCCGGACTGCTGCTCCTTTGTATTTTTCCGGATATCCACCGGGTGCTTCTGCTCAAACCTGCTGTCCTCAAATCCCCGCTCCGTGTACTCGCCTGTGCCTGCGGCTCCATCCATGCCGGTGCCTGCCTTGATGATGGCGGCAACCTTCTCCGGAGATTCCAGTTCTTTCAGAATCTGTGCTTCATTTTCCACGCCTGCATCCTCAAAATAACTTCGATAGAAAGATAACGCCTCTCTTTTTTCCTCTTCTGCCACATCTTCCAGCAGCCGCTCTAACTGCCTCATAAATTCATCTCTGCTCATGCCGACTCTCCTCCCGAAAATAACATTGTAATTTTAGAAGAATAATTTACCCATTCTGTCCGGTACAGATTCAACTGTGCCATCCCTTTGTCCGTTATTTTGTAATATCTGCGGTTCCTGCCGCCGCATTCCACATCATAGACCTCCAGACAGTCATCCTTCTGCAGGCGCCGCAGCACCGGGTACAGAGTAGATTCCGATACCTCTATGGCCTGTCGTACATCCTGGGTGATTTTGTAACCATACGTGCCCTCCTCTTCCTTACATACAACCGCCAGAACAATTGCGTCCAGAAGAGCTGCACCTGTGTTAAATACCATGCCATCACTCCTTACTGTTTTTCAATATTACTACACCCTCCGAATATCCCATGGCAGCCATTGCTCTGTCTCATAGAATATTGTTTGCAGTACATTACTATTTTTTAAATATTACTATTTTATATTTAATACTATATACTATATAATATTATTTGTCAACAATTATTATAAAAAGAATGTGCAAGCGCATTTTTGGCGCGCGAACGAAATGTTCCTGCCTGCGTTCAGCACACAGACAGGAACATTTCATGGCATCTTTTATCGCCGGCCAGTTCCGGATGAAAGGCCAGACCTATTTGATTTTTGTAGCGGACGCCCACGATATTTTCTCCGGGACTGCCATCGGGCAGCCTATCCGTCACCGCAATGGGCTCCGCGCCTTTCCGGATGGAAACAATATAAGGGGCCCGGATAAATTCCATCGGAAATTCCCGCTCTTCCTCCCGGATTCCCCGCACTGTTCCGGAGGCGGAAAAGCTGCCCAGCTGCCTGCCGTAGGCATTTCTTCTGACGGTTACCGGCAGGGTGGCAAACCAGGGAGTTTCACTGCCGGAAAGCTGCTCCGCCAGAAGAATCAGCCCGGCGCAGGTGGCCAGAACAGGCAGGCCATGGAGGATTTTTTCCTGCAGGATTTCAAACATGCCCAGTTCCCGTAACAGCCTGCCCTGTACGGTGCTCTCTCCGCCCGGAAGAACAATTCCGTCAAAGGTCCCGACCAAATCGCTGCTTTTTCTGAGCTCCGTACAGTCCGCCCCCAGACTGCGGAGTATCTGCTCATGCTCCGTGAAGGCTCCCTGCACCGCCAGCACTGCAATCCGCATTCTATTTCCCCCTTTCTTCCATCAGCAGTTCAATTTCCTGCGCATTGATGCCCACCATTGCTTCGCCCAGATGTTCCGACAGCTCCGCAATCATCTGCCCATCGGTATAGTTGGCCACTGCCTTTACAATGGCATTTGCCCGCTTTGCAGGATTTCCCGATTTAAAAATACCGGAGCCCACAAAGACCCCTTCTGCGCCGAGCTGCATCATAAGGGCTGCATCCGCCGGAGTTGCAACGCCGCCCGCCGCAAAATTCACCACCGGAAGTTTTCCTGTTTCGTGAATCTGCTTTACTAACGGGTAAGGCGCCATCAGTTCTCTGGCTGCCTGAAACAGCTCATCTTCCCGCATGGAGACCAGTCTGGCAATTTCGCCGTTCATTTTACGCATATGGCGCACAGCCTGTACCACATCCCCGGTTCCCGGCTCCCCTTTGGTCCGTATCATGGAAGCGCCTTCGCTGATTCTTCTCAAAGCCTCCCCCAGGTCTTTGGCCCCGCATACAAAGGGCACCTGAAACTGTGTCTTATCAATATGGTACACATCGTCTGCCGGGGACAGTACCTCGCTCTCGTCAATATAGTCGATTTCAATAGCCTCCAGTACCTGTGCCTCTGCAAAATGGCCGATTCTGCATTTTGCCATCACCGGAATGGATACCGCATTCTGAATGCCCTTTATCATACCGGGGTCGCTCATTCTGGACACGCCGCCTGCCGCACGGATATCCGCCGGAATCCGTTCCAGGGCCATCACCGCGCAGGCGCCCGCCTCCTCCGCAATCTTTGCCTGCTCCGGGGTAGTTACATCCATAATAACGCCGCCCTTTAACATCTGCGCCAGTTCTTTATTTAATTCCCATCTGTTTCCTGTACTCATAACACAAATCCTCCTTTTGGGGTTTTTCATTACAGGCACAAGTGTAGTCTTTTTCGGCGCCGGAATAAAGTCCCATACAGAAAAAAGTCAGCAGGTCCAGATTTCGCCTTTCCGGCTTCCCTTTTCCCGATTTCTGTGAATATTTTCCCATATTTTTCTCCGGAATCACTGCTTTTCCCCGGATTTATGGCCAGTTTCTTTTCAGCCTTTCATGCCAGTTGCAGCACAATATACACTTCCATCCATACTTCCCCGTCCGAATCCCGGATTCCGGCAGTAATTTCTCCTTCCATCAGGTGCATAAGCTGGCGGCAGATATACAGCCCAAGGCCGCTTCCGGGATTCTTACCCACATTGCTGCCCCGGAAAAAACTGTCAAACACATGGGGCAGGTCTTTCCCGGAAAGTTCACAGCCGGTATTGCGGATAAGAACCGCGTATTCTTCTTCCTCCCGGCTTGCAGAAATCTCAATTTTTCTCCCGTCTCCATATTTTATGGCATTTTCCACCACATTCTGAACCACCTCCACCAGACGGTCCAAATCACCTCTGACCAGGCAGTCCGGACAGGAGCCCCATATAAATTCCACCTGATTCAGGGCCATCTTTTCCTGGTAATAGGAGCGAATCTGTCCCAAAGCCTCCCGGATATAAAATTCTCTGCTCTCCACCTGAAAATCCAGGAAATCCTCATTGGAGGCTTTCACAATCTCACCCACATAGGACTCAATCTCCTCCGCCTTTTCCCTGATATTCCTGGCAATCTCCTGCTTTTTGCTTTCCTCCTGATACAGGTTCCGGCACAAAGCCTGAGCATAGAGATGGATGGCGCTCAAAGGCGTCTTGATATCATGGGACAGGGACAACAGCAGCAGTTTTTTCTCTTTCTGCAATTCCAGTTCCCGCTTTTTATGCTCCTCCAGATTTTCCCGCAGCACATCCATGCCCCACATAAATTTTCCAAAAAAGCGGTTTTTATTTTCCTTCAGAGGAATGGTCAGATTCCCTTTGGACAACTGGTAAGGCAGACCGGAAAGCCGGAAAAAGGGCAGCAGTATTTTCTGCCTGACGTACAGAAGAACGGCCCAGGCCAGCAGGAGGAAACAGCCCGCGGCCCCGTTCACCAGCAAAACCACCGGGCCTCTGGCCGGATTTCCAAAGCAGTAATACACTTTATAGCAGGCATACTCTGTAACAGTCACTATATAGGGAGTTTCCTCATTCCCCTGGAAATCTTCTGCTTTTATACCATGTTTCAGAACCTGAAGTTTTGTAACCTCAGGACAGGTTTCTTTTCCTGCAAAACCATTCAGTTCTTCCAGGTTTTCCGGCGCCCGGCCTTTTTCCTGCTCAAATGCTCTCAGCGCATGTTCCGCTCTGTTCAGGGAAATCCGGTATGCTCTGCTGTCTCCGGAAAATTCCACATGAAACAATATCCAATTGACCAGACATAACACTGCAAGGCTGCCCAGCAGGGCAGCCAGCAGCAGTTGATTCATTTTCTTCATAATCCGTCCTCTTATCCCTCCTCTCACTCAAACCGATAGCCGACACCCCAGACCGTGAGAATCCGTTCCGGTTTTCTGGGATTTTTCTCCAGCTTTTCCCGCAGCCACCGGATATGCACCGTCAGGGTCTGGGGCTCACTCTCGCTGTCGAAGCCCCATATTTTACAGAACAGTTCCTCTTTGGGAACCGCCTTCCCCTTATTTTCCATCAGATAGAGCAACAGGTCAAATTCCCTGGCCGTGGCGGGAATTTCCCGGTCTTCCAGATAAATATGGCGTCCCCGTTTGTCCAGACGCAGATTGCCCTCCAGAATTTCGTCCGAGGAATATCTTCTCTGAAAAATCCCCTTTACCTTTGCCAGCAAAATATCAATGTCATAGGGCTTTTCGATGTAATCGTCCGCTCCCTGCAAAAGACCGTTCAGTTTATCTTCTTTTCCTCCTCTGGCGCTTACAATAATAATGGGCGTATTATCTTTGTGCCGGATTCTGCTGCACACGCCGAATCCGTCCATGCCCGGCAGCATCAAATCCAGAATTACCAGTTTCGCCCCTTCGGACTCATAAATTTCCAGACTTTCCTCCCCGGATACGGCCAGATACACATCATATCCCTCTGCTTTCAGAAAATCCGACAGCAGAGTGCCCAGTTCTTCGTTATCTTCCACCACTATAATATCTGCCATATTACCACCTGCCTGTTTACCAGCCCATTTCCAGCAGCCAGTTGTTCAGTCTCCGCTCCCGGAATTTCTCCTGACTGCCACTGTCCTCCATGTAAAGTTCTCCTTTGATGTTTCCATCTACAATATACAGCACTCTGCTGCATTTTGCAGCTACTTTCATGTCATGGGTCACCAGCATAATGGTGGTCCCTTCCTGATTCAGTTTATGCAGCTCCTTCATCACATCCTCCGACGCGCTGCGGTTCAGAGCTCCCGTAGGCTCATCTGCAAAAAGTATTCGGGGCCGGTTAATAAGGCTCCGGCAGATACACGCCCGCTGGAGCTGTCCCCCGGACACCTCGGTGATATCCTGTTCCGCCACATCGCTGATTCCCAGTTTCCGCATAAGCCCAAGGCAGTATTCGTTGATTTCCTGCCGGGTGCGGCTTTTGTCTCCCGCCTGATACGCCGGAAGCAGAATATTGTCCATAATGGAAAGATTTTTCAGCATATACATCTGCTGGAAAATAAATCCCATACTGACAAGCCTGACCTGCGCCAGCTCTTTTTCCTTTAAATCCGTAATTTTTTTCCCGCCCAGCAGCACTTCTCCGGCAGTGGGCCGGTCCATGCCGGACACACTGTACAAAAGGGTGGATTTCCCGGAACCGGAGGGCCCCATCACCGCTACCATCTCTCCTTCATCAATGGTGAAATTTACATTTTTCAGCACATTATTCTGCCTTTTATTCGTTATATAAGTCTTACACAAATCTTTTACGCACAATGCTTCTCTCATTTCATTTCTCCTGTTCTATTCAATATGATTCATTTCCTGTACAGAGATACGTTTTACCCGCCTCATGGCGATGACGCAGGCCAGCACCGTAACCACAAACAATGCTATTGGATACAGCAGATAGATTTCCAGCGGATTTACCACAAATTCAATTTTTTCTGCTCCCATCATCTGAAATACTCTGCCGGAAGTAATTTCGGAAAAAGGCGTTCCGGTCAGGGTACCCAGCACAATTCCGGCAAACAGTACCAGCATAATCCGTTTGGTCTGCCATCCAATCAGGGATTCGTCGGAAAATCCAATGGATTTCAGCATTCCGATTTCTCCCCGCTCCCGAATCAGGAACATTTTCTGCATGAGCACCACCACCAGCACATTGATGACCAGTACCACTGTCAGAACCATAAATTTCAGAGGGCCGAGCCTTCCTGCAATGTGCCCAATCATATCGCCGATAAATTCTTTTGTGGTCTTAATCTTTGCTTCCGGGAATAATTTTTCTGCCCGCTTCATCACTTTTTCCAGTTCTGGCTGTTCCGTTTTCTGCTCCAGAACAACCTGAGCGCCGAATCCGCCTGCCGCCTCTGCGTAATCCAGTTCTGCGGATTCCGTAAACCGGATTCCTTCTCCCATATTGTTCATGGACTGGTAAAGGGCTGTGATAATATAAGGCTTTTCCTGATTTCCGCTGGTAATATAGATGGTATCTCCCAGCTCTGCCCCGATTTGCTCCGCTATTCTGTGGGTAACTGCCACTTCATTGTCATACAGAGGCGGTTCTCCCTCGTCGTAAAAATACTGGTCTGTGGAAGTCCCAAGGCCCTGAATGGAAAAGGATTTGCAGGACTGTTCCCCTTTGCGGACCCGCAGTTTAAAATACACTTCCGTGCAGGTTTTCTCCACGGAAATTCCGTCCCGCTCCAGCCGCTCTTTTATCTCATCCAGATATCCGTACCAGGATTTCCTGTCCCCTTCCCTCATCAGTTCCGCCACCTTTTCCTCGTCCATCAGATAGAAATCACATTCTGACAATGCGAACCAGGCGGCAATCCCGTCGGAATTCAGGGTATTGATGGTATTCACCGGCATAACCACCAGCCAGACGCCAATCATACTGGTCAGAAGAAGCACCATATACTTTCTCATTTCACTTAGCACATCATTGCAGGCCAGAAAGGTTGTGGCTCTCACATGGGATTTTTTCAGACGGAACTTACCCTTTTTCTGAAAACGCTCCCCGTTATTCCCACTGCGGATAGCGTCCATGGGACTGAATTTTCTGATTTTTCCGGTACTGCGGTAACCGAACAGTACAACCACCGCCACAATCAGTATGCTGACCAGAAGCTGAAACAGAATGTTGCTGCCCCCTTCTTCGATTACAATTTTCTCCGTTACCTGCCGCAGGAGTATTCGGCTGAAGGGAATGCTGGCTCCGAATCCGCAGAAAGCTCCTCCTGCCGCCAGAACAAAATATTTCACCATATACAGTCTGCGGATGGAAATGTCACGGATTCCAATGGCCTTCATAATCCCGATTTCTTTGTAATCTTCGTTTACGGTAAATACAATGGTAAACCGCAGCATAATTACGGAAATGACAATCAGGCACAGGCTCATCAGCAAAATTACGGCTGCAATCACCAGTTCCATCACATAAGTGGTTTTTATCAGTTCCCGATTTGCACTGAACAATTCATGGAACTCACTGTTATTGTATTCTTCCTGAAAGGCCTCGATGTCTTTACAGTCTGCCGAATACAGTCTGCCATAAGGCAGGCCGCTCCCCTGAAGCATCTCCTGAAAACCTGCTTCGCTTACCACGCACCGCTGTGTCCCCATCATATCAGAGCCCAGAAAGGCGTCTTTCAGCGCCCCCGCCACCTGAAATTCTCTCTCAAAACCATTTTCGGAACAGATGGTCAGCCTGTCTCCGGCTTCCAGCTTATTTTCTGACGCCATCCTCTGACTCAGGTAAATGGTCCCGTCTTCCATCTGGGTAATTTCCCGGTTTTTTTCATCATAGAATTTCTGCTGTCCAATATCAAACCGGTTCACAACAGCCGTATTGCTCATGGAAATTTTCTTACCATTTTTTCCTTTCAGCTGGTTTTCCGAAAGATACAGAATCTCATCAATGGTAATATGCTCCACCTGTTCCTGCTTCTCCAGAAATTCCTCAATGGTTCTGTCGTTTTCTGACAGTTCTTCCGGACTGCCTCCCATGGTCACAACCAGAAAATCTCCCACTCCCGACTGTTCCATAAAATGTTCCACCCCGTTCAAAATTACGGTAAAATTATTCAGACTGCCCGCAATAAACATGGTGGATAAGAAAATAAATACCAGCAAAATCAGGTTGATGGATTTCTTGCGTTTTAAGTCTCTTTTCAATATTCTGAAATTCATATGCTGCTCCTTTCCTGTCTTTCTGCCGGTATTATAAAACAGGAAATATTAATAAATCCTTAAATATTTTCACAAAAAGGGCGGTGACAAGCCCGCCCTTTCTGTGTTTGATACAATCTTAAAACATTGCTTCGATTTCTGATAAATCAATAGCAAAAGTTGATAATTTCAGTTTTGCTATTTTTATCTGCCTTTCCAGCTCTTTGTTCTCAGCTTTTTCTTCTGCCTTAATTCTCATCAGATTGATATAATTGTCAATAGCTATTTGCTTTTGTTCTTCCAGTGTACTCATTTTTTTCCTCTCCTTTCTCCCTTTCAGGCTCTCTGCGTCGGCTATATCTCACCGCACATCTCATCTGATGTTAAAAACTTCTCAACATAGGCCAGCATTCTGTCGCAGGTCTCTTTTTCTCTTTTCATTTTCTTAATGGAGCATTCCCACACCACAAGGCATTTTATTTCCCGCTCTTTCAGTTCCTCCTGAACCACACAGTCCCTTTTCTGGTTCGTCTCGAACTTTTTCTGCCAGAATTCCACTCTGGATTTGGGCATGTAAGTGTATTTACATCCCGGATGGCGGTGCCAGAAACAGCCATGTACAAAAATTGCCGTATTGTATTTTTTCAGATATATGTCCGGATGTCCCGGTACTGTCTTCGCGTTCAGCCTGTAGCGGTATCCCTGCGCAAACAGCAGCTTTCTGAAATATACCTCCGGTTTCGTATCTCTGGAACGGATGGCAGACATATTTTTACTTCGTTCTTCCGGGCTTTTAATGTCCATGCTGCATTTCCTCCATGTTCTTTATGTGTGCCACCATTAACTTTGCCACATTTTCTATCAGGGGCACTACTACAGAATTCCCAAACTGCTTATAGGCCTGGGTATCGGATACCGGAATCTTAAAGGTGTCCGGGAATCCCTGCAGCCTGGCGCATTCTCTTGGTGTAAGCCTTCTTGGATTCCTTCCTTCCTGTGCAATCAGAATTTCCGAGCCGTCTTTATAATATCTGGCGCTGATGGTTCTTGATATTCCATCCGGAGGAGCAATTCCATACCCGAATCCGTTCCCCGCCGCTTTATGTTTTGCCGCATAATTCTGAAGATACAGCCAGAGTTTGTCTGACAACGTGTATTTCTCCTCCACTACCCGCTCCAGAATATCTCCCATTACCGGCCGGGGTGTTTTGGGCGTCAGATGAAACTCAAATGATATATCTGTCCCATATCTTCTCCGGTCGAATCCCGCCAGCAAAATTCTCTCTCTGTGCTGGGGTACATAATCCTGTCCGTCCAGAACCTTATAAAATACTTCATAATCCAGCTCATCCAGGGATTCCCGGATTACCTGAAAGGTACGCCCTTTGTCATGGCTGCAAAGATTCTTTACATTTTCCAGTAAAAATGCCTTCGGACGTTTTTTTTCCAAAATTCTGCATACATCAAAAAACAACGTGCCCTGGGTCTTGTCTTCAAATCCGGTAGCCCTTCCCAGGCTGTTCTTCTTTGACACCCCGGCAATGGAAAAGGGCTGACAGGGAAAACCGGCTACAAGAATATCATGTTCCGGAATATCAGCCGCCGCCACCTTTGTAATATCCCCTTCCGGCTGTTCCCCAAAATTTGCAAAATATGTCTGTTGACTGTATTTGTTCCATTCGCTGGAATACACACACTGGCCGCCTGCCCGTTCAAATGCAATCCGCATCCCGCCAATCCCTGCAAATAAATCTATAAAGGTAAATTGCCCTTTTTTTTCTCTTTTCTTACTTTTCCTTCTGCTGCTGATATAATAAATAACTGCTTCCCGCACACAGTCCTGCATGGTCTGTCCTGCCATATCAGAACAGTTCAGCAGTTCGTTATACAATTCATCGTCCATTCTTAAATGAACCTGTTTCATGGAGTTCTCCCTCCGGGAAGATTTTTATCCCTGATTTTTCCCATATTATACAACTAAAAAAAGAAAAAAGCAAGAGAATCGAACGTATCTTCTCCTGCCTTTGTAACAGTTCAGACAAGCTGAACTGTCACATGCCTTTCTCTCAACAACACTTCCTCAGCACCTGTTCCACAAATTCCCTGGCCTGCTTTAAATCTTCCTCATTGGGGTGAAACAGCCCTTCGTCAAAATTCCGGAGCATTTTCTTCCTCCGGATTTCCTGTTCCGGGTCTTCCATGGGAATCTCGTAATTCTCCCGCACCTGCATGGGCATTTTCCCCTGACAGAGAAAGGTTCCAAGATATTCGCAGTCATCGGGAATCCAGACATTTACTTTCTGCTCTATGGTCTTAAAATAGGCCGTCTCTCTGCCCATGCCGCAGGTGCCGAACAATGCAACTTTTTTCCCGTGAAGCTCAGACAGCATGTCAATAACGGAGATATCGCAGGTTCCCCGGTTTACCCAGAATCCAATGAAAAATATCTCCGCATCCTTTCCTCTGTATTCCTCCATACTCTGCATATCTTTGGACATTCCCGGAAGTGCACTGAAAATTTCCGTGGCTATTTTTTTCGTATTACCGGTCTTACTGGAATAAACCACCATATAATCCATGTCCTTCCACCTTCCTTAACACCAGGGTACTCCGCCGCAGCAAAGACCGCCTCCGCCGCAGCAGAAATTACATGCCAGATTTGCCAGACATAGCTTCATGCAGAAATCCCCGCTTCCCACAATGGGATTTCCGTAACTCTGCCGCCTGTCATAGTACCAGCTTCCTCCATTCTGAAGCTGCCCGTACAACTGCTGGTATTCCTGATTTCCAGGCTCCATGGCTGCAGCCTGCCGGGCCGCCTCCAGAGCAGCCACATTATTTCCTGTGCCGGAATTGGCAATGGCACTGAGATAATACCAGCAGGCGTCCCTGTCCTTCATACTGTTCAGCACATTCAGAGCCTCTCTGTAATGGCCGCTGCGGATATAGTTAGAGGCCGCCTGCTGATATGTGCTTTCTTCACTGCCGCCTGCTGTTCTGCTCTGTCCCTGAGAACCGCCGAAACCGCCGAAACCGCCAAAGCCACCGAAACCGCCGAAAAAATCTCCAAAATCCCAGTAGCTGCCCTGACCCTGTCCACCAGGATTTCCCTGACCGTAGCCGCCTGCTGTTCCCCGTTCCTTTTCCTGTATAATCTGCTGATAAGCCTGCTGTATTTCCTTAAACTTCTCTTCTGCCTGTTCCTTATCGGGATTGTTCACATTGGCATCGGGATGATATTTCCTGCTCAGAGAACGGTATGCCTTTTTGATTTCTTCATCGGTGGCATTCCGGTTCAGCCCAAGCACCGCATATGGATCATACATCTGTTACCTTCCTCTCCCTGTTCTTCTTCACATATTCGTACCGACACCAGACGCCGGAATATAAAATATTTCTCAAAATTTCCGTATTCTCTACAATGGGAAGACGCTCAAATGCCCTGGAGCATTCCGCCATCATCATACTTAAAACGGCTTCCGCCCTCCGTTCAAATCCTTCCGTCTCCAACTCCTGCAAAAACAGATTATAGTTCCCGGTCTTTCTGTCTTTCTCCACATCTTCATAAGCGTCCATCAGGTAAATAAATTTTCCCAGAAAAAAACCCATCCGCCGCAAATCTGCCTCCCATTCATCTTTGCGCCAGACAAACACTTCTTCCATAATCCTGCCGAAATATCCTGACACTTCATCCGGATTCCTGCTGTTTTCCTTCTCGCACCGACGAAGCTGTTCCAGGCTGTCCTGAAATACAGAAGCCTTCTCCGGATACATTTCCCCAATCCTTTTGCACTTCTTTTTCAGGGAAAAGGCCATCATTTTCCTGCTCACCTTATGTTCGTCTTCCCAGTCATCCAGGCATTTATAATAAGACAGCAGAAGATTCATATCTGCTCCGTACCGGGTAAACTGATTCACTCTGGCGGGATGTTTTTCAAAAGGGTGGACCGCACATTTCCGGCAGCTTACCTGTGTCTCAGGCTCGTACAGGCTGGTAAGCAGCAGCACCAGAAAGGTCATATCGTAGCTTAAAGTAAGCTGGCCCCGCCTGCCGGACTGTTCTTTAAGAATCCTGCACAGGCCGCAGTAATAGGACTGGTACAAATCAAATTCCTTAAATTTCATTTCCGGTTTGTTTACAATAATATATCCAAACATACTGTCCTTTCCATAAGATTCAGAAAATGTCAGGTTCGGTAACAGTTCAGCCCGCGCCCCACTGACTGGCCACAGACCGCCTGCCAGGCAGACGCCGCTGCTAACGCAGCTCCCTGTCTGAGGCTTAAGGGGCGCTCCGCTCATCAGCACCATTACGAGCTCGTCCATGCCAGCATGATTCGCTCATAATGCCGCTGATGGCTGAACTATAAAATATATTCTAAACCTTCCACCGGCAATTGCAATGAATAAAACAGAAAGATTTTATAAAAAGATTATAAACACTGTTCAGATTCCAGGGCCTCGATTTCCGCCAGCCAGAGGGCGCTGCTGGCGTCGCTGGGCATCCGCAGGTCACCGCGGGGAGAAACTGCCACCGTTCCCACTTTCGGCCCGTCGGGCAGACAGGAACGTTTGAACTGCTGGGAGAAAAATCTTCTGACAAAGACTTTCAGCCATTTTAAAATCACATCTTCCGCATACCTGTCTTCAAAGGCATATACCGCCAGACGAAAGATTTTTCCCGGCCCGAAACCGCAGCGGAGCATATAATATAAGAAGAAATCATGAAGTTCATAAGGCCCCACAATGTCCTCGGTTTTCTGGGAAATCTTTCCGTCCTCCGGAGGCAGCAGTTCCGGGCTTACCGGAGTATCCAGCACATCCAGAAGAATCTGTTCCAGTCTGCTGTCACCGCAGGTATCCGCATAATACCGCACCAGATGGCGTACCAGTGTCTTTGGAACGGAAGCATTTACTCCGTACATGGACATATGATCCCCGTTGTAGGTGGCCCAGCCCAGGGCCAGCTCCGACATATCCCCGGTACCGATTACCATACCGTTCTCCTTGTTGGCAATATCCATAAGAATCTGAGTCCGTTCCCTGGCCTGCCCGTTCTCGTAGGTTACGTCGTGATTTGTTTCCTCGTGGGAAATATCCTTAAAATGCACCCGTACCGCTTCTCTGATGTCCACTTCCCGAAAATCGGTACCCAGACACCGGATTAAATTCACCGCATTGTCATAGGTTCTGTCGGTGGTTCCAAACCCCGGCATGGTCACCGCATGAATGCCTTTCCGCTCCAGTCCCAGCAAATCAAAAGCCCTGACAGTCACCAGCAATGCCAGTGTGGAATCCAGCCCGCCGGAAATCCCTATCACCCCATGGCGGCATCCTGTATGCTCCAGCCGCTTTTTCAGGCCCATGGACTGAATCAGCAGGATTTCCTCGCACCGTTTCTTACGTTCCTCTGCTTTTCCCGGTACAAAAGGAGCCGGATCCACAAAACGGGTAAGTTCCGTCTTTTCTTTCTTCAGATGGAAGGGAATTTCCAGATAATCTTCTGCCTCTCCCATAAAAGTGGACATTTTGCGCCGCTGTCCGTTCAGCTTCTGTATATCAATTTCCCCGTAGACAGACTGGTTGGCAAACCTCTGTGCCTCTGCCAGCATTACTCCGTTTTCCGCAATCATATTATGGCCGGAATATACCACGTCCTGCGTGGATTCTCCCTCACCGGCACTGGCATAGACATAGCCGCAAATCAGCCTTGCGGACTGGCCTTCCACAAGGCTTTTCCGGTAACGGTCCTTTCCCGTAATCTCATCGCTGGCAGACAGATTTACCATCAGATTTGCACCTGCCAGCCCGTGAGAAATACTGGGCGGAGCAGGCGTCCACAAATCTTCACAGATTTCCACGCCAATCTTTAATTCCGGAATATTATCGGCGCAAAACAGAAGGCGGCTGCCCATGGGAACCTTCCGTTCTCCCTCCAGAACCACTTCTTCCGCCTGCTCCATGCCCGGTGTAAAGTAACGTCCCTCATAAAATTCATTGTAATTGGGAATACAGGTTTTGGGCACCAGCCCCAGTACATTCCCGTTTCCCAGAGCCGCCGCCACATTGTACAGCCTGCCCTTCCAGGCAAAGGGCAGCCCCACAAATACCAGCATATTTTTCCCGTTGGTTTCCGCCGCAATATCCAGAAGCACCTGTCTGCCCTGCTTTAACAGAGGCTCCATCAGAAATAAATCCCCGCAGGTATATCCGGTAATGCAAAGTTCCGGAAACACCACCACCGCTGCTCTCTGTTCTTCTGCTTCTTCTATTTTCCCGATAATGGCCTGTCTGTTATACAGGGGATCTGCCACCCGGATTCCGGGGGTTACCGCCGCCACTTTTATAAATCCGTCTCTCACTGGCTGCTCCTTTCTGAAGATTCCAGTAATCCTTTCAAATCTTCCGGGGTAAAAATATAGTGTTTATCACAGAACTGGCAGTTCACCTCAATGGGCTCGCCATCTTCTATCATTTCCTGAATATCCTGCACACCAATGCTGATAAGGGCCTTCGTCACCCGCTCTCTGGAACAGTCGCAGTGATATTCCACAGGTATGGTTTCCGTGATTTCCGGATGGAACTCTCCCAGCACCTGCTCCAGCAGCTTCTCCGGAGTTGCTCCCTGTTCCAGCAAATCAGTTACGGACGTCACTTCGGCCACCTTTTTTTCCAGTGCGGCAATTACCGCTTCGTCGGTAAAGGGCATAAGCTGGATGATAAATCCCCCGGCCTGCCGGACCGTGTTATCCTTATTCATCAGCACGCCCAGTCCCACAGCAGAAGGCACCTGCTCGGAAGTGGCAAAATAATACGTGAGGTCTTCCGCAATTTCTGAGGTCTGCAGCGCCACCTGTCCCACATAAGGCTCTTTCAGTCCCATGTCTTTTATCACACTTAAGATTCCGGGGCCGAGAGCGCCTCCCACATCCAGTTTCCCCTTTTCATTGGGAGGAAGCATTACGTCCGGTACCTGCGGACAGCCTTTTACATGGCCCCGGCTGTCTGCTGTAACGGTCATTCCCTTTGCCGCACCTGCGCACTTTATCTGCAATGTGAGCAAATCCTGCTCTCCCTTCATCATAGCCCCCATCATGGCTCCTCCCGTCAGAAGCCTTCCCAGGGCCGCGGTAATAACAGGGCTCGTATTGTGATAAACCCTGGCCTGCTCCACCAAATCTCTGGAAGTTATGGCAAATGCCCGTATCTGATTCTCTGCCGCTGTTGCTCTCACCATGTAATCTTTCATTTTCGTTCTCCCTTGCAATCACGTAAATCTCTGTTTTTCTCTTTCCCCTGCAATCGCGTAAATCTCTGTTTTCCTCTTTCCCCTGCAATCACGTAAATCCGCTCGCTGGTTTCCCTGACCGGTTCTCTGGTAAATGCGTCGAACATGGCCAAGAATTCCATCCCCGCCTGCTCCAGCAATTCCTTAATCCGGGCTGCCTCATACCCCCGCTGCACATGGGTTTCTTCGTATTTGCGGTAGCGCATGTCCTCCTCCCGGATAAAAAATGTCATATCATACTGATTCAGCCCGGTTTCTTCATCATAAAAATTTTCCCAGATAAAGCTGCCTTCTTCCCGGTTTTCACAAATTGTCGTTTCCCCTAATAATTCCCGGTATTTGTACGGGGTATTCAAATCAAAAATAAAAATCCCTCCTGGGTCGAGATAATTATTGACCAGATGAAATACCTTCAGAAGTTCTTCTTCCTCCAGAATATAATTCAGAGAATCACAGACGCTTACCACGGCTTTCACCGTTCCATACAGCTCAAATTCCCGCATATCCTGCAAAAGATACAGAATATCCGGCTCCTTTCCCATTCCGTCTCCGGAGCCTGCGGCCTCCCCTGCAATTCGGAGCATTTCCTCCGAATTGTCCACGCCTATCATATCATAACCTGCCTCAGACAGAAGCCTGGTCATATTCCCGGTACCGCAGCCAAGTTCCAGCACCAGTCCTTCTTCCACCCCGTACTCTTTCAGCAGACCGGTCAGATACCTGCTCCATGCTTCATAGGGCACATCGTCCATAAACATATCGTATACCTGGGCAAATCCTGTATATGCTTCCATTCCAGCCTCCCATCCGGCGCCAGGGAAATCAGCCCTGACATTCTGAATGCTTTTTCTTGATTATTTATTTCAGAAAATGTATACTGTTTTTATTATAGTAAAAACAATCACGTTTTGCAAGGAGCCTTTATGAGTGAAAATAATTACATCTCCGGACACATCCGCCGGGTATATGCCAGGCGTCTGGTCTCTCCGGTTCTCTACCTGATTCTTCTCATCATTCTGTGGCTGGCCTTTCCCATGTACAATATCCTGTTTCCCCGGACACTGGCCGCTGCGGACGATTTAAATATATATACGGACCACCATTCCTCTTATGTGGAAACAACGCTGTCCGACCTGTATTTCACCGGATATACCGGAAGTTTTCTGGGCCGTACTTCCAGTTATTATTATTACTGCATGAGGAATGGCCGGTGCACCATCGTCCTGCTGTCCCCGTCCACCTGTGAGGAAGGGCTTCCCTTTATAGAGTCCGTTCACATCCGCGGCAGAGTGATGGAAGGAACTCCGGATTTCCATACATTGCTGGAGCACCTGGCCAAAGACTTAAACTGGACAGAAAAAGGGATAAAGGAAAAAGTAAATTCCTGTTTTATCAGTGAACCTGCTTTTGGTCTTATTCCAGGTGCGGTTCTGGTACTGGTCTGCTTTTCCACAGGAGCCTATACCCTCTTTCGCATTCTCCTGGATCTTCTCTATATCCGGTTCCCGGTGTTTGCCCCTGCCTGCCGGCAGCTGGGCCGTTTCGGCAAACCGGGGGAACTCCTTGCCCAGGCGGAAACAGAGCTTGCCACGCTGCCCCAGCTTGCCACCGAAGACATGTTTATTACGGAACATTATTTTATTGTACTGGCCAATTACGGCGCCGCTGTTATTCCCATACAGGAAATGCTGTGGATTTACAAGCATTCTACCCTCCATAAGATTCTGTGGCATCACTTCAGCATTTCCTATACGCTGCATGTTACCGCCAGAAAGCATTTGTATTTCCAGTGCCCCAAAAATATGAAATCCGATATAGACGGTATCATGGACTACCTGGCGGAGGCAAATCACGATATTCTGGTGGGATTCAGTGAGGAAAACCGGCTCAAAGTCCACGGAGCCAGCCCGTATCCTCATCAGATAGAAAAAATTTTTTCTTTTATGAAAAAAATAAGAAAATCAAAACCGCAGAATCCTGAAAATTCTTAACTTCTGCTGTCAGGAAAATAAAAAGATAATTATGCGCATTTTCTGCGCGTAAACAGATTGTGCAGTAATAACTTTCCGCTCCGAGAAAACACATTTCACGGAGCGGAAACACACATAATAATTCATATTCTGAAAATTCCTGAAAATCAGATTTTCAGGAAAACAGACCTTTGAAAAAATCCAGAACAGAACGGAAGAAATCTGCCACTTTATCAAAAATGCTTCCCGCATCCATATGAGAGAGCTTCTCATACAGTGCTTCCGCCTGGCTCTTAATGGAGTCCAAATCCAAATCAAGCTGGCCGATTTTTTTCAACAGTTCTGTCAGTTCGGCTACTTCTTCCTCTGTCAGACTGATATCAAACTGACTGCAGGCCTTTGCAATGGTTTCCTTTATCTCCTGTTCGGATTTCAGGCCCTTTTCAATGACTTCCTGCTTCAGATATGCAACAAGTTCTTCCGCTTTTTCAGAATCCCCCACGGTCTCTGCCAGATCTCCGGTGAGCACCAGTTCGTTCAATGCGGTATCCATGCTTTCCTCGGAAACCTTCACTCCGGTCATGTCGGAATATGCTTTCATGGCTCCTACCAGCGCCGCTGTCCCTGATATGGGAACAGGCCCTGCCACTATAATATCCGCATCGGTAATTCCGGCGGTAATCAGGGCATTTTTATACATACCGATGGTACAGTAGGAAATATTTTTGGTGGTAATATTAATCCCGTTTCCTTCTTCTCTCTTTACCACCAGTACCGAAGACAGCGCCCGCGTCCCAATCTTGCCGGCCGCCACATATTCTCCCAGATATTCATGTTCTTCTTCGTTGGTAATGTAAATCACATCATACTCGGAAAGCTCCGCCTCGTTTACCCCCAGAAGTTCCAGAACCGTCCTCTGCTGCTCCGGCGTCAGATTTGCCCCCAGCGCAAGATAAGGTTTATCTTCTTTGGTAATGGGCTCCGTAACTTCGCCCGGCTGATTCAGAACATCCGATTCCCTGTCAGAAACATCTTCCTCTTTTCTTCCTTCTTCCAGTACCTCCTCGCCGGAATTTTCCGGCCCCGGACTCACCTCTTTTTCATCGGTCTGAGACGCCCGCACCTGTGCCGGTATTGCGAATACTGTCACAAGCGCCAGTAACAGACTCAACAGTTGTTTTCTGTGCTTTTTCATTGTTACCCTCCATTCTGCCTCTTCTTCTTAGCCTCCGTACCTCTAAAAAGCACCTGCCGCATGCTACCTTTATGCTTCCAAAAGGCCCATGATATTTACTGCATTCTCGCCTGTATCCATTCATAAATGTCGGCGTATACCTGTTCCCGGTCCACCTCATTTAAAATTTCGTGGCGGTCTGTGGGATAGAGTCTGCAGGTTATATCCGTAATGCCTGCCTTTTTATATCTCTCATACACTGCTCTTACACCTGCACCGTAATTTCCCACCGGGTCGTCCTCTCCGGCTACCAGTAAAAGGGGCAGGCTGCGGGGAATGGCATTGATATTGGCCGGCCGGCTGATATAATGTATGGTGTCAAACAGGTTGTAAAATCCGTTTAATGTAAAATGAAAGGTACAGCGGGGTTCTCTGTTATAGGCTTCCACAATTTCCCGGTCTTTGGTCAGCCAGGCATTGGGCCGATTTTCTCTCTGAAATCTCTGGTTATAAGTGGCAAAAGCCATTTTGTCCACCAGTTTGCTACGGTAATGCCAGCCCCGGAACAGAGCCAGAACCCGGCAGATTTCTTTCCCGGCCACAGCCGCAACAACGGGCTGGTTTCCTGTTCCCATAATCACCGCTCCCTGCAGGCCGCAACCGTATTTCGCCAGATATTTCCGCAACAGGAAAGAACCCATACTGTGGCCCAGCATGAAATAAGGCGTACCGGGATGTTCTTTCTGAATCATTCTGCGCAGACGGTCCAGATCTTTTACCACAATGTCGCTGCCGCCCTTATCTGCAAAATATCCCCACAGTTCCTGGGATTTTACGGACTTCCCATGGCCCAGATGGTCATTTCCCACCACCATAAAGCCCTGTTCTGTCATGAATTCTGCAAATTTTTCATATCTTTCCACATATTCTATCATGCCATGGCTGATTTGCAGGATTCCTTTCACTTCACCATTTTCAGGCTCCCACTTTACCCCGTGAATCCTGGTCGCCTTATCTGCTGACTGAAACTGAAATGTTCTTTTTTTCATCTCTTACCTCCTGACAGTCCGTCACTGTCTGATTTCCTCTCCCACAGCCCGGAGCCATTCTTCCACCTCTCTGGCCTTCCCCCGGAGATTTTCCAGTGTCTCCTGCTGTCTGGTAAAGGTCTGCCCCGCCTGTTTTACCACTTCCTGGGCGGTATCATACTGTTTGCTCACCAGTTCGCTGTCGCTGATGGACTGCTCCAGCGTTCCGGTAACTGTGCGTATTTCCGAAACCAGGTTACGTGTCTCCGATTCTTCCAGCCTGGAAGCGTAAACACCGAATCCCTCGGCTGCTTTTTCCAGCCGTGCATTATGTTCTTTCCAGATTTGGGTCAGGTAAACTACCTGCACTTCCGCTTCTTCCAGCCGTTCTTCCATCCGCTTCATTTTCTCAGCCATAAAAGAAGCCGCCTGATGATATTTTCCGGAAAGATCCCGTACTTTTTCCGCCGCTTCCACAAATTTCACGCCGTCTTCTCCCAGTCTTCCTGCTTCAATGGCCGCATTCAGGGAAAGAATGCCCATCTGCTTCTCCATTTCTTCCATTTCACCAATACGCTGATCCATCTCGCCCATTTCCTGGCGCATCCCTGTTGCCGCCAGCTCCAGAACTTCTTCCGGGGAGGTGAGTTTTCTTCCCTGGCTTATCATTTCCAGCAGTTCCTGTTCCCGTCTGCAGATTCCTTCCAGAGACCTCTGGTACATACCGTCTGTTTTTTCCGCTCTGTCCGCCAGAACCTGAATCTGCTTCTGCAGACCCCGGTTCTTTTCATTCTGCTTTCTGGCCTCCTGGGCTGCTTCTTTTACTGTTTCCAGCACTTTTTCCATCTGGCTGTCCAGTTCATTCTGTTTTTCTTCCATGGCAGCAATTCCTGTCCGGGTTTCTTTCTGCACCACTTGCATTTTATCTGTCACCTCTGATAATTTCTTCAAATATTTATCTGCTTCTTCCTGTCTGGCAAGCACTTCCTGCTCCAGCTCCTCCTGTTTTTTTCCTATTCCAAACATCCGGCTTCCCCTTTCTTCCAAAAGTATCCTCTGTTTTGTTTTTCATTCTGTCAGGGCCCTTCCTCGCAGGCATTCCGGGCTCCTCCCGCTTTGCAGGCCCCTCCTCGCAGGCATTCTGGGCTCCTCCCGCTTTGCGGGCCCCTCCTCGCAGGCATTCTGGAGTCCTCCTATAGCCATCAGGGCTCCTCCCGCTTTGCGGGCCTCTCCTCATGGCAAATATTATATCACTTTTATGGTGAATCTAACAGTAGTTCTTTACAATTATCTGCAGGGTTTCCTGTCCATTGTATACGTTTATGTCCGGATAGTACAGAAAAGACACCCGAATTCCGCCGTCCTGGCCGTCCATGGTCTGCTCCAGTGCCTGACGTCCGTATTTTTCTCTGAGGAAATCCAGGAAGGGTTCTGTCTGTCCGAAACAGACTGCATTCATTCTGGTTCCGCCCTGGCTTTCCACCTGCATCCGGCACACGTTACGGTTCTTCCCGAACACGCCCAGAGACAGGATATGTATATTTTTATCTGCAAATACCGGTTTTTCATTGGCTTTCCCGAAAGGTTCCAGCAGATTCAGTTCTTCAGTCAGTTCTCTGGTAATATAGTCCAGAGGCATGGGGACGTCTATGACAATTTTCCCCCGCAGTTCTTCCTCTGTCAAAACAGTGGTTTCATTCAGCTTCCGGCGGAACAGTTCCACATGTTCCTCCGGCATGGACAGGCCTGCCGCCATGGGATGGCCTCCGAACCGGGTAAAGAGTTCTTTGCACCTGGTCATTTCCTCATACATGGAATAACTCTCGATGGAGCGTCCGGAGCCTTTGACTCCTTCCTCGCTTCTGGTCAGTACAAACACCGGACGGTGATACCGTTCCCGAATCCGCCCCGCAATGATACCCGCCAGACTTTCATGGCAGTCCGGCAGATAAATCACCAGTACTTTATCCTGTTTCAGGGAGGTCTGCTCCACCAGCCTGACAGCCTGTTCCACGCCCTGCTCTGTCAGTTCTTTGCGGCTGGCATTCAAATCATATAAATCCCTGGCATATTCTGTCGCCGTATGAGGGTTGTCTGCCAGAAGCAGCTCCAGCGCCCGTCTGGCAGTGTCCAGCCTTCCGCTGGCATTCATACAGGGCCCCAGCACGAATCCTATGTGATATGCTTTGATTTTTCCCATTTCTATCTGATTACATGCAGCCAGCGCCCGCATACCATAATTATTAGTATGATTCAGCATGTTCAGGCCTTCTTTTACCAGGATTCTGTTTTCCCCGGTCAGCTCCATCACATCTCCTACGGTGGCAAAGGCCGCATTTTCCAGAAAAGCCATTGCTTCTTCCTGGGGATATCCCGATTTTCTGTAAAGTACCTGTACCAGCTTGAAAGCCACAGCCGCGCCGCACAAATTTTTAAAGGGGTAGGGACAGTCCGGCTGTTTGGGATTTACCACTGCGTCTGCCGGCGGAACCTGATATATCTTTTTCCCATCTGATGATTCCTCATAGGGAACCTCGTGATGATCCGTAAGAATGACAGTCATTCCCAGTTCTTTTGCCAGGGACACCTCTGCTGCGGCCGCAATACCGTTGTCACATGTCAGAATCGTGTCCACCCCCTCCGCCATTGCCTGGCGTACCAGGCGCTCATTCAGACCGTATCCGTCTGCAATCCTGTCGGGAATGGCATAATCCACCTCTGCATGACAGCGGCGCAGCGCGGAATACAAAATATATACCGACTGCACTCCGTCAATATCATAATCCCCTAATATGCGGATTTTTTTCTTTTTCTGCAGCTTTTCCTGCAAAATGGCTGCTGCCCGCTCCATATCTTTCATTTCCTCCGGAGCATGAAGATGTTCCAGTGTTCCATGAAGATATTCATCTATGGCCTGCTCTCCCAGAACTTCACGGTTTCTGATGATTCTTGCCGTCACCTGGTCAATGCCGAACCGCTCTGCAATTTTCTTAAAATCCGCCCGTTTGGCAGACACCACCCATTTTTCCATTCAGATATCATCCTTTCACTTTTGAATCATAACAAAATGTAATGACTTTTTCAAGAAAATATAGTATAATATCGGCTGATATTATACGCGCCCCCGTGCGCATCTGTAACCATGCCTGGGATTGCTTTGCAATCCTGGTATAATATCGGCTGATATTATACCATATTTCAGAAAGGGAGTTTTCCATGAATCCGTTAGAATTAGCAGATATTTTGAGAAATCACACTGTATTTATACAGACTCATAATTTTCCGGACCCGGACGCCATTTCCAGTGCTTTCGGCCTGCAGCAGTTTCTGGCTTATCACAAGATACCCGCAACCTTATGTTACGACGGGAAAATCGACCGTCTCAGCGCAAAAAAAATGTTAGATACTTTTGGGATTACCATGTTTTCCAAAGACGTGCTTTCTGATATGGAGGAAGATGACCTGATTGTCCTGGTGGATTCCCAGAAAATGAACAGTAACGTAACAGACCTGATTGGGGACGAAGTGGCGTGCATTGACCACCATCCCATTTTCTTCCAATATGATTATCTGTATCAGGATATTCAGAAAGTGGGCGCCTGCGCCTCCATCATTGCTTCTTATTATAAAAATACAGACACTCCCATTTCACCGGAATGTGCTGCTGCCCTGGCTTACGGTATTAAGATGGATACTGCTGATTTCACCCGCGGAACCTCCGCACTGGACACGGAAATGCTGTCTTTTCTGTTTCCCCATGCCAGATGGGAACTGGTAACCAGTATGTATTCCAACACCATGGAATTTGATGATTTGCGGGCATATGGAGCAGCCATCCAGAATATACAGATTTTCGGAGGTACAGGCTTTGCCTATATTCCCTTCAATTGCGCCCAGGCTCTGATTGCCATTATTTCTGATTTTATCCTGTCTCTGGATGTGGTGGACATTGCAATTATCTACGCCATGCAGACAGACGGCATTCGTTTTTCCGTGCGCTGTGAGCAGAACCGGATTCATGCGGGGAACCTGATTTCCCAGGTTCTGCGGCCCTTTGGAAGCGGCGGCGGACATCCCTCCATGGCAGGCGGAATGATTCCTGCAGCCAGCACACATTTACTGGGAGAAGATATACACACTTCCATTCAGGATGCTTTTCTGCATACCATCGAGAAAATGGAACAGGAGCTGCCGCATTAACGATTAAACAGGAGAATATGAATTGATATGTTATAATGCTTATGTTGTCCAAACAGGCATGACAAAAGCAACAAATAGCCTGGTGGACGCTTTACCACTACAAGAAAGAATCCTGCTTTGCAGGATTCTCCGCCTGCGGCGGGTCGCTTTGCGACAGATTTCATACCCGCCGCAGTGCGATAAGAGCTTTTTTATTCTATAGGAAAGATACTTTCACACGTTAGCGTGACAAGGTCTTTCCTAATAGAATAAAAAGAAAAGAAGAATCCCTCGACTGTACGCCACTACAGTCGGGGGATTCGTTCTTTGCCTGCATGGAATTCTCCACATTTCTTTGCCTGTTGGCATTATAGCATATGCAAATTTAAACTACAAGATACATTTCTTTTTCACTAAACAAAAATTTACCCGTAAAATGAACTTTTAAATTCCATGCCGGGAATGATTGCCTGTAAAATACGGTGCAAAATTATCGTTGGGTTCCCCTATGGGAAGAATACCAGAGCTTTTGGAGTAATTCTTTCTTTTTCTGCCAGAGGCGAATCTTTCCGCAGCAAAAGCCCCATATCCAGAGCGCCGCTTTCCAGCCGTTCTTTCACATCATCTGCAATAGCCGTATAAATACGAAAACTGATATAAATATTGTAATACACGAAGTTCCATTATCATTTGCCAGACCGGGGCCTACAGTTCACAGTTTTTCACTGTTCTGGGGAAGGGTACCACATCCCGGATGTTTGTCATGCCTGTCAGATACATGACGCAGCGCTCAAATCCAAGGCCGAAGCCTGCATGTCTTGCCGTACCGTATTTCCGCAAGTCCAGATAGAAATCGTAATCTTCCTGGTTCAGACCCAGTTCTTCCATACGCTGGCAGAGCCTGTCATAGTCGTCCTCTCTCTGGCTGCCGCCGATAATCTCTCCGATTCCAGGCACCAGGCAGTCCACTGCCGCAACGGTCTTTCCGTCGGGATTCAGTTTCATATAAAATGCCTTAATCTCTTTGGGATAATCTGTCACAAATACCGGACGCTGAAATACCTCTTCCGTCAGATACCGCTCATGCTCCGTCTGCAAGTCTGCGCCCCAGGATACTTTGTATTCAAAATTCTCATTATTTTTCTCCAGAATTTCCACAGCTTCTGTGTAAGTTACATGGGCAAAATCAGAATTTACCACATGATTCAGGCGCTCCAGCAGCCCCTTGTCCACAAAACTGTTAAAGAACTGCATTTCTTCCGGCGCATGTTCCAGCACATAACTGATAATATATTTCAGCATACTTTCCGCCAGAACCATATCATCCTCCAGATCTGCAAAAGCAATTTCCGGCTCAATCATCCAGAATTCCGCCGCATGTCTGGTGGTGTTTGAATTTTCCGCCCGGAAGGTGGGGCCGAAGGTATAAATATTTTTAAATGCCATGGCATAGGTTTCCCCGTTTAACTGGCCGCTTACCGTAAGATTGGTGGACTTGCCGAAAAAGTCCTGGGTAAAATCCGGAGCTCCGTTCTCATCTTTCGGAATATCATTCAAATCCAGCGTGGTCACCTGGAACATCTCTCCTGCTCCTTCACAGTCGCTTCCGGTAATCAGCGGCGTATGCACATACACGAAATCCCTTTCCTGGAAAAATTTATGGATGGCATAGGCTATCAGCGAACGCACCCGGAATACGGCCTCAAAGGTATTGGTTCGGGGGCGCAGATGAGAAATGGTTCTCAGATATTCAAAACTGTGGCGTTTTTTCTGCAGGGGATAATCCGGCGTGGACTGGCCTTCCACCTGCACTTCCTCCGCCTGAATTTCAAATGGCTGTTTGGCCTGGGGTGTGGCGACCAGCTTCCCTTTTACAATAATGGCCGCCCCCACATTCAATTTCTCCACCTCTGCAAAATTAGGAAGTCCGTCGTGATATACAACCTGCAGAGGTTCAAAAAAAGTTCCGTCATTTACTACAATAAAGCCAAAATTTTTGGAACTGCGGATACTTCTCACCCATCCGCCGATGGTTACCTCCTGTTCCAGAAATGCTTCTTTCCTCCGGTAGAGATCTCTGATGTTTGTCATGTTCAGTTTCATAGCTCTTCTCCTTTTTTACCTATTCCTCAGAAGTGTCTTACTTCTGTTGATTCTTCCTCCTGGAATTCCTCCTATGACGCAGGTGTTTCTCCCTCCTGAGTTTCCCCGTCTGACGCAGGTGTTTCTCCCTCCTGAGTTTCCCCGTCTGACGCAGGTGTTTCTCCCTCCTGGGACTGTTCACTGTAGGTAATATTCGCCTGCTCTATTACCATATTTAATACCTGCTCATTTTCATAAATACTTTTGATATATTCTTCACCATACTGCTCTACCAGTGCTTCCTCACTGGCATATCCGTACTCTTCCACAACGCTCTTTTTATATGCTTCATATTCTTTTTCTTCTGTTTCCACATGTTCCTTTCCGGCAATAGCCTCCAGTATCAGATCTCCTTCCAGGCTCTCAGCCATAAGCTGTTTCACCTGTTCATTGAAAGCCTCTTCCGTGGTACCTGTCGCCTGCAGATAATCCTCCAGCTTCATACCGTAACTGGTTGACATATTGTTTTCAAACCGCTCCATATATTCTTCGATTTTCTGCTCCAGAAGTCCCTCCGGGAATCCGTTCACTTTACAGACTTCCCTCAGTTTCTGAAGAACTGCCGCCTGAGTTTCCACCTTTTTTCGGGATTCATTGTCCTGCTCCATCTGCTCTCTGACGCCCTTTTCAAATTCTTCCACATTGTTATACCCCTGGGAGGACATATTTTCTGCCACAAAAGCATCATCCATCTGATCATAGGTCATATCTGTTTTGCTGACAATCTTATTCACCGTTACATGGAATACAACCTCCTGCCCTGCCAGCTCCTCGTTCTGGTAATCCTCCGGAAACGTCAGGTTAAGGTCTGTTTTTTCT
>Ga0137306_101167_pt1 | contig 28474 bp, 25 predicted proteins | sample Inofroosms_March_FD_97187 | JGI IMG/M metagenome (GOLD analysis project Ga0137306, IMG submission 97187) | Mouse cecal microbial communities from Vienna, Austria - N-Acetylneuraminic and N-Acetylglucosamine D2O microcosms_March | ecosystem: Host-associated > Mammals > Digestive system > Large...
AGGAGAAGGTTACCGACACGCTGCGTGTGGCCGGCCGTCATATATCGGTTGACGCGCCGTTCGCCGAGGGCGAGGACAACAGTCTGCTGGACGTGCTGGTCAACACCGATTCGCCCAATGCCGACCGCGGCCTTATCAGCGAGTCGCTGGCAACGGAGGTCGAGCGCGCGTTGGAGATACTGACCGAGCGCGAGCGCGACATAATCCGTTACTTCTTCGGCATAGGATGCTCGGAGATGACATTGGAGGAGATCGGCGAGAAGTTCGACCTGACGCGTGAGCGCGTGCGCCAGATCAAGGAGAAGGCCATTCGCAAGCTGCGCCAGTCGTCGCGCAGCCGACTTTTGAAATCATATCTCGGATAGTCATATCATATTAAGTATAAGTGCGCAGCGGCCGGTCTTGCAAAAGACCGGCCGCCGTGTTTTACGGATCTCCTTTTTATCGGATCCGGCGGTGCAGTATGTTCATGGCGCTGCCGCGTGCGCCCCAGCGTCCGATAGGTATGCCGATGCCGAAAGTGATGTTGGCGCGCGTGCCGTTGCGCGGGATCATGTAGCGTATGTGCTTGCTTGTCAGAACATCGGTCGACAGATAGAAGTTGATCCAGCCGGGACATAGGTTGAGCGCGAACGATAGCGCCGACGCCTTGTTGTCGATCATGGAGTAGGCGACGGTCACGCCGAGCCAGTCCAGCGGGTGCGCGTTGACCGATCCGATGAGCGTGTGGTACGACTTGTTGCCGTATATCTTGGTGTTGTAGAGCAGGCCGAGGCCGAGCATGCGGTCGAGAAACTCGAAGTCGGCGCCGATGTTGACGGCGGTGGTAAGGCGTCGTGTCGCGGCCTCGCCCTGCTCGACCGTGAGGCCGATATTGTTGAGGTCGATATCCTCGGGGTTGATGATCACGCCGTTCTCGATGTCGATCATGTCGGAGTCGATATGCTCCTCGAAGACTAAACGGCGCGAGTTCTTGCCGCCGTACTTCACGAAGCCCAGATCGGTAACCGAGGCCGACAGTTGCAGCCAGTGCGTGGGGTCGTAGGTTATGCCGAGGTCTATCGCGCCGCCGTAGCCCGAGGGTTTGAGCATCGATGCCACATCGATGTAATCCGTTACTTCGTCGAGCGATATGCGGTCGCCGGTCAGCAAGTCGCCGTCGATGCCGTTCATCTCGATCGAGCCGGTCATGTCGGCATACCAGCGGTCGCTGCCGATCGATATGTCGAGTCGTTCGATGTCGGCGCTTGCCCCCAGCATGCCCGCTATGGCGCGTATCCTCGCGCCGAAATAGAGCCCGGGGCAGAGACGCAGCGAGTATGCGAACGACAGATCGGCATAGCTCTGCATCGAGACGTGCACATCGCGTATGTCGGTCGCCTGTCCCGCTTTGAGGAACGTGAACAGCTCGCGCGGGGCGTTGACCTCGCCCGCGAGGTTCATCGCGAGATCCACCGACCAGAAGTTGCGCGCGTTGCGCGTATAGCTGCCTATGCCGAAGATGTTGATGCGCGAGCCCACGGACAGATCGTTGCGTGCCGAGACCTTCGAAAGCACCTCGTCGATCGATACGCCGTTCTCGGTAAAGGCCGACAGCTTGCCGTCGTTGTCGAACAGCAGTGCGCCGAAGGGAATGTTGCCGTTGATGTCGACCTGTACTCCTCCCAGTACGGGGATGTTGAGATAACCCTTGTGCGGGGCGAATGCGGGGTTGAGCTGCGTGCGGAATGTCGAGCCCTCGACGAAGTAGGCGACCGAGCTTTGTGCGCAGGCGCCGACATACATTGCAGCGAATGCGAGAACAAGTAGCGGTTTTTTCATTTGAGCGGGTTTTTACGCGGCAAAGGTAACCATTATTTCCGGAAACTGTCATTCATTTAGGACACTTCGGCGGTCGGAACATGCTCCGTGTCGGCAAAATTGCATTATCTTTGGCAGTGGAGCGGATGCTACGCATTACTTTTTGTAAATTTGCGCAATGAATCGTGACGAAGAGATACTTCAATCGCTCAAACGACAGGCCGCCGCGCTGCCGTCGAATCCGGGCGTATACCAGTTCGTCGACCGGACTGGTACGATAATATACGTCGGCAAGGCCAAGTCGCTGCGCCGGCGCGTGTCGTCGTATTTCTTGCAGAGCCGCGACCATACGGCCAAGGTGCGCGTTATGGTCAAACAGATCGTCGAGATTCGCCATATCGTCGTCGACTCCGAGCAGGATGCGCTGCTGCTCGAAAACTCCCTGATAAAGAGCCTGCAACCGCGCTACAATATCCTGCTCAAAGACGATAAGACATATCCGTGGATCGTCGTGCGGCGCGAGCCGTTTCCGCGGGTGCAGTCTACGCGACGGCTGGTGCGCGACGGGTCGCAGTACTACGGCCCCTACGGTTCGCTCACGGCGCAGCATGCTCTGTTGGAGTTCATCCGCGAAGTGGTGCCGCTGCGCACGTGCAAGCTCAACCTTTCGCCTCAGGCCATAGCGCGCGGACGTTACGGCGTGTGCCTGCAATATCATCTGGGCAACTGCAAGGCTCCGTGCGTGGGCGCCCAGAGCGAGGAGGATTACGACGAGTGCATCGCTCTGGTGCAGTCGATCCTGCGCGGAGATCTGCGCCCGGTGCGCTCGCATCTCGAAGCCGAAATGGCGCGTGCCGCCGCTGAGCTGCGCTTCGAGGCCGCACAACGCTGCAAGACGCGTCTGGCGGCGCTGGACAACTATCAGGCGCGCTCGGTCATCGTCAGTGCCAAGATCGTCGACTGCGACGTATTCTCGCTTCTGACAGACGACGACACGGCCTATTGCAACTTTCTGCGTCTGCGCCACGGTTCGATCGTCGCCGTCAGGACGGTGCGCATGTCGACCGGTGCCGACAGCTCCGAGGAGGAGCTGCTCTCGGCTGCGATAACCCATATCGTCGAGACGGTCGCAGGCGAGCTCTCGCGCGAAGTGATCGTGCCGGTGCTGCCCTCGGCGGCGGTGCTCTTCGACGGTGTGACGTTTACAGTGCCCAAGCGCGGCGAGAAGGCCGAGCTGCTCGAATTTTCGTTGAAGAGCGCCCGTATATACCGTGCCGAGACGTTGAAGAATCTCGAAATAAAGAACCCCGAACGGCATACCGAGCGGTTGATGAACGCCATGCAGAAGGAGCTGCATCTGCCGCACCAGCCGCGCCATATAGAGTGCTTCGACAACTCCAACCTGCAAGGCACCAATCCGGTGGCCTCGTGCATCGTGTTCCGCGACGGCAAGCCCTCGCGCAAGGAGTACCGCCACTTCAACATAAAGGAGGTCGTCGGCATCGACGACTTCGCGTCGATGCGCGAGATCGTGCGCCGCCGCTACTCGCGTCTGCTCGAAGAGGGTGCCGAGCTGCCCGATCTGATAATAGTCGACGGCGGCAAGGGGCAGCTGTCGAGCGCATACGGCGTGCTGTGCGAACTGGGTATCGAGGATCGTGTGCCGATCGTCGGTCTGGCCAAGCGCATAGAGGAGATATTTTTTCCGGGCGATTCGATGCCGTATTATCTCAGCCGCACGGGCGAGCCGCTGAAAGTGGTGTGCCACATCCGCGACGAGGCGCACCGCTTCGGCATAACGTTTCATCGGCAGAAGCGCAGCAAGACCTTTATCGATAGCGAATTGGATCATATTCCCGGCATCGGCGAGAGGAGCCGCACGGCACTCATGCGGCATTTCAGAACCGTGTCGGCCATACGCGCCGCAACGCAGCTCGAACTGGCCGGTATCGTCGGACAGTCCAAGGCGCGCCGCCTGAGAGAGTACTTCGATGCCGATACATGATCGCGCTGCCGCGGTGTGGCGCGGAGCGCCTCGATTCGCTTCGTCTCTGCTTGCAGTAGCGGCATTTGCTGCCGGATGCCATCCGCTTTTGCCGGTGGTAACGGAACGGCCGCATGGCGTGGGTAGAGTCGAATTATTCGATTTTTATCGTCCGATTTTTGTTAATTCAAAATAAATGTTTACATTTGCACTCCGATCGAGCGTATCGCTCATACGCATGTCGATGCCCAGATGGCGGAATCGGTAGACGCGCTGGTCTCAAACACCAGTAGGTTCACCCCTGTGCCGGTTCGACCCCGGCTCTGGGTACTTCACAGACACCGGACGATTTATTCGTCCGGTGTCTGTGTTTCGTATGGAGCCGGTATGTTCGCAAAACTAAAAAAGTCCCGATACTACATACTCTCCTATATGCGGTTTCAAGGCCGTATGACGGCCTTGCGATGATGATCTCATGGCCGGTTATATGGCTGAAATCATGTCGATAAGATGACTCGCCGGCAGCTTGCGGCAGGTTGGGAGGAAGCGGGTGCGGCGGGGCGAATCGCAGCGGCGATTTTCGTCTCGAAACACCATTCGCCGCTCCCGTCGTGTCATTGCGAAAGCCAGGGTGCGAGACTCTACGCCGGGCGCTTCTTCGGACGGGGGCTCGTGCGGATATCCCTGCTGCGAGCAAAAAACATCCGATGCACTTTGATATTAGGATATTATTTGTATCTTTGCATGATTTATACCCGCAAGCGTAATGATTGCGGCCGAATGCGTAATTTAGACAAAACGAATAATAACAAAATTTTTTACACAATGCAAAGCAAAGGCGCTATCAAATTGCTGGCAGTACTTTTGGCACTCGCCTGCATATTTCAGCTCTCGTTTACGTTCGTCACGAACCGTGTCGAGCGTCAGGCCGCTCGTGAAGAGAACCCCGAGGCCTACCTCGCCGAGAAGTGGGACCAGACGGTCTACAATCTCGGTATCACAAAGTATACATATAAGGAGTGCAAGGAGCGTGAGTTGAATCTCGGTCTCGACCTCAAAGGCGGTATGAACGTCATGCTGGAAATCAAGGCCGCCGACGTGGTCGCAGCACATGCCGGCCGCGAGGGCGATATCGCACTCGATCCGCACCACCCCGATTACGAGCGCTTCCGCAGCGCAATCGATGCGGCGTCGGCCGAGGATGACGGCAACGCGTTCGTCGATGCCTTCATGGCTGCTTACGGCGACGACGTATGCAACGTCTTCGAGCGTACGGGCGATTCGAGCAACTACAACAACGATCGCGCGAAGCTGGAAGCTGATTTGAAGCAGAAGATTTCGGATGCCGTCGAATCGTCGTTCGAGGTGTTGAAGAGCCGTATCGACGTTCTGGGCGTTACGCAGCCCAACATCCAGCGTGTTACTGGCACCAACCGTATCTCGGTCGAGCTGCCGGGCGTCAAGGAGCCGGACCGCGTGCGCAATCTGCTGTCGACCACGGCAGCACTCGAATTTTGGACCGTATACGACCGACTCGACGGTGTGGCCGATGCGCTCTATCAGGCCGACGAGATAATATATGCCAAGCAGGCTGCCGAGGCTGCCGACGCGGCTGCATTGGAGGCTCTGAACGTGCGTCCTCTGACGTCGCTGTTGCAGTTCGACATGCGCCCTCCGTTCGTCGCCGTTGCCGAGAAGCAGAACAGAGCCAAGATATCGGAGTATCTGAACATGCCCGAGGTATCGCGTCTGTTTCCCGCCGACATGGCGCTGCGCTGGGCCAACAAGAGCGTAAATAACAGCGACCAAGGTTACTTCAATCTCTATGCGTTGAAGGGTGCCGACGGACGCTTGAAGCCCGTCATGACCGGCGACGGCATTACCGAGGCGCGTGCGCAGGGCTCGCAGCAGGGCGGCGAGTTCGAGGTTTCGATGATTATGGATGCAGCCGCATCGGCTCGCTGGGGCGATATCACGGGTGCCAACGTCGGCAAGCCCATAGCTATCGTTCTCGACGGATACGTATACTCTGCCCCCAATGTCAACGGCCGCATCGACGGCGGACAGTCTCAGATCACCGGACACTTCACCGTTACCGAGGCACAGGATCTTGCCAGCGTGCTCAACGCCGGCAAGGCGCCCGCTCCCGCGACGATCGTCCACTCCGAGGTAGTCGGCCCGTCGCTGGGTCAGAAGTCTATCAACGACGGTATCATGTCGTTCCTGCTGGCGTTCGTTCTGGTGCTGCTCTACATGGGCTTCTTCTATAAGACGGCAGGTTGGATGGCCGACGTGGCTCTGATCTTCAATGTGCTGCTGCTTATGGGTGTGCTGGTGTCGTTCGGCGCCGTGCTGACGCTGCCCGGTATCGCAGGTATCGTCCTGACGATGGGTATGGCCGTCGACGCCAACGTCATCATCTTCGAGCGTGTCAAGGAGGAGCTTCGCGGAGGCAAGGGTCTCGCGCTTGCTATCAAGGACGGTTTCTCGAACGCATACTCGGCTATTATCGACGGTAACCTCACGACGATCATTACCGGTCTGGTGCTGTTCTTCCTCGGTACGGGTCCCGTCAAGGGCTTCGCTACCACGCTTATCATCGGTATCATCACTTCGCTCTTCTGCTCGATATTCATTACGCGCCTGCTGTTGGAGGCGGTGGCTAACCGCCGCGGCAAGGTGGCATTCTCGCGCAAGAGCACCGAGAATTTCCTCTCGAACATCAGGTTCAGCTTCATCGACAAGCGCAAGTACTCTTACATCCTGTCGGGTGCGCTGCTGCTCGTCTCGGTCGTATCGCTGGCATTCCACGGCCTGAATCAGGGTATCGAGTTTACCGGCGGCCGTACATATGTCATCGGCTTCGACCGCAACGTCGATGTCGAGCAGGTGCGCCACAGCCTCGAAGAGAAGTTCGCGGTTGTCGGCGACGCAGCGTCGTCGTCGTTGGAGGTAAAGCAGTTCGGCGGCGAGAACCAGATCCGCGTGGCTACGCAGTACGCTTACGACCGCACCGACGAGGAGGCCAACAACGAGGTCGACCGCATCATGTTCGAAGCCGTCAAGGGCTTCTACGCCGATCCCGACTTCGACTACACACACTTCAAGACCGACGGCAGCGACAAGCTGGGTATCATCTCGTCGGAGCAGGTAGGTGCCTCTATCGCAAAGGAGATGACCTATAACTCTATCCTCGCAGTGCTGATATCGCTCGTTGCGATCGGCCTCTATATCGCTTTCCGATTCAAGAAGTGGCAGTGGGCTACCGGCGCAACGCTCGGTCTGGCGCACAACGCCCTGCTCGTGATAGGTCTGTTCTCGCTGTTGTACTCGTTCATGCCGTTCAACCTCGAAGTCAATCAGGCTTTCATCGCGGCTATCCTGACTATCATCGGTTATTCGATCAACGATACGGTGGTTATATTCGACCGCATCCGCGAGTATATCGGCCTGTATCCCAAGCGCGACATAAAGACCAATATCGACAACGCCATTTGCGCTACGCTGTCGCGTACTGTCAACACGTCGGGTACGACGCTCGTTACGCTGCTGGCGATCTTCATCTTCGGCGGCGAGACGATCCGCGGTTTCGTCTTCGCGTTGATCCTCGGTGTGATTATCGGTACCTACACTTCGGTCTTTATCGCTACGCCTATCGCATACGACTTGCAGCGCAAGAAGGCTGCGAAGAGCAGCGAGCCTACGGAGGCATAGTCGGGCTCGTAGGGACTCGAATATAATTATAGGTCGCGACGTTTCATCGCGACCTATTTTTTTTTTACCTTTGTCCGAAAGATTTATCATTTTATCCGATGGAACGATTCAAAGCCGCCGTGGCGCAGTTGCGCCGCTACATATCGCCGGTCTTCGTGACGCTGTTCTTCGCGGCGTTCGTGTTGTGGTACATTACCAAGCTCGGCTACGACTATACGACCGACTATACCGTGGGCGTCGATGTCGACGGACACGTGTTCGATGTCGAGTGCAAGATCCATGGCAAGGGCGTCGACCTGTTCAACGTCAAGGTGCTCTCCAAGCAGCGCAATATCGCCGTGCCTCTCTCGGAGCTGGGCTTCGAGTATGTGGAGTGGGGCAATATCCGTATCGATCCCGTGTCGTTGCAGCGCGCGCTCTCGTCGCGCATGACCGACATAGATGTCGTGTCGGTGGCCAATGCCCCGGTCATAGAGATCGCCGAGCGCGAGTAGCGGCCCGGACGGCTCTGCCCGATGCACGGCATGTGCGGGATGCAGGGTGGTCGTTTATCATCTAAGCACTGCTTCATATTATGTATAAGGTAGGTATTACGGGCGGCATAGGCAGCGGCAAGAGCACGGTCTGCCGTATGTTCGCCGAGTTGGGAGTCGCCGTCTACGACTCCGACGCCGAGGCCAGAGGGCTGATGACCGGCAGCGTTGAGCTGCGCGAGGCTATCTGCCGCGAGTTCGGCGACGACATATATAAGGAGGACGGATCGCTCGACCGTGCCCGACTGGCGGCTACGGTCTTTGCCGACGACGATGCGCGGCGGCGTCTCAATGCGATAGTGCATCCTGCCGTTATCTCCGATTTCGAGGCATGGGCGCAGCGGCAGAGCGGCGATTACGTTCTGTTGGAGTCGGCGATACTCTTCGAGGCGGGTTTGGAGGGGCACGTCGATCTTACGATAGCCGTCATGGCGCCCGCGAGGCTGCGTATCGAGCGCGCCATGATGCGCGACGGCGCGCAGCGCGAGCAGATCGAGAGCCGCATGGCCTGTCAGGCGGACGACGACTTTTTGCGCGAGCATGCCGATATGTGCATGATAAACATCGATCTCGACGAGTTGCGCGAGGAGGTGGCGCAGTGCGATAAGAAACTCAGATATAGAGCTGCAAGATATGGAGATAGATCTTAGAGAGCTGCATGTAATGGCGATCGTCAACGTCACGCCCGACTCGTTCTATGCCGGCAGCCGCAATGCGTCGGCCGAGCAGATCGAGGCGCGTGTGAGAGCCGCCGTGGAGCAGGGGGCGACTATAATCGACGTGGGCGGCTACTCGTCGCGTCCCGGTGCCGACGACATTTCGCCCGACGAGGAGTGGCGGCGCATCGACCGCGGTATCGAGGCCGTGCGGCGTGTTGCGCCCGATGCGGCCGTGTCGGTCGATACGTTCCGTGCCGATGTCGTGCGACGCACGATCGACAAGTGGGGCGGAGTGATCGTAAACGACATATCGGCCGGCGAGCTGGACGAGGATATGCTGCGCACCGTGGCCGGCTACGACGTCCCCTATATCGCGATGCACATGCGCGGCACGCCCGCTACGATGCAGACTATGACCGATTATAGCGGCGATATCGCGGACGAGGTTATGGACTACTTCCGCCGCCGCATCGACCTTATGATCTCGGCTGGCATACGCCGCGAAAACATCGTGCTCGATCCCGGCTTCGGCTTCGCCAAGACCCTCGAACAGAACTACCGGCTGATGCACTCGCTCGACAGGCTCGTCGGCATGGGCTACCCGGTGCTGTCGGGCGTATCGCGCAAGTCGATGATATTCCGGCTGCTCGGTACCACGCCCGACGAGTCGCTGAACGGTACGAGCGTGCTCAACTTCATCTCGCTGGAAAAGGGCGCCAACATACTTCGCGTGCACGACGTGCGGGAGGCCGTCGAGGTCGTGAAGATATATAAAACCTATATTTCGCAGGCATGATAAAGGTAGACGACATCCGCAAGAGCTTCGGCGAAGTCGAGGTGCTGCGCGGCGTATCGCTCACGGTCGGACGCGGCGAGGTGGTCTCGATCGTCGGCGCGAGCGGTGCCGGCAAGACGACCCTCTTGCAGATCATGGGCACGCTGCTGACACCCGACGGCGGAGCGGTGGAGATCGACGGCCGCACGGCATCCGGCATGAACGACAGACAGCTGTCGAAGTTCCGCAACGAGAAGATCGGCTTCGTGTTTCAGTTCCACCACCTTCTGCCCGAGTTCGATGCCCGCGAGAATGTCATGATGCCGGCGCTCATAGGAGGCGTGCCGCGACGCGAGGCCGACAGGCGTGCGCGTACGCTTTTGGAGACGGTCGGTCTGGCCGACCGCATGCACCATAAGCCCGCCGCGCTGTCGGGCGGCGAGCAGCAGCGCGTGGCCATAGCCCGTGCGCTGGTCAACTCGCCCGCCGTGGTTCTGGCCGACGAGCCCTCGGGCAATCTCGATTCGGCCACGCGCGACGAGGTAAACAAGCTCTTTTTCGATCTGCGCGAGAGATTAGGGCAGACATTCGTCATAGTAACCCACGATGAAACCCTGGCCTCGACGGCCGACAGAAAAATATTGATGAGCGATGGCAGAATCGTACTCTGAGCTCGACCGCGGACAGCTGGCCGCGCTGCTCGAACACCTCCACGACAAATACAACAACCCCGACTTCATCGAGTCCGATCCCATAAGCGTGCCCCATACCTTCTCCTCGCGCGACGACCGCGAGGTGGCGGGCTTTCTGGCTGCGACGATAGCGTGGGGCAACCGCAAGGCGATCGTCAAGAGCGCGCACCGCATGATGCACTATATGGACGATGCGCCCGCCGATTTCGTGCGCGGAGCCTCGGATGCCGAGCTCGCCCGCCTGCAAAGCTACGTGCACCGCACATTCAACGGCGGCGATCTTATAGACTTCGTCCTGGCCATACGCCATATCTGCGAGCGCTGGGGCGGCATCGGATGCTGCATCGAGTCGCTCTATGCCGCCACGGGCGATATGGCGCGCGTGCTGTCGGAATTCCGTCGCGAGTTCTTCTCGATCGAACACCGCACACGCTGCGAGAAGCACCTCTCGTCGATCGACAAGGGTGCGGCCTGCAAGCGCCTGAACATGTATATACGCTGGTTCGTGCGACGCGACGATCGCGGCGTCGACTTCGGACTGTGGCGCTCGATACCGATGTCGGCGCTCTATCTGCCGCTCGATCTTCATACGGGAAATATGGGTCGTGCGCTGGGGCTTATCCGCCGCCGCCAGAACGACTGGAAGACGACCGTCGAGATCACGGAGGCGCTGCGCGAGTTTGACCCCGAAGACCCCGTGCGTTACGACTTTTCGCTGTTCGGCGCCGGTATCGACGGATTTCTGAAAGAGTAACACTCCGGCCATGTTCCGCTTCAAGCGATTCTCGGTATGCCAGCAGGGGTGCGCCATGAAGGTCGGCACCGACGGCGTGCTGCTCGGTGCATGGTGTGCGCTCGAAGCATCGCAGCGCCGCGTGCTCGACATAGGTACCGGCACGGGCGTCATAGCCCTTATGGCGGCGCAGCGCAGTGCCGAAGCGCGCATCACGGCCGTCGATATCGACGGCGAGTGCGCCCGGCGTGCTGCCGGCAATTTCGCCGCTTCGCCGTGGGGCGACCGTCTCGAAGCGGTTCAGGCCGATATACGCGATTTCGCGCCCGGCCATACGTTCGACCATATAATTACAAATCCGCCCTATTTCTCCTCGTCGCTGCTGCCGCCCGACAGCGGCCGTCGTCTGGCACGCCATTGCGTCGCGCTGCCGTTCGCCGATCTGGCGGCGGCATTCGACCGCCTGCTCGCACCGTGCGGCCGCGTGTCGATGATACTGCCCGCCGATGCGGCCGATGCGTTCGTCGAGATATGCCGCGGCACGCTGAGCCTGTCGCGCCGCTGCGACGTCAGGACCACTCCCCGCTCTGCCGTCAGGCGCTCGATGCTGGAATTCGGGCGCGGATACTGCGCGCAGCCCCGGCACGAGCTGCTGGTCATACAGACCGCCCCCGAAACCTTTACCGAGGAGTACCGCATGCTGACGCGCGATTTCTACCTGAAATTTTGATATGGTACGAAAAAGTACTATTTTTGTTATGAACTAAACTTCGATGATTATGAAACGAATCGTATTCGCGGCTTCGGCCGTGCTGTCGCTGGTCGCTGCCACGGCAACGGCTCAGACCGACATAAAGCGCATAGGCATATATTCGGACGAGGGCCGAACGGTCGTGGCCGATGCCGCCTCGCCGCTCGATGTCGAGATTACCGTCTGCTGCGAGCAGACCATAGTCGGTCCTTACGCGCGTTATGCGCAGAAGTATCTGGGCGTGCGTGCCCCGCTGGTAGACCGCACCTCGTACGGAATCGTCGATGCACGCATACTTCTTGCGTCGGATGCTTGTGCGGCGGAGTGCGGAGCCGCTGCGGGCGAGAGCGTCCGCACGTTGTCGTATGCCGGCTCGGCGACGGAGTTCGCCCGTGTGCTGCCCAATCGCATGAGCATCGTCGAGCAGACGCCCGAGGCTGCGGCCAAGCAGCTCGCGGAGGATATATTCTCGCTGCGGCGCCACCGTGTCGATCTGATTACGGGCGAAGCCGGAGAGAATGTCTTCGGTGCGGGGTTGCAGTGTGCGCTGGATAAGATCGACGAGTTGGAGCAGACCTACCTCGAACTGTTCTTGGGCAAGCGCGTCGAAACTACGTCGACGCACCGGGTAAGGGTCGTGCTCTCGGAGGATAAGACCAATTATGTAGTGGCACGTTTCAGCGAAACGGCCGGTGTGCTGCCCTCCGACGATCTGTCGGGCGAGATGATACTGTTGCAGATCGCACCCTCGCAGATGCAGTATCCGCAGAGCAATCCCAAAGGACGCCTTACATACCGCTATGCCAACCGGGCGCAGTGCTCGTTGTCGCTGGGGCAGCAGAGTCTGTGCAGCGTCGTGCTGCCGCTGTTCGAGTTCGGCCGGACGATCGTCGTCGCGGCACCGGTAAAATAATCGGACTGCGGATCGGACTATGAGCCATACCGAACGGATGATAGCGCTGCTGGGGGCTATGCGGCGCGAGATGAACGGCGAGGTGTCGGAGACGATGACCGATCGCGGAGTGAGCTACGGACTCAATTACGGCGTGAGCATACCTTCCGTGCGAGAGATAGCACGCCGCGAGACGGCCGACCACGCCTTTGCCAAGTATCTCTACGGTCAGCAGGTGCGCGAGCTGCGTCTTGCGGCTTGTCATCTGGCCGATCCCGCAATGGTTACCGTCGACGAATTTTCGTTCTGGTCGCGCGGCCTTACGACCGGCGAGCTCGCCGCGGAGCTGGCTTTCGCTCTGATGTCGCGTATCGATGCTATCGATGCTCTGGTGGGCATCTGGTCGAGCGAGAGCACCGAGACGACGGCCTGCTGTGCGCTTATGGCCGCAGCCCGCAGCCCGAAGGTCGACTGCGGCGTTGCGCTTCACGGAGCGGAGTGCGCCGTGAGGAGCTTTCCGTCGTCGGTGGCGGTGGCCGATGCTGCCGTGTCGGTCATGGTATCTCTTCTGGGGCGCGGTGTCGCGACCAGGGAGATGTTGTCCGAGACCGTATCACGCCTGCCGCAGTGCCCTGCATCGGAGCGTATCGCCGACGAGATAGCCTGGCGCACGGAATATATGTGATCCCGGAGATAACGACGAATAAGGGGCTGAATCGCGTTCAGCCCCTTTTATCATGCCTGCCGCGGCTGCGGCAGTGCGAATCAATAGGCCGTCATGGCCTCCTCCTGCCGGCGTATGGCGTTCTCGATGCGTTCGATGGGCATTACGCCGCTCTCGCGCCAGACGATCTCGCCGTCGCGGAACAGTACGAATGTAGGTACGGCCACGATGTTGTAGCGCGCCACTATCTCGCGGTGCTCCTTGCGGTCGATGTCGATCCTGATGATCGTGGCGCGTTTGTTCAATATGGCCGAGAGGCGGTCTATGATCGGATCCATGGCCTTGCACGGTCCGCACCATGTGGCGTAAAAGTCGACCAGCGTAAGGTCGTTTTGCGCTATGAGCGAATAGAAGTCGTTGGTTGTCATAAAACGTATGTTTTTTCGGTTGGTGTCGTTACGTTCAGCATGTCTCGACCCATGTGGGCGGCGCGACGTGTTCGCGCACATATTCGCGCCGCATGTATTCGATCGTCATGGCCAGACCTTCGCCCAGCGATACCGTGGGCTGCCAGTCGATCGTACGGCGGGTAAGTTGCAGGTCGGGCACCTTGCGCCGCATGTCGTTGCTGCGGGGATCGCCCGTGACGATGCGCGAGCGCGAGCCGGTGAGACGTATGACCGTCGCGGCGAGCTGCTCGATCGTTATCTCGTGATACCCGCCGATGTTGAGGGCGAAGGGCGCCTTCGACGCATCCAGCTCCATAAGGCGCATCAAGGCCTCCACCGTGTCGCCCACCCAGCACAGGGTGCGTATGCGGTCGCCGGCGCCGTTAATCATGATGTCGCTGTTGTCGAGCGCATGACGTATGATGCTCGTTACCACGCGTCCGTCGTCGATCTGGGCGCCCGTGCCATAGGTGTTGTATATGCGTGCCACTCGTGCGTCGACGCCGTACTGGCGTATGTAGGCGCGGTGCAGCGCCTCGGCCGAGCGCTTGGCTTCGCTCAGAATCGAGTAGAAGCTGTCGTCGCGATGCCGTTCGAGCGACGATATGCCGTTGTGCGTTAGGTAGATGTCGCCCGACGAGGCGAACAGCAGCCGTGCTCTGTTGCGGCGTGCTAAGTCCAAGGTGCGTATCGATCCCAGGATGTTGGTTTGCAGGGTCGTTACCGGCTGCGACGGGTCGTGGTGCATATACGACGGCGAGGCGAGATTGTAGATGCGGTCGCACTCGATCTTCAAAGGTCGTGTGACGTTGTGGCGTATGAACTCGAAGTCGGGATTGCCTGCCGCCTCGGCCAGCAGCGGAGAAAGGTCGGGCTCGCGGATATCGATACATGTTACCTTCGCACCCTGAGCCAGAAGCCTCAGTGTGAGATGCGTCCCTATAAGACCTGTGCCGCCGAAAATCGAAACCCTTGTCATGCGCTTTTTTTACATGACAAGGGTTCAAAATCCATACCAGCGACAGACGGATGTCCGCCGGCCGCTGCCGCGACTCAGAACAGCGCCTTGGGCAGCTGCTCTATGCTGTTGACGAATACCACTTCGATGCCCTTCTGGCGTTTGAGGCTCTTCTGCATGAAGCCCGATACCACGATGCGCCGGAAGCCCAGCCGTGCCGCCTCGCTTATGCGCTGTTCGCAGCGCGGCGAGGGACGCACCTCGCCCGAGAGGCCGATCTCGCCCGTGCAGCACACCCCCTCCTGCAACGGTCGGTCGTAGTAGGAGGATATGACGGCGGCGACGACGGCCAGATCCATGCCCGTGTCCGAGACCTTGAATCCGCCGGCGAAGTTGAGGAATACGTCTTTGGTAAACATCTTCATGCCGACCCTCTTTTCCAGTACGGCGAGCAGCATGTTGAGACGTTTTGAGTCGAAGCCCGTGGCCGAGCGCTGCGGCGTTCCGTAAGCCGCGCCGCTGACCAGAGCCTGCACCTCGATCAGGTAGGGGCGTATGCCGTCGACGGCCGCACCGACCGATATTCCGCTCAGCGGCTCGTCGTAGTGCGAGAGCAGTATCTCCGAGGGGTTGTCGACCTGCCGCAGCCCCTCCTCGCGCATGTCGAATACGCCGATCTCGTAAGTAGCGCCGAAGCGGTTCTTTATGCCGCGCAGTATGCGGTACGTGTTGTTGGCATCGCCCTCGAACTGCAATACCACGTCCACGATATGTTCGAGGATCTTGGGCCCCGCGATGACGCCGTCTTTTGTGATGTGGCCTATGACGAATATCGCCACGCCCGATGTCTTGGCGCAGCGCAGCAGTGCGGCGGCGCATTCGCGTATCTGCGTGACGCTGCCGGCCGACGACTCGACCGTCTCGGTGTACATTGTCTGTATCGAGTCTATGACGACCACCTGCGGGCGCGACTCGTCGATCTGCGCTATGATGTTCTCCAACTGTGTCTCGGGATATACGATGCACTCCTCGTTGGCTATGCCCAGACGCGTGGCGCGCATCTTGATCTGCTCGGCCGACTCCTCGCCCGAGACGTAGAGCGTCCTGAGGCGGTTGTCGCAGAGCGCCATTTGCAGCGACAGGGTGGACTTGCCTATGCCCGGCTCGCCGCCCAGAAGGATCAGCGACCCCGGCACCAGACCGCCGCCCAGTACGCGGTTCAGCTCGCCTATGCCCGTGTCGATGCGTTCGATGTCGCGCTCGCGGATCTCCTTCACGCGCTGCGCCTCGGCGCGAGGCATGCCCGGCAGGCGCATTGCAGCCGTCGACGGCTCCTTTGCGGCGACATGCTCGGCGAAGGTGTTCCACTCGCCGCACGCGGGGCAGCGCCCGAGCCACTTGGGCGACTCGTAGCCGCACTCCTTGCAGAAGTATGCCTTTTTGATCTTGGCTGCCATATCTCGCGACTTACCTGAACAGCTTCACTATGTCGTTGCCGTTGGCATATACTACCAGCAGCAGTATCAGCGCGATGCCTATGTACTGCATGATCTCCATGAAGCGGTCGCTGGGCTTGCGCCGCGTTATGATCTCCCAGAGCGTGAAGAGCGCATGTCCGCCGTCCAGTCCGGGTATGGGCAGCAGGTTCATCACGGCGAGCATGATCGATATCAACGCCGTCAGCATCCAGAAACTCTGCCAGTTCCACTGGGCGGGGAATATGTTGCCTATGGCGATGAAGCCGCCCACCTCCTTGATGAGCTTGGTCTGGGGGTTGACGATCATCTTCAACTGACGCCAGTAGTCGGAGAGCTTCTCTCCGGTCATGCGCCAGCCCGCAGGCAGCGCCTCGGCCAGCGTATATTCGATATGCCGCGGCGGTATCATGGCCACGGTAATGCCCATTCTGGCATCGGCCGTTACAGGCACTTTGAGATGCAGCGTGTCGGCGCCGCGGACTATATCCACATCGGCGGTCGTGCCGGCAGCGGCTTCGAGACGCCCGATGCCGGCGGCCATGTGAGGCGTTGCGCTATTGTCGACGGCTATTATGCGGTCGCCGCTGCGCAGACCTGCGCGGGCGGCCGCCTCGGTCTCGACGTCGAGTACTATATACGGTATGAACTCGGTGTAGAAATCTTTGTACTCCTCCTTTTCGCGTATCTCGATCAGCTGTTGCATGGGCAGAGTGAGGCGTATCCGCTCGCCGCCGCGCTCGACTACGACCTCACGGTCGGCATCGGTTATCAGAAGCGACTGCAATATCTCGTTGACGTTGACCGGCTCGCGACCGTCGATCGATACGATGCGGTCGCCGTCCTCGAATCCGAGTCTGTGTCCCGCCTCGTTGAAGGCGTAGCCGTTGACCATGTCGTCGTTGGCGTAGTAGGTGCGTCCCCACGTATACAGTACGCCCGAGTATATCACTATGGCCAGCAAGACGTTCATCAATACGCCGGCCAGCATGACTATAAGCCTCTGCCACGCCGGCTTGGCGCGGAACTCCCACGGCTGTACGGGCTGTTTCATCTGTTCGGTGTCCATGCTCTCGTCGATCATGCCGGCGATCTTCACGTAGCCGCCGAGCGGCAGCCAGCCCATGCCGTACTCGGTATGGCCGCGGCGGAACTTGAAGAGCGAGAACCACGGGTCGAAGAATATGTAGAACTTCTCCACCCGTATGCGGAATATGCGTGCCGCGATGAAGTGGCCGAACTCGTGTATGAGCACCAGCAGCGACAGGCAGGCTAAGAATTGCAATACCTTGATTAGAATTACCATGATTGTGTTTTGCGATTTCGGTTACAGTTTAAGATAGCTGCGAGCCAGTGCGCGCGCCTCGTCGTTCGCACGGTCGTAGTCGTCGATGTCGGGGCGTGCGACGAAGGTCGCCTTTTCGAGGGCGTGGCGGATGCTGCCCACGATGTCGTGATAGCGGCAGCGGTGCGACAGAAATGCCGCGACGGCCTCCTCGTTGGCTCCGTTCATCGTGCAGGCCGCAGTGCCGCCCCTGCGCAGCACCTCGTAGGCTATGTCGAGTGCTGGGTACTTCTCGCGGTCTACCTCGGCGAATGTCAGCGTGGGGTGGTCGATAAACGAAAAGCGGTCGCCACCGCGCGAAGCTCTGCGGGGATAGGTCAGCGCATAGCTTATGGGCAGGTGCATGTCCGGCGTGCCTAACTGCGCCTTTATCGCGCCGTCCTCGAACTCGACCATAGAGTGCACGATCGACTGCGGGTGCAGCAGCACCGATATGCGGTCGGGGTCGATGCCGAAGAGCCAGCGCGCCTCGATGACCTCGAAGCCTTTGTTGACCAGAGTGGCGGAGTCTATGGTTATCTTGGCGCCCATAGACCACTGCGGGTGGTGCAGCGCCTGCTCGGGGGTGACGTCGGCCAGCGCCTCGCGCGGCAGCTCGCGCAGAGCGCCGCCGCTGCATGTTACGATAAGCCGTCTTACGGGCGAACACTCGCCCGCCAGACACTGCAATATGGCCGAGTGCTCCGAGTCGATCGGAACTATCGGCACGCGTCTGTGCATGGCGCGCTCCATGACCGTCTCGCCCGCTACCACGAGCGTCTCCTTGTTGGCCAGCGCGACCTTCTTGCCGGCCTCTATGGCCGCGAGGGTGGGGTGCAGACCGGCATAGCCGACCAGTGCGTTGACCACCACGTCGACTTGCGACGACGAAGCCGCGGCGGCGATCGAGTCGTTGCCGGCGAATACTTTTATCTGTGTGCCGCTCAGTGCCGAGGCCAGATCCTCGTAACACTCCTTGTCGCCTATGACGACCGTATCGGCGTCGAACTCCATGGCCTGCCGTGCGAGCAGCTGCCAGTTGCGGTGCGCCGTGAGCGACGTTACTTCGAACATGTCGGGGTTCTCGCGCACTATGTCGAGCGTCTGCACGCCGATAGAGCCGGTCGACCCCAGAACGGATAAGCGTTGTTTCATAACTCTCAGAACTGTATGTACTTCTCCGGATCGGTCGCGGTGCCCTCACGCCACAGCTCGAATTCGAGCATGGCGCGCGATGTGGCCGTGCCCTCGTCGTTGCGCTCGGAGTCGATGTTGCCTATGATCTCGCCGCTGCGCACGGGCTGTCCCTTGCGCACCAGCGTCTGCGACAGATTGCGGTATATCGACGTGTAGCCGTTGGCATGCTGCACCGCCACCTCGCGGCTGCCCGGCTCGCCGCTTATGCAGATGACCGTTCCGTTCTCTATGGCGGCCACCGACTCCTGATCTTCCAGACCGAGGATCGCCACGCCGTATTCGCCGTGCGACGGGTCGAAACGCCTGCCGAGGCTGCCTGCAAGCGGCGTCGAGAAGACAGCCGTTTCGGTGCCTATGCGCTGCGTGCGCAAGGAGTATTCGCCGTGCTCGGCCTCCATGGCCTGACGCAGCAGCGAGTCGGCACGCGTGGGCAGTATGCGCGACTTGTCGTAGCGGATCGTATCGGTCATCACGGTCGAGTGGAGCGTGGGCGTATTGTTGTTCATGATCGTGGCCACGGCATCGTTGTAGTCGAGCATGACGGCTATCTTGCGCTCCATGGAATCCACGCGCATGACGCTCTCGACCAGCGAGTCGTGTATGCGCTGCGAGTAGGAGCGATAGCCCGGCAGGATGTCCAGCACGGAGGTGTATGCCATCAACAGGAGCAGTATGCCCGCCAGCAGCAGCAACAGAGCCGCGACGACTCCCCATAATCCCAACGGCGATATGCTTACATGCCAGAACTCGTCGCCGGACGAGCGGTCGCGCATCGACAGGCGTCGTTTGTCGACCATTCTGCGCCAAAAACCTTGTGATCCGGATTGTTTCATATAAGATCGTATATTGCGCAAAGATACGTAAAAAGGGTAGATACTTTGTATTTATACATAACTTTTTTTACCTTTGCGGCCGTAAAAACTTAAAACAAAAACACTATGGTCAAACCTACACTTCTCGTCCTTGCAGCGGGCATGGGCTCGCGCTACGGTTCGCTGAAACAGATGGACGGTGTCGGCCCCAACGGCGAGGCGATCATCGATTACTCGATCTACGACGCTATCCGCGCCGGCTTCGGCAAGGTGGTATTCGTCATACGCCACTCTTTCGCCAAGGAGTTCGCCGAGATGTTCAACCGCGAGCGTTTCGGAGGCCGCATCGAGGTCGAATACGTATATCAGGAGCTCGACTGCCTGCCCGAGGGTTTCTCGGTGCCGGAGGGGAGACAGAAGCCGTGGGGCACCAATCATGCCGTGATGATGGCCGCCGGTGTCATCCGCGAGCCCTTCGCCGTGGTCAATGCCGACGACTTCTACGGCCGCGAAGGCTTCGAGGTCATCGGACGTTATCTCGCATCGCTCGAAGGCAGCCGCAACGAGTACTGCATGGTGGGATACGAAGTAAGCAAGACTCTTTCGGAGAACGGCACCGTATCGCGCGGCGTATGCGAAGTCGATAGCGAGGGCTGTCTGGCGGGCATGGTCGAGCGCACCAAGATCGAACGCGTCGACGGCACTATCGTCTTCCACGAGGGGGGCGAGGATACGCCTCTTGCCGAGAATACACCCGTGTCGATGAACCTTTTCGGCTTCACGCCCGACTACTTCGAGTATTCGGATTCGTATTTCAGACAGTTCCTCATGGAGAACGGTGCGGATATCAAGGCCGAGTTCTACATACCTCTCATGGTCAACAAGCTCATCGGCGACTCGACAGCCCGCATGCGGGTTCTGAACACCGCCTCGCAGTGGTTCGGCGTAACCTATAAGGAGGACCGTCCCCAGCTCGTCTCGAAGATCGAGGCGCTTATTGCCGACGGAGTATATCCGCGCAACCTTTGGAAGTGATCCTCGACAAGGCGCCCTCGTGCATCTTGTTCTACGTACCCTCTTTCCCCGCGGCAAGAGCTCGGTAGAGCTTCGCGGCTGGCGGAAAAGCTAAGACCCGCCGATAGCGCTTGATGCCTATCGGCGGGTTTTTTCGTGTGCAGCTCTTGCCGTAACCTATGTTCAGGCCGTACGGCTGCATATGCCCGAGGGGCTTAAAGCAGCTTTTTCTTCGACTCCGTGATGATGAAATCCTTTAAGTAGAACGGCTCGAAGTAGGCCAGATCGACCCCTTCGCCGTTGTCGAATGCCTGCTGTGCCAGACGCGTAAGGCCGCGTGCCGAGGGTGCCACGTCGATGAGCAGGGCATCGGGGAGCATGTCGGTGCACTTCGAGGCGCCGTTGCCGAATATGACTAACTTGCGGCCGGGTTCGCGCCACTGCGAGAAGCTGTTTTCGTCGATGATCTCTGCCGATACGTCCGAGAGGGGCTTGCCCTCGCTGTCGAATATGCGGGCGTAGACCTCCATGCGGCGGGCATCGACCATGGGGCAGAGGCGTGCCGCAGCCCAATCCTGCTCGTCGATATCGAGTATTCCGGCTTCGTAGTCTTCGCGTGCGACCTCCGCGAGCGCATCCAACGACCCTACGGCCAGCAGAGGTATTTGCAGCCCGTAGCACAGACCTTTGGCGAAAGAGACGCCTATGCGCAGTCCGGTATAGGAGCCGGGTCCCTTGCCCACGGCCACGGCATCGAGATCCTCGGGCGAGATGCCCGTTTCGCGCAGCAGCTCGTCTGCGAAGACGCCCAACTTGCCCGCGTGGTCGCGACCGCGGTCGCTCTCTCTGAGCGATATCAGCTCGCCGTCTTTGGCGATGCCTACGGAGCAGATGTCCGTGCCGGTTTCAATACACAGTATCAGTGACATTATATTTTTCGGTTATTCGTTTTACAATCTATCGGCGGTTCGATTTCATCGCCTTGTCCATTTCGCGGCGCGCGTCGTTCTCTTTGAGGTATTCGCGCTTGTCGTATGCCTTGCGTCCGCGTGCCAGACCGACGACGATCTTGACCAGCCCGCGGTCGTTGAGGAACATCCTCAGCCCGACCACCGTCAGCCCCCTGTCCTGCAACGAGCGTTGCAGCTTGACGAGCTCCTTGCGGTTGAGCAGCAGCTTGCGGTCGCGGCGCGGGACGTGGTTGTTGCACGTACCCCACGCATACTCGGCGATGTTGACGCCCCGTATCCACAACTCGCCGTCTTCGAAATAGCAGTAGCTGTCGGTAAGCGCGGCCTTGCCCAGCCGGATCGACTTGATCTCGGTGCCGACCAGCACTACGCCGGCGACATACTCCTCGATGATCTCGTAGTCGAACGTCGCCCGTTTGTTGCGTATGTTTATGTTTTTATAATCGGCCATATCTCACATTCTTATATCCGGATCGAAGTGTGCCGTGGCGCAAACACCGCGCCGCATGCCGCCGCGCGGCACAGCTTTTGAGTATGAATACCGCGGGTGGAACCGGATAAGGTAACTAATTCTTTTATCTTTGATATGTTTTTACACACATCTTTCTGTTTATTTTCTGTTTGCACACTGTATTCGTAGCGATACGGATACGATCCGGCTCCGCCCCTTTTTTACAATCTACAAAATAAGTCGCTGCAACTTTTTGGCTATTTGCACCTTGGCCTTGTTGTAGCGGTTCAGCCTCGCCATTATCTCCGACTGTTTGTCCTCCGGCAGCTCCTCGTCGGTCAGCAGCGCCTGCTGCTCGGCTATGAGCCGTTCGATGATCTTCGACTTGTATAGCGCTATGGCCTTCGGCACGCCGTGCGAGAGCATCTCCTCTTCGCTCTCGACGTGTATGTCCTTGCGTTTCCACAGCTGGCTGGGGACATAGTTGTCGTCGGCCGTTAGGATGTCAACCGCGGCATTGCATACCTCGGGGTCGGGGTGGTTGACGAAGCGGTGCGACGGCACCTCGACGCCCTCGCCCAGCGCTTCGTGCTGCTCGCGGTAAACGGTCAGGATGCTGTCGAGCGTCTTGTCGTCGAAGTGGAGACCGTCGCTGTCGAGATCGCGCAGTATCTCCGCCGCGACGTTGAGCGACACCGTCTCGCGCCCCTCGCGGAACTCGAAATAACGGTGTCCGTACTTGACCAGATACTTTACCAGCTCGCGCTCCAATGCCCCTATGCTGCTGCCGGCGCGCATGTTGCGCGACGAGAGATCCTCTTCTGGCTGCACGGCGACGCGGTTCTCCTCCTGCCGCTGCATGCGCTGGCGGCGGATGAACTCCTCGGCCTCGCGGTCGCCTGTCGAGACGATGCGCATGCGCGCCACTTCGGCCACGAGCACCGACTCGTCGATGTTCATGATCTTCGCGCAGTCCTTGATATAAACCGCACGTTTTATGGCGTCGCCGATAATGGCTATCGACTGCACCATGTCGGCTATGGCCTGCGAACGCTTGACGGGATCGTCTGTCGCCTCCCGCAGCAGCAGCTTGGCCTTGAACGAGATGAAGTCCTCGGCATTGTCGCGGACATAGCTGCGCAGATAGTCCGTCGTGTTGGCGCGTGCAAAGGTGTCGGGGTCGTGCTCGGGCGGCAGGAGCACTATCCTGACGTTCATGTCCTCGCGCAGGATCATGTCCACGCCCCTTATGGCGGCATGCACGCCCGCGGCATCGCCGTCGTACATGACCGTGATGTTCTTCGTGAAGCGTCCCAGCAGACGTATCTGGTCTGTCGTGAGCGACGTTCCGGACGAGGCCACGACATTCTCCACGCCAGCCTGGTGCATCGATATCACGTCGGCATAGCCCTCGACCATTATGGCGAAGTCCTCGCGCTGTATGGCCTTCTTGGCGAAGTAGAGGCCGTACAGCTCACGGCTCTTGCTGTATATCTCGCTCTCGGGCGAGTTTTGGTATTTGGCTACCTTCTTGTCGGTGCGCAGCGTGCGGCCGCCGAAGGCCACCACGCGCCCCGAGACGTTGTGTACGGGGAACATCACGCGGTCGCGGAACCGGTCGAGCAACGAACCGTCGCGCTCGCTCTTGATCGAGAGTCCCGTCGACAGGAGGAACTCCTCCTTGTAACCCGCCTCGCGCGCCGCACGCGACATGGCATCGCCTTTCGAGGGGCAGAAGCCCAGACCGAACTTGCGGATCGTAGCGTCGGTAAAACCGCGGCTTTGCGACAGGTATCTCAGCCCTACGCTGCGACCCTCTTCGCTGTTGTGAAGATGACCGGCGAAATAGTCCGAGGCCCAAGTATTGACGGCGAACATGCTCTCGCGGTTGTTGTTGCGCTGCACGTCCTCGTCGCTCATCTCCTTCTCGCGCACCTCGATGCCGTAACGCTTGGCCACCATCTTCAACGCTTCGGGATAGGTGACGTTCTCGTACTCCATGATGAAGTTGACGGCGTTGCCGCCCTTGCCGCAGCCGAAGCACTTGTAGATGCCTCGTGCGGGCGAGACTACGAACGACGGCGTCTTCTCCTGATGAAACGGACAGCATGCCTGATAGTTGACGCCCTGGCGTTTGAGCGTAACATACTCGCCGACGATATCGACGATATTGGCGGCGGCATATATCCGGTCTATGGTTTCGCGATCGATCATCTGCGCGGGATTCTATCTTGCAAAGATATGAAAAAGAAGTTATATATTTATTTTCAATATTGTCTTAAAATAACTAAATCGTCAAAATGAGGATTTCAAACACAATGAGAACAATCCTACTAAAAAATATAGACCGGAAGCCGTCCGGTCCATATTCTATTATCTTGCAAATCGTTTATTCGGTTTAGAGCAGCATATGCTGTAACCGAAACAACGCGATGATGAGCAATAGTACTTTTTTATATTTTATATTTCTCAATATAGTTTTATTAATTCACACCGTATTTTACGCACAACCCCTTTAGTATACTCATCTCTATCTTGAAACATTATACGACTAAAGGTACGTGGCGCAATATCCAATATCAGTACATCACTCGCGAGCCTCTCGCCATCGATACACGTTACCTTGATCCGAGCTGTTTTGTCGTTCACATTCAATATTCGTCCACGACCTTTATCATGATTCTCAAAACCATAACTACAATATATAGTACTATAAAATGTATATGGCGGATCGGCTGCTCGTAATCGATCTTTATATCCGTATACAACGGACTGCGAACCCGAAACAGTTGTTGTTCCCGGACAATTTATATACCCCTCATCTTGCATTGCCGATAATGTTACAGATTGACTATACACATTACAGAACGAAATGCTGGCAACCAATATCAACAATAATGCTTTTATTTTCATAGATCAATGTCTTATTTAGATGTAAATACATACCCGTCAAAATGAATACGGGCGCGACCGTTGCCGTCGTAATCCACATATCCATCTTTACACTTACCATTATTCCATCTGATATATAAATTATATCTATTATAACCTACACTGACAAGATAGTAACTTCCTGACAATTCATCGTTATAAAAATATTTTCCAAAGCGTCGACGGTCCCAGTACACGGATCCGTTAGATGAGAAATACATATCAAAACAGTGCGATTCGTAACCGGTATTATGATATCCGTTATTAGCGCATTCATGTAATTCCACTTCAAAATAGCTTCTTTCTCCGTCTCTATAATTATTCCTGTTAAGTCTTGCCTCTGACTCCTCTGAACTTTCGATCTGGAACGATTGGTACGCACGACCGAACTGTGCATAAGAATCAAATATGCTAAACGTCGCAATAGCGATAATAAATAGTAGGTTCTTCATAAATTCAATAGATTTTAAGTTTTATCGGGTTTCAGGAAACGATACAGCTTGTCCTGTTCCATTACAAGGAAAGCAAGTCTCTTTCACTCCATTTCTTATTATATACCCTCTGCCTCCACAACATGCACATCGAGAGCTGTTAGAGGAAGACATTGATTTTTGTTGCGTACTGCTTCCGAACGCAATTAAAACAAATAATGCAATCAATGAGATTTGCAACAACACAGATATTTTCTTTGCCATAATAAAAAAGATATTAAAATTAATAAATAAATAAAAATGTCGATCCAATCGAATGTGCCATTTATAATTCCGGCATACTGCATATACTCCCAAACAAAAGGCAATGCAGCAGACGCATAAAACAATATCTTATTAACAATACCGGACTGAAAGAAAATAATATTAACAAGTAACAATGCTAAATACCAAAGTGCGTCGGGAAGACAAAAAATAAATATGTATGTCCAACCATTACAATTATCATAATCAATATTCAGTTTGATACATGACAAGAAAGCAGAATTTTGGAAATGAGATAAAAACAATACATTTTGACGACATGTCAAATATACCGTTGCCCCGATTGACAGCAAGACAAACGCCATAAGCATATATTTGTATTTATGCTCCATCACACATACCGCAACAACTCCAATGCGGGAACTTCTAAAATAAAGAAAGCGTGGAATTGAAATCCTATTTATGCGAACAGGCTCTGGTAAACCTTTATAACTAAATAGGCAACAACTCCACGCCACACATGTGACGTAGAAACAACTAAGCCTATCTTCGTTATTTTGAAATTTACCAGATTTCGTTCGCAGAAGATAGAACTTACGCTTTCGCGTAATCAAATATGTACGAAATTCATTTGAATTTCGTTACAAATATAACGAAAATTTATAAACATAGATAAGAATTATAACGTTATTATCAAGCAAACAAAATTTCAGCATGGTGGATAGGCATATTAAATGTTTTTAATTTTCATTATTATTATTTATACCTATATTTGCACTATGGATTTCAAACTCGTATCGGATTACGCGCCTACGGGCGACCAGCCCGAAGCTATCGCCCAGTTGTTGGAGTCGATAGGCTCCGGCGCACACCACAATACGCTGTTGGGCGTTACCGGTTCGGGAAAGACATTCACGATAGCCAACGTCATAGCCTCTCTGAACCGCCCGACGCTCGTGCTGAGCCACAACAAGACGCTGGCGGCGCAGCTATACGGCGAGTTCAGGAACTTCTTCCCCGAGAACGCCGTCGAGTATTTCGTGTCGTATTACGACTACTACCAGCCCGAGGCCTATCTGCCCTCGACAGATACGTATATCGAAAAGGATCTGTCGATCAACGACGAGATCGAGAAGATGCGTCTGAGCACCGTAGCCACGCTGCTGTCGGGACGGCGCGACGTGGTTGTGGTATCGAGCGTGTCGTGCCTGTACGGATGCGGCAACCCGGCCGACTTCCACGCCACGGCCATAGAGATCAAGGTAGGGCAGGTCGTAAGCTATAAGCATTTCCTATACAGGCTCGTCGAGGCGCTCTACACGCGTACCGAGCGCGACCTCGAACCCGGTACTTTCCGCGTCACGGGCGACACGGTGGATGTCATGGCCGCATTCGGCGAGTTCGGCAGCCAGTGTTTCCGCGTGATGTTCTTCGACAACGAGATCGAGGCCATACAGAGCATCGACCCCGTATCGGGGCAGCGCATCGGTACGCTCGACACGCTCACGCTCTATCCGACCAATCTGTTCGTTACCACGCAGGAGCGCATAAACAGCGCCGTGCAGCAGATATATCTCGATCTGGGCAAGCAGATAGCATTCTTCGAGAAAGAGGGTCGCATGATGGAGGCGCAGCGCATAAAGCAGCGCGTCGAGTACGACCTCGAAATGATAAAGGAGCTGGGCTACTGCTCGGGCATCGAGAACTACTCGCGATACTTCGATGGGCGTGCGGAGGGGTCGCGGCCGTTCTGCCTGCTCGACTTCTTTCCCAAAGATTATCTTACCGTCGTCGACGAGAGCCACGTGACGCTGCCTCAGGTGCATGCGATGTTCGGCGGCGACCGTGCCCGAAAAGAGAACCTCGTCGAGTACGGCTTCCGACTGCCGGCAGCCAAGGATAACCGTCCGCTGCGTTTCGAGGAGTACGAGGCGCTGACCGGTACGTCGATATATGTCAGCGCAACACCGGCCGACTACGAGCTTACCAAGAGCGAGGGTGTTGTCGTCGAGCAGCTTATACGTCCTACGGGGCTTATCGATCCGCCGCTCGATGTTCGCATCACGCTCAACCAGATAGACGATCTGCTCGAACAGATCAACGGCAGCGTGCGGCGCGGCGATAAGGTGCTCGTGACGACCATTACCAAGCGTATGGCCGAGGAGCTTTCGAAGTATCTCGACCGCGTGGGCGTGCGCAACCGCTACATACACTCCGACGTCGATACGCTCGAACGCATACAGATACTCGAAGATCTGCGTGCCGACATGTACGACGTGCTGGTGGGTGTAAACCTGCTGCGCGAGGGCCTCGACCTTCCCGAGGTGGGGCTGGTCGCGATTCTCGATGCCGACAAGGAGGGATTCCTGCGCAACCTGCGTTCGATAACGCAGATAGCCGGACGCGCCGCCCGCCACTCCAACGGCCATGTGACGCTCTATGCCGACCGCGTGACCGACTCGATGATATATGCTATCGAACAGAGCAACCGCCGCCGCGAAAAACAGGTGCGTTACAATATGGAACACGGCATGCTGCCGCGTCAGGCGCAGAAGAGCGGCTCGGGACAGAGCCTGCTGCTGGGCGACCGTGCGGCCGGCAAACCCGACATGAACGTCTATCCCATAGTCGAGGACTATTATGCCGTTGCGGCCGACGTGGAGAAGAACTACGTTGCGGGCAGCGATATAGATGCCTTGATAGCCAAGGCCAAAGAGGATATGGAGCGTGCGGCCAAGTCGCTCGACTTCCTCGCTGCGGCACGATTCCGCGACCGCATGTACGAGTTGCAGAAACTGCGCGACGAGAACGAATCGCACGGACTCGTCAACCGGCATAAATAGCCTGCATGCCCTCGATAGCCGGTTCCGACGATGCGATAACGACCGTTTCGACCTGTCCCGATTCCTGTCGCCCGAAAAAAATAGCCGCCCTCTCACGAAAAAATCGCACCCGACGCTACAACATAAGAAAAAAATACCTATATTTGCGTGCTCTTTC
>Ga0137306_101168_pt1 | contig 28472 bp, 25 predicted proteins | sample Inofroosms_March_FD_97187 | JGI IMG/M metagenome (GOLD analysis project Ga0137306, IMG submission 97187) | Mouse cecal microbial communities from Vienna, Austria - N-Acetylneuraminic and N-Acetylglucosamine D2O microcosms_March | ecosystem: Host-associated > Mammals > Digestive system > Large...
TTGACAAAAGCAGTATTGAAAATAGTTTGCCTTATTTAGAAGCAGAACTTTCTTTATTCCCCAATATAAAGGTTATTATGCTTATGGGGGATGTTGCAAAGAAAGCCTTTAATATGATTACCAAAAAAGCAACAAAGAAAAATGCTATTCCCGCCGTTTCCACCTATAAATTGCGGAGTAGCGAAATCTATTATGAGGGTATGAGAGTAATGCCATCCTATATAATGACGGGAGGAAATATTTTAATTGAAAAGTCAAAAGTGACAATGGCGACGGAGGACATTGCCACTATGTTAGAAATAATCAAGTAGAAACTATATAATTGATATGAAAATATAGTGTTATAAAATAGCAATCATGGCAGTCAGAACATTGGTAACAGTGGCATAAATGACACCAAATAAAAAGGAATGCACGATATAAAATTGTAAAAAGCATGGGTTTGCTATGAGAAGAAAAGAGACATGTATTGTAATCCTACAAAACCAATTGACAATACTTTTATCCTATGATAAACTAAAGTCATATTGTTATGAAGACGATGCCGACAATCCGAAGATTGTTGTTGATATTTTAGCAGCTGCGAGTAAAGAGCAGCTGCGGATGGGAAAAGATAAATTTATGAATGGCAGAAGTCATTCTACAGTCAAGTATGTCTGTAGAATGACTTTTTTTCGTTTCATAGAAAAGTACATTTTATGAAACAAAAGTGCTCCTTGGGGATCGCACAGTGGCGGTGAGGTTAATATTTTTTTTCTGGGGTGGCAAATATGTAAAAACTTAAAATAGATTAAAATGCAAGTTGGATAGTTTTTATTGTAGGAGTGCTTTTAAGTGGTTGCGGAAAAAATAATTTTTCGCCAGAGGTAAGGATCACGGAAAAGAAAGAACTGGTTGCAGATGAAACGGATCGGAGTAATACGTTGATCTATGCAGGGGAAAATGAAAGTACGATCAATCCGGTTTTAACATATCATGATGAGCTGACAGATATTATTTTTTCAGGACTGATGAAATATGATGGTGATGGCAGGCCGGTGGTGGATCTGGCAGAGAGTTATGAATATGATGCGGACAACTTTACTTATATATTTCATCTGCGGGAGGGGGTAAAATGGCATGATGGTGAAACGTTCCAGGCAGAGGATGTGGTATTTACCTACCAGACCTTGATCGAAGATGATAGTTTGTCTAGCAGTCTGACTAGTGATTATGAAGATATTATTCGGGTAGAGGCAATCGATGACAATACAGTAGAAATTCAGCTGGATCATTACAATGCAGCGATTTTAGGATATTTTACTATGGGAATTCTGCCGAAGCATCTGTTGGAAGGAGAAGATATGAATACCACTGCCTTTAATCAGTCCCCCGTGGGAACCGGACGGTACAAATTTCAGGAATGGGATGTGGCTGGTGGTATGATTATTCTGGTTCGCAATGAGGATTATTATGGTAAAGTTCCTAACATTGAGCGGCTGATATATAAGACAGTGGCAGTAGAGAGCACCAAGGCGACGATGCTGGAGTCTGGTGAGGCAGATCTAGCTTGGTTGAATGCCGGCTATGCGGCGGCTTTCCGGGATCGCGAAGATTATCGCACCTGGGATTTTTCCACAGCGGATTATCGTGGGGTATCCATGGATATGAAATCGGATTTTTGGAGCCGCAATAGGGATTCTATTGGGGTGCTGAATTATGCCTTGGATAAAGATAGTATTGTGGCCAGTGTGTTGAATGGTCAGGGGGAAGTGGCCTACAGTCCGATTCAGAAAAATCCTTTGGGCAGTAATCGGGAAGCCAATATCTATTCTTATGATCGGATAAAATTTGATGAGGAAATGGAACGATTAGGTTGGAAAAAAGGAACAGACGGGATCTATGAACGAAATGGGGAGCGATTCCATTTTACGATTCAGACGCGAGATTATGAGGAGGAGCGTGTAGATATTGCCAATGTTATGTCAGCAATGCTGCAACAAGCCGGTGTGGAAATGGAGGTCGTATTGGTGACCCGGTTTGATTGGACAGCAGGATATGATGGCTTTTTGTCCGGTTTTGCTACTCCTTTTGATCCGGATATGGCTTATAAGCAATTTGTTACTGGCGCCAGTGACAATACAATGAGTTATTCAGACGAGAAGGTGGATCGTTTATTGGAAGAAGGGCGTCATACCGAGGATGAGGTGAAACGGCGGGAGATTTATGGAGAGTTTGAAGAGGTTTTCAGCCAAAATCCAGGAGTGCTGCTGGTAGCTTATCTGAATGGGAATTATGTGGGTAGCAGTGCAGTGGACGGCCTGGATCCGACTAGAGTTCTGGGGCATCATGCCGTAGGGGTGATGTGGAATATTGAAGATTGGAGGATTGCAAGATAAATGGGATTATGTCCGGATAAGAGAGCAGGAATGCCGACGGAAAACAGAGAAAAGATACTGGAATTAAAAAATCTAGCTGTTAGTTTTGCTACTCCTCAGGGGGAAGTGCAGGCGGTCCGGGAAGTAAATTTGTCTGTGGAGCCGGGGGAGATTATCTGTATTGTAGGAGAATCCGGCTGTGGAAAAACGGTTCTGTGTCAGTCCGTGATGCATCTGCTTCCGGAATCTTCGCAAATCAAAAGCGGAGAGATTCGATTGTGTGGCAGAGATATTACCGAAAGCAGCGAAAACGAACTGCAAAAGCTGCGCGGGACTGTCATGGCAATGGTATTTCAGGATCCGTTGACAACATTGAATCCAACGATTCCGGTGGGAAAGCAGATCATGGAAATGCTGTTAAAAAAGAAAATGAATAGAAGAGAAGCAAAAAAACGGGCTTTACAATTGATGGAGCTGACGGGGATTGAAAAAGCCGGGGAAAAATTTGATTTGCAACCCCATTTCCTTTCTGGCGGGATGCGTCAGCGCTGTGTGCTGGCAGCGGCGCTGGCATCCGATCCCGCTCTTCTTTTGGCGGATGAAGTGACAACCGCGCTGGATGTAACTGTGGAGACGAAGATTCTGGATTTACTGTTAGAGATCCGAAGGAAAACGGGGACTGCTATTATTTTTGTTACTCACGATCTGGGGGCGGCGGCAAGAATTGCGGATCGGGTGGCCGTTATGTATGCAGGAAAAATTGTGGAAATCGGAAAAGCGGAGGAAATATTTTATGCACCGCGTCATCCATATACATCAAGACTGCTGTCTTCGATGCCTATTTCGATACCAAAAAATCAGGGAATATCTTTGGAAAAAGACCGGATGGGGAGATATTTGAGGGAAAGGGACGATAACAACGGTGGAAAAAGAAATAATTTTAGAGGTATGTCAGCTGAAGCAGTATTTTGAGCTTCCGAATCATCGTCTGGTGAAGGCGGTCGATGATGTTTCTTTTTCGGTCAGCCGGGGAGAAGTGTTTGGCCTGGTGGGAGAGTCTGGATGTGGAAAATCTACATTGGCCCGTTGCCTGGCTGGGATCTATCGTCCTACAGATGGTAAGATATTATGGGAACAGATATCAGTATGGGGAAAAGAAGTTACCAGAAAGCAACAGAAAAAACGGCAAAGAGAGATTCAGATGATCTTTCAGGATTCTGCGGCGGCTTTGAATCCGCGGATGAGAGTGGAGCAGATTGTGCTGGAGCCATTGCGGATTCACAGAAGAAGGCAGGAGCGATGGCAAAGTCAAGAACGGTTGGAGGCAGCACTGATACAGGTAGGGCTGCCTCCTTCTCTGGGCCTAAAATATCCAGGTGAGCTTTCCGGAGGGCAGCGTCAGCGGGTTGCGATTGCTAGAAGTCTGATGCTGGACCCCAAATTGGTGATCGCCGATGAGCCCACAGCTGCTTTGGATCTTTCGACGCAGGCTCAGATGATTCATTTGTTTCAGCAGCTTCAAAAGGAAAAACAGTTCACGTTTGTTTGGATTGCCCATGATCTGAATGCTGTGCGTATTCTCAGCGATCGGGTGGGAGTGATGCTGAAGGGAAGGCTGGTAGAGATGGCGCCAGTAGAGAAACTATTTTGCAATCCGCTCCATCCTTATACCAAAGCGCTGCTTTCTGCCATCCATATTCCGGACCCGGTTTATGAAAGAAATCGGAAAGTAGTAGAATACGATCGAGATACTCCTCTGGGAGAACAGATGACAGAGTATGAGGAAGGACATTTCGTTTTAGTGTGAGGCGCTATCGTCTTTGTCCGTGGCCAATTCTTCCAGAGAATGAAATTGATATCCCATTTCCTCCCAGCGGGTAAGCAGTTCATCCAAGATTTCAGCATTTGTTCGGGAGGTGCTGTGCAGCAGCACGATGGCGCCGGGATGAATGCGACTCAGCAGCTTTTGGAAGGCTTCTTCATGACTGGGCTGTTTATCTTCATACCAGTCTACGTAGGCCAGGCTCCAAAAGAAAGTATGGTAGCCCAAATCTTTGGCCATCTGCAGGTTGGCTTCACTGTACTTGCCCTGAGGAGGACGATAAAAGGGCTTCATAGTTTGCCCGGTGACCTGCTGATAGAGTTCTTCCAGGGATTTGAGTTCCTGAGAGAAGGTTTCCTGGGTGGAGATTTTGGACATATCCGGGTGATGAAACGTGTGATTTCCTACGGTATGACCCTCTTCTATCATGCGTCGCACCAGATCTGGACTGGTAGCCAGATAATTTCCTACCAGGAAAAAAGTGGCTGGAACATGATGTTTTTTTAGTGCATCCAGGATGGCAGGAGTATTTCCGTTCTCATAACCGGCGTCAAAAGTCAGATAAAGAATCTTTTCTTGAGTATCTGCTGTATAGTGAGCATTAAATTGTTTCAGATAATCGGCAGTGGCGTTACCTATGGGTGGCTGGCCTTCCTGCTGGAAACTTAAACCCCAGTTGCCGTCGGCGGAAGCCGGCAAAGCGGCAGGAGTTGGATCGGTAATATAACCGAGCCAGTGTCCAAAGACAAAACAGAGAAGAAAAAGAAATACCATTTTAGCGGTTGAACGGCAGTAAAAGCGGTAGTTGTGGCTGCGATGAGTCATGAGATAACCTGCAATGATTATTGTTGCTATCATTTATACGAGTGAAAGAAGGGATTTATACAGAAAATCGGGAACTGTAAGAAAGTCGTTATACTCCTTACGGGAAAAATATGGTATGATCAGAAACAGAATGAAGAGTGATGGGAGATAGAACGATGAGATACCAGAACCGCTTAGTAGTGATAGCACTTAGTATTTGTATGATATGTGGTATGCCAGCGTTTTCCATGTTGTCATATGGAGATATCATAGTGCCGCCGCATCCTTTGGCGGTCGGAGAAGACGAAAGTCAGAGGCCGGGCGGCGATTTTTCAGGAACGCCGGCAGGGATATCAGGGACTCCGATAACGGGCGGCCCGGGAGTAGGGTGGCAGATGCCGGGGGAATCTCCGTCTGTAAATCCGTCGGCGGCTGAAAATCCTGCAAATCCACCGATGGATTCGGCACAGGATTTTTGGCAGGAACCACAGATTGCCGCGGAAGGGGCGGTACTGCTCGATGGCAGTACCGGAAAGGTGTTGTATGGCAAGAATGCGGACCAGCAGTTTTATCCGGCGAGTATTACGAAAGTGATGACGGCGTTGCTGGTAATTGAACGATGCAGTCTGGATGAATGGGTAACCTTTTCTGAATCGGCCACGACAAATCTGGAGGCGGGAGCGGTATCTTTGGATATCACAAAGGGAGATCGGCTGACAGTGGAGCAGTGTCTCCATGGTCTTTTGATGAAATCTGCCAATGAGATTGGTAACGGTCTGGCGGAACATATTGCAGGAAGTGTGCCAGGTTTTGCTGATTTGATGAATATCCGGGCGAAGGAACTGGGGTGCACCAATACCAATTTTGTCAATCCTCACGGACTGAATGATGCTGCCCATAAGACGACTCCTCACGATATGGCACTGATTATGCGGGCGGCACTGCAGCAGGAACATTTTCGCAGGATTGATATGACACTTACCTACGATTTTCCAGCCACACAGAAATCAGCAACCAGAACAATCACGATGGGACATAAGATGATGTATCCCTCTGACTCCCGTTATTATGAGGGGATTGTGGGCGGAAAAACAGGATATACCTCGCTGGCAGGCAATACGTTGGTGACAGGAGCAGAGAAAAATGGGGTACAACTGATTGTGGTAATTATGAAATCAAAGCAGAGCCATTATGCAGATACCAAAGCTTTGTTGGATTATGGCTTTGCCAATTATGAGACATTGATGGCCCGGTAATCGGGAAAGGAAAGAAATCAGAGGAGAGTGCCCTATGGCCAAGAAAAACGCTCGCAATACCCGCAGCAGGATTGTAAATGCGGCATGGAAATTATTTTATGAGCAGGGGTATGAAGATACTACGGTGGAAGAGATCATTGAAGTATCTCATACTTCCAAAGGTTCTTTTTATCATTATTTTGACGGAAAAGATGCATTGCTCGGCACTTTGAGTTCTCTGTTTGACGAGAAATATCAGGAGCTATCCTTGTGCCTGGATCCGGAAATGACCGCTATGGAAAAGCTGTTATTTTTAAATGGTGAACTGTTTGCCATGATTGAAAATTGCGTGTCAGTCGAGCTTTTGGCCAGGCTTTTGTCCACACAGTTGGTGACCAACGGGGAGAAACATCTATTAGACAGAAACCGCACGTATTATAAATTGTTGCGAAAGATTATTAGCGAAGGCGTGGAGACAGGAGAGTTGAACAGTCAGGTGAGTATCAGCGAGATGGTGAAGATTTATGCCATGAGTGAGCGGGCACTGATGTATGATTGGTGTCTATGTGGCGGCGAATATTCGCTGCGTCAGTACAGCGGAGTGGTGTTGCCCTCGTTTCTCAGCAGCTTTTTACCAAAATAGCCAATAGAGAAACATAACAAGGAAACGAGAAACACAGCCAAGGAAAAGGGGAGAGAGGCCATGAGAAAATGGTCTGTAAATTTTGGCTTTGCAGACCATTTCCATTTCCAAAAAATAATCTTTAATATTATTATCTTCTTACATTTTCAAATTCTTTTACAATCTCTTCGGATGGTGCTTTGGTAGCCAGAGATACGATTACAATAGCGACCAAAGCTACCAAAAATGCCGGAAGCAATTCATAAATATTCCATGCACCACCCAGAGGCTTCACCAGATATTTCCATACAAAGACCATGATACCCCCAGAAAGCATGCCGGCCAAGGCACCTTGAAAATTGCTCCGCTTCCAGAACAGTGCTGTGAGTACTACTGGTCCAAAGGAAGCGCCGAAACCAGCCCAGGCAAAAGATACGATATGGAACACAGAACTGTCGGGATCCCAGGCCAGAACCAGACTGACCAGAGCGATCGCCGCCACGGTCAGCCGTGCGGCCATCATAGAAGCCTTTTCACTGAGCTTGATTTTACAAAAATCCTGCAAAAGATTTTGCGATACTCCCGAGGCGGCCGTCAATAGCTGAGAATCTGCCGTAGACATAGTACAGGCCAAAATTCCGGCGAGAACGATTCCGGCTACTACAGAGGCAAGAAAACCATACTGACCTAAAAGACCAGCTAGTTGGATGATCGTGGTCTCGGATTCTGAGCTGGAGACAAACAGGGGAATCTTTCCAGCTATAGAGGCACCATAGCCAATGATTCCGATCAGGATTGCCACAAACATGGATATTACCACCCAGACTGAGGCGATCCGGCGGGAAATAGCAATTTCTTTTTCCTCCCGAATAGCCATAAACCGCAGCAAAATGTGAGGCATTCCAAAATATCCAAGACCCCAGGCACACATGGAAAACATGTTCAGAGTGCCATAGGGGACTGCCGTACCAGAGGCCCGATCGTGGAGAAAGCTTAGGCTCAGATAGCCATCCAGAGAACGGGCATTTTCAGCCACTGCCGACCAGCCTCCAGCCACATGAATTCCAAAAAATACAATCACAATAAGAGCGATGGTCATTACAATACTCTGGATCAGATCGGTAGTGGATACGGCCAGAAAGCCACCCATCACCGTATACCCCACAATCACCAGGGCTCCTAACAGCATAGCCAGATGATAATCCACTCCAAACAGACTAGAAAACAAAGTTCCCACCGCTTTGAAGCCAGACGCTGTATAGGGGATAAAAAAGATCAAAATAATAATAGCGGCAATACACATGAGAATATTCTTGTCATCCCGATAGCGCTTAGAAAAAAAATCCGGAATGGTGATGGCGCCACAAGTCATAGAGTAACGTCGCAGTCGTTTGGCGACAATCAGCCAGTTGAGATAGGTGCCGGCCGCCAGTCCGATGGCCGTCCAGCCCGCATCTGCGATACCCGACAAATACGCCACACCAGGAAGTCCCATCAGCAACCAGCTACTCATGTCCGAGGCTTCTGCGCTCATTGCCGCCACCAGAGGCCCCAGCTTTCGGTTGCCCAGATAGAAGCCCTCTGCAGAGCTATCGCTTTTTTTGCTGAAATAATATCCGATATAGATCATCAAAATCAGATAGACAGCAATCGCAAGTAAAATCCCTATTTGTCCCGTACTCATAATTTCCCTCCTCATAAACAGAATGGGCACATTATAACATGGTAAGAAATAGAACACAATACAGAACAAATTATAGACTATATTCTATACTATTAATAAAAATATTTCATAAAATATATTAATATAAAAGAAAAAATAACAAAACTAAAAACAAAATATTATAAGACGAATAATAGAAATATAATGTATTTATTTTCATACATACGATTCACAGAAGAGAGCATTTTCCCATCAATTGCCCTTCTCAATCATACTTCCATTGCCAAACGAGAAAAACCCTAGAAAAAGATTTTCAATTCGCTTTCTTTTCCGCCCAATTTATAGTATACTAAACAATATTATACCTAAAAATCCGACAGCGGAGCAAACCAGACAGACTCCAGAAGAGGATAAAAATATCATGAAAGAAAAATTATATACCATAGAACTAAACGATGCAATAAAGGCTGGGGATGAGTGTCTGTTTTGTTGGTTGGAGCGCAAGCTAGAGCAGGAAAATCTGGAATTTGTGCTGGGGTCTTCCTATATGGAGGATGATATCCGGGCGGAAACGAGCCAGAAGGGTTTTTGCCGACATCATACAAAGATGATGTATGACTATGGAAACAGTCTGGGGAATGCCTGGATTTTGAAGTCGCGTCTCGAGTATCTCAATCAAGAGTTGAAAAAGCAGATGGCACATTATGTGCCGGGGAAACGTTCAAATTTTCTGGAACGTTTTAAGAAGTCGGAACGAACCCTGTCAGGAGAAGGAACCGCCATGGCAGAAACCTGGCTTCGCTCAGAAGAGACACACTGTTATGTATGTGAACGTATGAGAAAGATTTACGAGCGAATGTTGGATACTTTTGTCTATATGTTGCACAGCGATCCGGAGTTTTGCAGACTTTTATTGGAATCTAAAGGGTTTTGTATTCATCATTTTGGCGATGTACTAAAGATTTGTGAGGAAAAATTAAAACCACAACAGAAACAGGAATGGATTCCGAAACTGGCAAAGCTAATGGAGAGGAATCTGGATCGGGTACAGGAGGATATTGAATGGTTGATAGAGAAGTATGACTATCGAAATAAAGATGCAGATTGGCGACAATCACGGGATGCGGTGCAAAGAACTATGCAAAAGACGGTGGGAGGTTATCCGGCAGATCCGGTATTCCAATGCCGAAAATAAGAAAGGATTGCCGAAAATTTGGTATATTCCAGCGAAAAAGAGAAATAATAGTGGAGAATCTAGAGCGTAAATGATTACAGAAGGAGATTTTCCATGATTGATTTTAAAAACAGTGAGACGGCAAAAAATTTGATGCGGGCATTTGCGGGAGAGAGTCAGGCCAGGAACCGTTATACGCTGGCGGCTGATGTGGCGAAAAAGCAGGGGCTTCCGGTGATTCAGTCGGTATTTTTGTTTACAGCAGGTCAGGAATTGGCTCATGCCCAGATTTTTTATGATTATCTGAAAGATTTAAAGGGAAAGAATATTCTGATTGATGGGGCGTATCCGGTGGACCAATATGACAGCAGTTTGGATCTTTTGAAAGCTGCCAGACATAATGAATATGAAGAGTTTCAGGATGTTTATCAGAGTTTTGGCAAAGTGGCTGAAGAAGAGGGATTTGCTCAAATTGCCGGATCTTTTTTTCAGATAGCTGACATTGAGAAGGTACATGGCGATCGCTTTCAGTTGTTTGCTGATTACCTGGAACGAAATCAGCTTTTTGTATCGGAGGTGGAGACCGGTTGGATGTGTTTGAACTGTGGTTTTGTATTTCGTGGAACGAAGGCACCAGCTTCCTGCCCGGTATGTCATCATGAGCAGGGATATTTTCTGCGGTTGGAGCTTGCGCCTTATATTCAGTGAGTGAAACCTGTTTGAGATACCATAACAGAAAAACATGCGGGGCAGGCGGTGCGGCCTGCTCCTTTTGCGGAATATTACGGAAAAATAAAGAGATAGGAGAGAATCTACATATGGAAAACAAAAAAATTCGGGGAGTTATTTTTGATCAGGATGGTCTTTTATTTGATACGGAACGAATTTCTGTGGAAGCTTGGAATCTGGCAGGGGATGAGTTGGGATTTCATCTGGAGGAATCTTTTCTCTGTACGATCCGTGGAGCCAATGCGCAGGATTCTGCCATAAGATTTCGGGAAAGGTTTGGGGATGCTTTTGACTTTTTGAAACTGCGAAAACGGAAACAGGAGCATTTTATGAGAATTTTACGAGAGCGGGAAATGCCTGTGAAACTAGGGGCCCGGGAGTTGCTTATTTATTTGCAAGAGCAGGAATATAAGGTGGCGCTGGCTACAGCAAGCACACGGGAGTATTCTATGGAAAACCTAGAACGAGCCGGGCTTACGGAATTTTTTTCTTTGATGATTACTGGAGATATGGTGCAGCAGGCAAAGCCGAATCCGGAAATTTTTCTGAAAGCAGCAGAAAAGATGGGAGAAGAACCTGGACATTGTCTTGTATTGGAGGACAGTCTGAATGGTGTGGAGGCTGGTATCCAGGGTGGTTTTGTCACGATTATGGTGCCGGATTTGACGCAGCCAGATCAAAAACTGCGCAGCCGGGTGGAACGGGTATGTGACTCTTTGCTGGAGGTAAGAGACTGGCTGATGGAGGGGTAAGCAGGTGAAAGCAGGAGTAGGAGCGGTGGCATTGCTGACTATGTTGGTGACGGGTGGACGGATACGTTCCCGTTATGAACGGGATCATTTTGTGGTGGAGGAGACTGGTATCTCATCTCCCAAAATAAAGCAGGCCAAAAGGCTGGTATTTCTTACTGATTTGCATGATAAGGAATTCGGAGTCGGAAATTGCCAGCTTCTGAATGAGATAAGCAAGATAAAGCCATCAGCCGTTTTGATTGGTGGCGATACCATGGTGGTGAAACCCGATCGGGCAAAACTGATGGTAACAGAGACTTTGCTGGACGGACTGTCAGGAATCTGTCCGATTTATTATGGGAACGGAAATCATGAACAGCGTCTTCGAAGAGAAAAGAAAACTTATGGGGAATTGTATCCGGAATTTCGCCGGCTTTTAAAACGATATGGCGTGATCTATCTGTCAGATGCGTCGGCAAATTTAGGAGAAGATATCCGCATCAGCGGTTTGAATATCACTCAAAACTATTATCGGGATTTTATACCGGAACGGATGAAACAAGAGTATGTGCGACGACATTTGGGGCCATCATCCGAAGAACGATATCAGATTCTTCTGGCACATTCCCCGTTGTTTTTCAATGCCTATCGCGACTGGGGGGCGGATTTGACATTGGCCGGCCATTTTCATGGTGGGACTATCCGGATACCAGGTCTTGGCGGAGTGATGACGCCACAGTACCAGTTTTTTCTGCCTTGTTGTGCAGGGACATTTAAGAAGGATGGGCGGCATATGATTGTGGGACGTGGTTTGGGAACGCATTCGATTAATATTCGACTTTGCAACCGGCCTCAGGTGGTAGTCATCCGATTGTTGCCGGATATTAAGATAGAAAGATAACAGTTTTTGTGCCTGAAAGGTGGTGCAAAAAAAGAATTCCCAAGGAGTAGATAATAATGGTGATTTCTTATAAACTGGAAAAATTTGAAGGTCCTTTGGATCTGCTTTTGCATTTAATTGATAAAAATAAGGTAGATATCTATGATATTCCGATTGCGGAGATTACCCGACAATATTTAGAGTATGTCAACCAGATGGAACGGGAGGATCTGAATGTAGTCAGTGATTTTCTAGTAATGGCAGCGACTCTTTTGGATATTAAATCACAGATGCTGTTGCCAGTTGAGGGAAACGAGGAGGAGGAAGAAGCGGATCCCCGTGCAGAGTTGGTGGCACGTTTGCTGGAATATAAGCGGTATAAACTGATGGCTCAGGAGCTTTTGGATATGGAGGAAGATGCTCAAGGGGTTTTTTTTAAGTCGCCGACTGTGCCAAGGGAAGTGGCGAAGTATGAGCCACCAGTGAATCTGGATGCGTTGTTGGACGGGTTGACTTTGGCAAAGTTACAGCGAATCTTTGAGTCGGTAATGAAACGGCAACAAGACAAGATAGATCCTATCCGTAGTTCTTTTGGGACGATTCGCAAGGAGCCAGTGAGCTTAGAGACCAGGATCCTGGACGTGATGCAGTTTGCAAGAGCTCGCCGTCATTTCGGTTTTCGACAGCTGTTAGAACGGCAAGGGGACAAACTGGAAGTAGTTATTACATTTCTGGCGGTTCTGGAACTGATGAAGATAGGAAAGATTCACCTGAAACAAGAGAATATTTTTGATGATATGGAGATAGAAACGCTGGAGGAGGAAGGGGAGGAAACGGATCTGGAGTTGGATTTAGAGGGACTGGAGGGATAAAAGGGGATGATACATATGGAAAATCCATTTGAAGACGAGGAGGAAGCGTTTGATCTTGCTGCTGTGGAAGCGCGTCATGAGGAGATGGAGGGAGATAACGGGAGCTATCCGGAGAGTGATTGGGAAGCGATCGTAGAAGCGGTTTTGTTTACCATGGGGAATTCGGTGGAGTTGCGACAGCTAGCCATTGCGATTGGGCAAAGTGAAAAAGTAGCATGGCGTGTGACAAAAAATTTACAAAAGCGCTATGAAAAGGAAAATCGAGGGATGCAGATTCTAGAGTTCGAGGAAGCGTTTCAGATGAGTACAAAGGCACGGTTTTATGAAAATCTAATTTTGGTTGCGTCAGCGCCCAAGAAGCATGTGTTGACAGAGGTGATGCTGGAAACTTTGTCAATTATTGCCTATAAGCAGCCGATAACCAAATTGGAGATATCTAAAATCCGAGGCGTTTCGTCGGATCATGCTGTAAATCGGTTGGTGGAGTATGAGCTGGTGAAAGAGGTAGGGCGTCTGGACGCGCCGGGAAGGCCAGTTTTATTTGCCACTACAGAGGAATTCCTGAGACGTTTTGGGATTGGGGCAGTGATGGATCTGCCTAGTATGAATCCAGAACAAGAAGAGGAAATTATTCAGGCCGTGGAGGAAGAGCTGCAATTGAAACTAACGGATCAGGGAGAGATTCTGGATTCGGAACAAAGCAAGGAAAATCCCGTTTTGAAAGAGGCAGACTCCGAAGAAGAGGCGGGTTTTGCCTTGACTTGATTTCGATAACATGATACTATTTGTTCATAGAATTTGTAAGGATATCAACACCATTGTCAGATAGAAATGATGGGATTGCATGTGCCGACGGCACAAGGATAGAGCGAAGGGAGCAAGGACAGATGCCGAAAATTCGAATCCGGTATTTGAAGGAACAGATACCTAGGCTGTCTTATGTGGATGGCAAATCAGACTGGATTGATCTGCGTGCTGCGGAAGATGTGGAACTAAAGGCAGGGGAATTTCGGCTGATTCCATTGGGAGTCGCTATGGAATTGCCCGAAGGATATGAGGCGCATGTGGTTCCCCGAAGCAGTACCTATAAAAATTATGGAATTATTCAGACAAATCATATGGGTGTGATTGACGAGAGTTATTGTGGGGATAACGATCAATGGTTTTTTCCTGCATATGCATTGCGGGATACACGGATACAGGAAGGGGATCGGATCTGTCAGTTCCGGATTATGAAGCACCAACCGATGATTTTGTTTGAAGAAGTGGAATGTCTGGGACATGAGGACCGAGGGGGAATCGGAAGTACCGGTAGAAAGTGATGGAAAACAGTGAATAATTACGGAAGATATGAGAATAAAAGTGGTAGAAATCCGCGTCGTACGGATAATACCAGGTATACAGTACAGCCGATGAGTAATCAGCGACGGCAGGGAACGACGGGACGCAGCCAGAGACAAAATTCTGCTATGCACAATCGAGATGCTTCTCGGGAGAATTTCAGAGTAGTAGGAAACAGGGGACGAAGTTCTACTCACTCAGGTAGCAGTTCCCGGCAGGAAGTTGCCTATCGGGGTGGAAGTATGAACGCAGGAGGAAGGGCCGTGGAAGACGAACGGGCACGGATGCGTGCGCGTGCGCGAAAGAAAAAGCGGCGGCTTCAAAGAAGGATCCTGTTGGGAAGTTTTTTTCTGTTGCTGTTGTTTTTGATTGGCGGAGCTGCTTATGGTTTTGTGCGGCATCAGAGAGAGACGAAGAAACAGGAATTGTTGAAAGAGGGGATTGAACTTTTAAACGGGAATCATTATGAGGAGGCAATCACTCGATTGGATGAGGCGCTTCAATGGTCGAAAGGAAAGGTGGGAGAATTTGAGATCACTGTGCTGTTGTATCGGGCAGAGGCAGAATTCCGTCTGGAAGACTATGATGCAGCTTTGAATACTTATGGAATCTTGCGAAAAGAGGATTCAGAAAATGAGGATTATAAAAGGGGCGAGGCTTACTGTAAGGTAAAGAAAGGAGACTATGACGGGGCTCTTGCTTTGGGCGTGATCGATGGATATGTCTGTAATCTCAAAGCGGTGGAGCAAATAAATGCCGGGGAATATGACGGAGCTCTGGAGTGGATAGAAAGAGGAAAAGCGGCGGGGGATTCTCTGCAAGATTTATTATTTAATGAAGCAGTAGTATGGGAAAATAAGGGAGAATTTACCAAAGCGCTGGAACTGTTTGAGGCTTATGCGAAAGAATATGGAACCGATGAGAATGTGGAGCATGAGCTGACTTTCTTGAGAAGCCGACAAAAAATAGAAACAACCGTGCAGGTGGAAAAAGAAAGCAGAGAGGGAGAAGCGGGAAATGATTCTGGGGAAGAAGGAAGTACGGAAGTTGGGGAATTAGAATCGGAGAGCACAGCTGAGAGTGAGATAGAAGCAGTGGGATAGTATAAAATTTGACGGCTGACAGGAGCAGGAATGGCAGAATTGATTGAAGTAAAAGCAGTAGAAGAGCGAGTAATCTTGATTGCAGTAGGAGTGGGAGATGGAAGCGATGTGGCGGCCTCTTTGACAGAACTGGAAGAGCTGGTAGATACAGCTGGTGCAGTTGCTGTAGATAAGATGATCCAGAATCGGGAAAATATTCATCCTGGTACCTATTTGGGCAAGGGAAAGATCGACGAAGTAAAGGAGCGGATCTGGGAACTGAATGCGACCGGGGTGGTATGTGACGACGAATTGTCGCCTGCTCAGCTGCGTAATCTAGAGAATGCGCTTGACACGAAGGTTATGGATCGTACCATGGTAATTCTGGATATATTTGCGGCTCGTGCCAACACCAGTGAAGGAAAAATTCAGGTAGAGTTAGCTCAGTTGAAATACCGGGCCGCCAGACTAGTCGGGTTGCGTAATTCGTTGTCTCGTCTGGGTGGAGGTATCGGAACTCGGGGGCCTGGGGAGAAGAAGCTGGAGATGGATCGACGTCTGATCCATGAGCGGATTGGGCAGCTGAAATCAGAATTGGAAGAGGTCAAACGCCACCGGGAGGTACAGAGAAAGCAGCGGGAGAGAACCCATACACCAGTGGCAGCGATTGTAGGCTATACGAATGCGGGAAAATCCACTTTGCTGAATCGTCTTACTGGGGCCGGAATTCTAGCGGAGGATAAATTATTTGCCACTTTGGATCCGACCACCCGTATTTTGGAGCTGGACAGCGGAAGAAGAATACTTTTGACAGATACAGTAGGTTTTATCCGCAAACTTCCCCATCATTTAGTGGAAGCATTCAAAAGTACATTGGAAGAAGCGAAATACAGTGATATTATTTTGCATGTGGCAGATAGTTCGAATTCTCAGATGGATATACAGATGCATGTGGTCTATGAAACATTGCGGGAACTGGGAGTGAGTGGCAAGACAATCGTTACTGTATTTAATAAGATAGATCAGGCAGAAGGAGAGCAGCTGCCAAGGGATTTGCACTCGGATTATCAAGTACGGATTTCTGCCAGGACAGGTCAGGGAGTAGACACTCTGTTAGAGACTCTGGAAATGATTTTGCGAAATCAAAATATATATCTGGAACGGTTATTTCCCTATCCAGAAGCAGGTAAAATTCAGCAGATCCGGAAGTATGGAGAGCTTTTAGAAGAAGAATATCGGGAGGATGGTATTGCAGTAAAGGCTTATGTACCGGCTGAATTATTTGTCACACTACAAGGAGAGGGAGCAGGGCAGATATAAGAATGGATATAGGATTTGGGAGGAAAAACAGGATGAACTGGGAGCAGAAAATGGCAGCGGATGCTGTTCGGTATATGGTATTGGGAGTTGTAGTAGTGGCTCTTTTGGCAATTATTTTAATTCATCCTATTGAAGTGCCAAAGTATGATCGGTGGTTTGTAGAAGTGCATGTGGTCAAAAAAGAAGTCACGGAGATAGAAGGGGAAACGGTTTATCTGCTTCATTGTGAAGAGAAGGATGGAAAAGAAGATATCTTTGAGATTGCCGATGAGGCGATTGGAGAGCGGTTTGAAGAATCGGATGTATTCAGACAGATTAAAACTGGGAAATACTATAAATTTCGAATCGGAAAGGCAGAGGAATTCGGAAGATATTATCCTTGTGTGAGTGGAGCGGTTAAGTTGATTGATGGTTTTAGCGAGGAAACAAAAGTACAAAAGAAATAACTTCTTAATAAAAAGAAAACTGTCACAGAGTATTCATGCGAAATCTCTGCGACAGTTTTTTTCATATAGGGATCCTCCTCGAAAGGGATTAATCGCTGATATCCGCAATATGGTTTAGCATATCGGTCATGGCTTCTGCCGGGCTTTGATTGCGGATGGCATCCAAAATAGCCTGATGCATAGAGACAATTTTTTCAATGGTTTCGGAAAGGACAGAGATTTTCGAAAGTGCTTCCCGGGTTTGGATTTCACAGGTTTCTGCGATGGCAGCCATGGCCGTGATCATTAAAGGATTGTGTGTGTAGGCGGCAATGGCTTCGTGAAAACTACGATCTAAAATGGCAATTTGTTCATAGTTATTTTCCTGTTGAGCATTTATTAACTGTTCTTGAATCAATTGCAATTGTTTGTACTCTTCCGGGGCGGCCCGCTCAGCAGCCAGAGCAGCATTTTGTCCCTCCAGCATCAGACGAAATTCCAGAAAATTTTCCTGGCTGGTACCCTGAATGACGGATTTTAAAGGGGTCGCTTGCAAGATGGCAGAATAACTATTGACGATCGTGCCACGTTTGCTTCGCGTCACATAGCCAGATAATTCTAGTCCTTTATATGCTTCCCGGATTGTGCTTCTACCGATGGAAAGTTGTTCACAAAGAACCGATTCGTTGGGAAAAATATAACCTTCCGGAATTTCGCCCGTTTGGATAAGCTGGCTGATTTTTTCATATATCATGTCAGACATGTTTTTTTGAGGACGCACATTTAATAGATCTTGTAGTTGATGAATGGGATTAGACATGATATGGGTTCTCCTATAAATTGTGTGTTGTCATACAAACATCATTATAATACCGAAAGAAATATGTGTCAAAGGGATTTTTAGAAATGGTTGAAAGTGGTTGGTTTTATCTATGTTGTCCTACAAGAGATAAGATGATTTGAGGGGACATGCCCCTCCGGTTAACCATATAATTCTCCGATGCCGGACACTGCCACGTAGATATGAGAAATCTTGTACCAGGTGGCAAAATCGATCACGCCTGTTTGTGGAAGTCCAAAAACCGATTGAAACGTCTTTACCGATCTTGCCGTAGCTGGACCATAAATGCCGTCAGGAGTAATGCGGGGAATGGCAGAGTAAACAGTGGCGATGGCATCGAGTTGTTCTTGTACTTGCCGGACTTTCTGGCCAGAAGAACCAAGATTTAAATTGTATCCAGGCCAGGAAGCGGGAATTCCGGAAATTTCTTCAGCAGTGTTAATATACATATTATCGCCATAAAAGTTTCGGATAATTTCGATGGGACTATAGCCCTGTTCGCCTAAATCGCACGATCCCCACTGAGTCATCCATCCACGATGCAGGCACTGAACCTGACGACCATCGCAATACTGCGTCAGAATGGGTTGCCGAACTTCTGGTCGGGATAAATAATTGTCAAAAATTTCATCTACAACTAGAGAAATACTTTCATAAATATTTCTTCCATAAATCCATTTGTGATCAAAAGCAGTAGAAGAGGTGATGGTAAAATCATATCCCCGATTCCGATAGTGCTCCGTATAAACCCGGTTCAGTGTAAAACTCATGATGGCCAATACATTGGCAGTGATGGTAGATTGAGGCCAGGTAGCATAAATCTCACTGGAAGCCACGTTTTTGATGTAATCCCGGTAAGGAACATAATAATTTTTGGCAGTAGAATCGGTAGGAACTCCATCATGAACGACAATTGTTTGAGGAACAACTACGCGGCTAAGTACAATTTCGCCGCTTTCTCCCACTGGTTGAATCTCCGGTTCTGCGATTTTAGGAGGATAGTTGCCATATAAAGTATGTTCCGGAATCACAATTGGATTTTCTTCTGGCGCTGGATCGGATTCTGGTTCTAGCCGTACTGGCTGAATTGCTGTCGCTGTTGGCAAAATTTCTGTACCAGAAATCCATGTGGTTTTAAACCCTGGTGCAGAAATCTGTAGATTATATTCCGAATATGGCTGCTGATCTCCGGGCTGCAGGCTATAATCCAATGGAGGTGCCGGCAAAGAAACTTGTTCCGTTTGCCCGGAATTATTGGTAACGACTTTTTCTATGGTACTGTCTGGTTCTCCGGTATAGGAGATCGAGACAGTGGCATTTTGGATGGGGAAATTGTTTTCAATATTGACAACATTTACTTGTAAAAAACCACGGGAAGAAGAATCGGTGGCAGTGACAGAAAAGTCTTTTTTCATAGAAACCTCGAGCAAGAAATGATTATAGAAAATATACGCCATTTAGAGGGAGAATATGTATTTTACAAAAGATAAAAATTAAGAAAATAAAGAATTCTCTGGGAACTGCAAAGAATTTTAAATAACTGCTTGAAATGAAAAAGGAAATCATGTATAATCTTACCAATTTGGGCAAAAATCCGGTGATAATTTCCGGCGCCCTTTCCAGAAAGCTGTTCTATGGTTTTCTGCGCATCCCTCAACCCAGGAGTTGACCTTACGATTTCTGCCAGTACAGATGTCGGATTTTGTGTCAACTGCTCATGACAATGGATAAAGAAAGGATTGATTCCCATCTATGAAAGCGTTTCTCATATTGGAGGATGGAACCGTATTCTGTGGCAACAGTATTGGTTCTGACAGAGAAGTTATCAGTGAAATCGTATTCAACACATCTATGACCGGTTATCTGGAAGTCCTTACCGATCCTTCCTATGCGGGACAAGCGGTAGTGATGACGTATCCGCTGATTGGCAACTATGGTATTTGTACAGAAGATATGGAGTCCGACAGGCCATGGCCGGATGGTTTTATTGTCCGTGAATTATCTCGAATCCCCAGTAATTTCCGGAGCGGGGACACGATTCAAAACTTCTTGAAAAATTATGATATTCCAGGTATCTGTGGTATTGATACAAGAGCCCTCACTAAAATTTTAAGAGAAAAAGGTACGATGAATGGCATGATTACGACTCATGTCTATGAAGATTATGCAGAACCAGTGATGCGAATGAAAAATTACCGGGTAACGGGGGTGGTAAAGGCTACTTCCTGTAAGAAAAAATATATTTTTGATCCGCTTGTTTCAGAAAGTTCACTATCTGTGGACAGGAAAGAGAACCGTTTGCAAACATGTGCCGGTGAGGGCAGGAAGGTGGCTCTTCTGGATTTGGGAGCTAAGAAAAATATTGCCCGTTCTCTCGCAAAACGGGGATGCAAAGTGACGATATATCCCGGATATACTCCGGCAGAGGAGATCCTAGCGGCAAATCCAGATGGAATCATGCTTTCGAATGGTCCTGGAGATCCGAAAGAGAATGTGGAAATCATCCGTGAGATCCGCAAACTTTATGAATCCAATGTGCCGATTTTTGCCATTTGTCTGGGACATCAGCTGATGGCGTTGGCCACAGGCGCAGATACTTATAAATTGAAATATGGTCACCGGGGCGGAAATCATCCGGTAAAAGATCTGACTACGGGAAGAGTATATATTTCATCCCAGAACCATGGATATGCCGTGAATCCGGAAAGTCTGAATCCTCAGGTGGCGACACCGGCATTTGTCAATGTCAATGATGGAACAAATGAAGGTTTAAAATATATAGGAAGGAACATTTTTACGGTACAGTTTCATCCGGAAGCCTGTCCGGGTCCCCGGGACTCTGGTTATCTGTTTGACCGGTTTATCGAAATGATGGGAGGAAATCAATAATGGCAAAGAATCCAGATATTAAGAAAGTACTGGTCCTTGGTTCTGGTCCGATTGTGATCGGACAGGCAGCAGAGTTTGATTATGCAGGTACTCAGGCATGCCGTTCCCTGAAGGAGGAGGGGGTCCAAGTGGTGCTGTTAAATTCTAACCCGGCGACCATTATGACAGATAAGGATATTGCGGATCGGGTGTATATTGAGCCTTTGACGGTGGAAGTGGTAGAGCAGTTGATCCGCAAAGAACATCCAGACAGTATATTGCCCACATTGGGGGGACAGGCCGGACTGAATCTGGCGATGGAGCTGGAAGAGTCTGGTTTTTTAAAAGAGAATCAGGTGCGTTTGATTGGGACTACAGCCCTGACAATCAAAAAGGCTGAGGATCGTGAGTTGTTTAAGGAGACGATGGAAAAGATCGGCGAGCCGGTAGCGCCCTCGGATATTGTGGAGGATGTGGAGGCCGGATTGAAAATTGCAGCAGAAATCGGTTATCCAGTGGTGCTACGTCCGGCATATACGCTGGGAGGCAGCGGTGGCGGTATCGCCAAAAATCCGGAGGAATGTCGGGAGACTCTGGAAAACGGGTTGCGTCTTTCGCGGGTGGGACAAGTGCTGGTGGAACGATGCATCGCCGGATGGAAAGAAATCGAATATGAAGTGATGCGGGACGGAGCAGGTAATGTCATTACCGTTTGTAATATGGAAAATATAGATCCGGTGGGAGTGCATACAGGGGACAGCATTGTGGTGGCGCCTTCGCAGACATTGGGAGATAAGGAGTACCAGATGCTGCGCTCCTCCGCGCTCAATATTATTACCGAACTGGGAATTACGGGAGGCTGCAATGTACAGTATGCGCTGAATCCAGACAGTTTTGAATATTGTGTGATTGAAGTGAATCCCAGGGTCAGCCGCTCTTCGGCGCTGGCATCCAAAGCGACTGGCTATCCGATTGCCAAGGTGGCAGCAAAGATTGCTTTGGGGTATACTTTAGATGAGATTAAAAATACTGTGACGAAAAAGACGTATGCCTGCTTTGAACCCATGTTGGACTATTGTGTGGTGAAGATGCCGCGTCTGCCATTTGATAAATTCATTCGTGCGAAACGGACGTTGGGAACGCAGATGAAGGCAACCGGGGAGGTTATGAGTATCTGCACCAATTTTGAAGGAGCGTTGATGAAAGCGATTCGTTCGCTGGAACAGCAAGTGGATAGTTTGTTTTCAAACACTTCATCATCGGTATCAACAGAGGCGCGTGCGAATGGATATGATTTCAGTGGATGGGAAGAGGAAGGGCTGAAAAGGCAACTGGCAAAGGCGGATGACCGGCGGATATGGGTGATCGCTGAGGCGCTGCGCAGGGGCATTTCTTGCCATGAGATTCACGAGATTACTCGTGTGGATCGTTGGTTTATTGACAAGTTGGCGATATTAGTGGAGATGGAACAGACATTGAAGACAGAACCACTGACAGAAGAGCTTTTGCGGGAGGCAAAGCGCCTCGAGTTTCCGGATCGCGTGATATCCCGGTTGACAGGTATACCAGTGCAAAAAGTTCGGGATATGCGTTATGACGCAGGAATCCGGGCCGCTTATAAGATGGTGGATACTTGTGCGGCAGAGTTTGCGGCAGAGACGCCTTATTATTATTCTTGTTTTGATGGGAGCTGTGAGGTGGAGGCAAGCAGCGGGAAAAAGAAGGTACTGGTATTGGGCTCAGGGCCAATTCGTATCGGACAGGGGATTGAGTTTGATTTCTGTTCTGTACACAGTACTTGGGCATTTGCCAGAGAAGGTTATGAGACGATCATTGTTAATAATAATCCGGAAACCGTGAGTACAGATTTTGATATTGCAGACAAGCTGTATTTTGAACCACTGACCCCGGAGGATGTGGAATCTATTGTAGATGTAGAAAAGCCGACTGGGGCAGTGGTGCAGTTTGGCGGTCAGACAGCGATCCAGTTGACAGAGGCATTGATGAAAATGGGAGTGCCGATTTTGGGAACTGCGGCCGAGGATGTGGACGCGGCCGAAGACCGTGAACGGTTTGACTGCATTCTGGAACAATGCCAGATTCCCAGACCGGCAGGACGTACCGTGTTTACGGCTAAGGAAGCCAAGATAGCGGCAGAAGAACTGGGCTATCCCGTGTTGGTGCGCCCTTCTTATGTACTGGGTGGACAGGGGATGCAGATTTGCATCAACGATCATGATATTGACGAATTTATCGGTATTATTAATCAGATTGCCCAGGATCACCCCATTCTGGTAGATAAATATATTGTGGGGAAAGAAATTGAAGTGGATGCGGTTTGTGACGGAGAGGATATCTTGATCCCTGGCATTATGGAACATATTGAGCGGACAGGGGTCCATTCCGGTGATAGTATTTCCGTGTATCCGGCGCCAAGCATTACACCAGCAATAGAAGCAAAGTTAGTGGCTTATACAGAGAAACTGGCGCGAGCCCTCCATGTGAAAGGCATGATCAATATCCAGTTTATCGTGGCCGGTGAGGAAGTCTTCATCATTGAGGTGAATCCTCGATCGTCGCGGACAGTGCCTTATATCAGCAAAGTGACAGGGATTCCCATTGTACCACTGGCTACGCAGGTGATTTGCGGGCATACGCTTAAAGAGTTGGGATATGTCCCAGGACTGCAAAAAAAGTCGGAGTATATCGCGATTAAAATGCCAGTTTTTTCTTTTGAAAAGATACGTGGAGCAGATATCAGTCTGGGGCCAGAGATGAAGTCGACCGGCGAGTGTCTGGGAATTGCGAAAACTTTTAATGAGGCGCTTTATAAAGCCTTTGAGGGAGCGGGAATCAAGCTGCCAAGACATAAAAATATGGTGATCACTGTGCGGGAATCGGAACATGAGGCAGTAGTGGAGATCGCCCGCAGGTTCCAGAAAGTAGGATATCGGATCTTTGCTACTAGAGGGACAGCAAAGGTTTTAAATGCCAATGGAGTGAAGGCGTTAACCGTGCGGAAGCTAGAACAGGAGTCACCCAATATTCTGGATTTGATTTTGGGGCATGAGATCGATCTGGTGATTGATATTCCTCAGCAGGGAGCAGAGCGAAGCCACGACGGGTTTGTGATTCGCAGAAATGCCATTGAGACAGGAGTGCATGTGCTGACTAGCCTGGATACGGCAGAAGCGCTGGTTACTAGCTTGGAGAACCGAGCAAAAGAATTGCTGTTAGTAGATATCGCAAGAGTGGAAAGAAGATGAGAAAGGAGTTTCCATGCTGGAAGTAACAGGTCTGTGTAAGTCATATAAAGGAAACAAGGTATTAGAGGAAATCTTTCTGACAGTACCACCGGGAGAATGCGTGGGGATTGTGGGAAGCAATGGATGTGGGAAGACCACGTTGTTGTCAATCCTGGCAGGAGCAATCCGGGCAGATCGGGGAAGCATTCTTTTTCATGGCAGAGAGGCGATCGGGAATTCAAAAGTATTTTATGAAGAGGCGGCATATGTACCACAGGAAAATCCACTGATTGAGGAACTTTCGGTGAGGGATAACCTCTCTTTGTGGTACCGGGGCAGCCGGATGCGTATGGAAGAAGATCTGAAAACGGGAGCTGCAGCAATGCTGGGGATTCGGGAAATGCAAAAAAAAACAGTATCTACTCTATCTGGTGGAATGAAAAAAAGATTGAGTATTGCTTGTGCATTGTCCAATCATGCCTCGGTACTGATCTTGGATGAGCCCGGGGCGGCATTGGATCTCGAGTGCAAGGCAGCTATTCGTGAATATCTTGAAAAATACCGGAAAAATGGGGGGACGATTCTTCTGACTTCTCATGAGCTGCCAGAGTTGTCCATGTGCACGATGATGTATGTGCTTAAAGGAGGAAAGCTGCTTCCAGTGGAGACAAAGCTAGGCGAGAGGGAATTGATTGAGATGTTTCAAAGAACGTGATAAGAATGTGATTATCTCTTGTAAAAACGGGCGGAGGTGTAGTATAATAAGTCCCGTATGGCAAGCGATGGTATGCTTTGAGACATGATGGGAGGAAAACGAATGAAATGTAGTTATTGTGGAAACGAATTAAAGGAAAACGATGCCAAGTGTTCCTTTTGCGGACAGCCGGTGGAAGGAGCTATACCGACAGAGGAAGGCAGCCAGGCATTGACTGCAGATATGACAGGAGAAAAGCCAGCAGAAACTGAGCCTCAGACGGGGACGTCAGCGGAGGCATTTAGCTTGCCGGAGTCTGCAAGCGAATTACTGAATGGAGGTCCGATACAGCCTAAAAAGAAGTCCGGAGCGAAGATTGCCCTGATTGCGGTGGCAGCAGCGGCCGTGATTGGGATTGGCGCATTTGCCATGGTGAAGTTAACGGAGAAAGATCCCAAGGAGGTAGTGATTGCGGCTTTTGAGAATATTTATACAGAAGATCAAGTCAATCCGATGGAAGAGATGTTTGGTTTGTCTCAGTTCCAGGAGTATGCGGCAGGCGGCAGCCAGCAGGTAAAGACAGAGCTGGTGTTGGAAAGCTGTTCGGAGGAAACCGTGAACCAACTGGCCGGTGGCGGGATTCGCACAGAATTTAAGTATGACAGAGAGAACCAAAAGGGTTCCTTTGATCTGGGCGTTCTGTATAATAATATGGATTTGATGAAACTGAACCTTTATTATGGGGAGCAGACCGTGATGGCGGCAGTGCCGGAGCTAAGTAGCCGGGTGTTTACGCTGGATATCAGCGAGGGGCTGGTGGAACGCTTAAAAAACTCGCCGACATTGGGACCCGTTTTGGAAGATTCTGATGTGAATCTAGAGGAACTGGCAGAATTTTATCAGGAATATATCGCTTGGGTCCAGTCAAAGATGGAAGAGGGAACCGCATCCGATCCTTATGGTATCAAGGATGTGTGGAAACGGTATCAGGAGGGCAGCCAGGCCCAGGAGAATTTCAAAGCGGCGTTGACAGTGGAAAAAGCAGAAAAGGGTTCTTTCCTGATGGATGGCAAGGAGGTATCTTGCAAAGGATACCAGGTCCATGTCAGCAAGGATTCTATGATTTCATTTTTGCGGACTTCTGCAGATTTCTTTTTGCAGGATGAAGAGTTGAAGGAGAATTTTCTGGAGAATTTGCGCATGAGTCTACGGATGATTGAGATCACCGGCGGAGCGGGAGCGACAGAGGCATTGGGCGGCTTGTCTGTGGAGGAACAGCTAGAAGAGAATTATGAGGAAGTAAAAAAAGCTGTCGATGAGGCGATTGATACACTGGAACAGGTTCTAGGAGATGTGGAGATGTTGGTTCATGTAGATGCAAAAGGCCGGTTGGCTTCCGTAGAGGGGAAGACGGCTCTGAATGATGAAGGCGAAGTTATGGATGTGACATTCAGCCTGATTCTTCAGGGGGGAAGTTATCTGACTCAGAATGCACAAGCCAAAGTGGTTCTGACGGAGGATGGAGAAACCGTGAATTTTGAAATGGTGAAACAGGGCGCTTATGATAAAAATCAGTTGACTGGGGACATTTCCTTTGATGTGTATGTAGAAGAGGAAGATCATATGGGAGTGATGGTAAGCAGCACTTATTATGCCGAGGATGGAGATTTCGATGTGAAGGCGGAAGTGGCAGTGGATCATGAAAAAGTGCTGGGACTGTCGGCGACGGGTGTCATCAGCGAATTGGAAAAAGGTTCTGTACTTCATATGGATTTGGATGAGTTGCGGGTGGATGTACCAGATTCTAATACATGGAGTATGGGAACGGATGATGTTTATGTGACGCTGAGCGGGGAATATGATTTGCGGCCTTTATCAGAGGAAGTGACAGAACCAGAGGGAGAAAAGCTGGATATATTGGCAGCTACGGAGGATGATTGGCAGGAAATCATGATGGAAGTATATATGGGAGTAATGGATATCGCCAGTCAGTTAGCGCCAGTGATGAATTAAAGGATAGAAAAGAATCGGGGAATGAAGATATGTCAATGCGTCTGGTTTTTTGGAAACTGGAACTGAAAAGAGCATACCGGAGATTTCCACAGATGTTTGCGGGGGCAATCGCACTGCTGTTTCTGGCAGGGGCGATTGCCCTTTTAGCAGGGCGTGCCTTATATGGGGATACAGTTATGGGACGAGTCTTGGTTGGAGTAGTGCTGCCCAAAGAAGATGGGGTGGCCAGGCAGATGATTTCCATGATCCGGTCTCTGGACAGTGTGAACAGTTTGTGCGATTTTCAGTATCTGGAACGGGAAGAGAGTCTTAAGAGGTTGCAAAACGGGGAATTGAATGCCGTGATGGATATACCAGAGGGGCTGATTCAGGGGATTATGGATGGGAGTAATCCAACCGTGCGGATCCTGCTTCCCCAAAATGCCTGGCTAGAAAGCCGGATTTTTAGGGAACTGACAGAGGCCGGAGCAAAGATCTTAGGAGCTTCTCAGGCTGGAATTTATGCCGGAAATGAGTTGTATCTGCAAAAGGATCTGGAAGCAAAGATTCCGGAACTGGAACAAGATTTAAATCAAATATTTCTGTCTTATAGCCTGCCGCGGGAAGACTATTTCCGTCATTTGCGGGTGAGTGCGACCGGGGATGTGGAGGTGCCGGTTTTTTATGGAATCAGCGCGTATGTGTTGTTTTTATTGTTGTTATCGATTCCGGCATCCGGGTATTTGTTGCCTGTTTCACCGGTGATGCGAAGAAAGCTGACGTTGGCAGGAGTGGGAACTGCCAGCCGGGTTTTTGGGAGAATTGTCAGTTTAGGGAGTCTTTTCTTGGTGATAACTGCGATAGCAGGGGGATTGGTAAAAGGAGGGCTTTTGCTGCTGGAAAAACGGTTCAGAGGGAAGGGACTTCGGATGTCAGGATTTTTCCTGGAAAAAACCAGCGGCGCTGAGGGGGGAATTGTGTCAGGAATACTGGCAGTGCTGATATTGGTGGTGGTTTGTTTGGGTGCGGCAGCATTGGCAGTTGTGATTTATCAGATGGCAGGCTCTTTGCTTGGCGGGATTATGCTGCTATTTTTGACGGTGACAGCTCAACATTTTCTGGCAGGGGGATTTCTTCCCACGGTCTTTTTGCCGGAGGGAATCCGACATCTGGCTCCGGGAATGCCTTCGGCCATTTTGATGGCAGGGGTACAGATGGCACTGACCCGGACATGGTCGTTAACCGTAACGATAAAACTACTGGGAATGCTTCTGATGTGTTTTTTGCTGACGGTATGGCTGGAAAGGAAGGAAAGATGACAGAGGGGATAGGCAGAATTGGTATATGGTTTTTTTTGTCTTGTAAGAGACATTTGCACAAATGGTCATTCTTAATAATTCTTTTGCTGCTTCCGGTGGGAACCTTGATGATTCGTGGATCAGAGAAAGAAACTGCGGCGGAAATTCGGATCGCAATTTGTGTGGAACAGGAGAAGGTTTATGAGAAAGAAACAACAAGGGGACTAGAACAAGAACTAGTAGAATCTTTGGTGAACCGGTCGGCAGGAGATGGATTGTTTTGCTTTTATCAGTGTGAGAATGAACAGCAGGTAAAGGAGGAAGTGGCTTCCCGGCGGGCAGAGTGCGGATATGTGATTTCAGCAGAATTGCAAAAACAGATGGACCGCAAAAAGTTTAAACGGAGTATTCGGGTCTATTCCGCACCTTCTACAATGGCAGCGCAGCTGTCCTCAGAGGTGGTATTTGCGGCTATGA
>Ga0137306_101169_pt1 | contig 28443 bp, 22 predicted proteins | sample Inofroosms_March_FD_97187 | JGI IMG/M metagenome (GOLD analysis project Ga0137306, IMG submission 97187) | Mouse cecal microbial communities from Vienna, Austria - N-Acetylneuraminic and N-Acetylglucosamine D2O microcosms_March | ecosystem: Host-associated > Mammals > Digestive system > Large...
GCCTGACAAAGATGTATAAAGACAAGGCGGCTGTGAAGCAGCTGGATATGTCCGTTCGGGAGGGCGAGATCTATGGCTTTATCGGGAAAAACGGCGCCGGAAAGTCCACGGCTATGAAGATGCTCTGCGGGCTTGCAGGCCCTACGTCAGGAGAGGTACGCCTCTTCGGAAGACCGGTCAGCGATCCGGTGATCCGCAGGAGGATGGGCGTACTGATCGAGACGCCGGGGCTGTACCCACATATGACGGCAAGGCAGAATGCAGTGCTTAAGGCGAAGTGTATGGGCCTCATAGATGAGAGGAGCGTGGATGAGGCGCTGCTGCTGTCAGGCCTTTCCGATGCCGGAACAAAGAAGGTAAAGCATTTTTCCATGGGAATGAAACAGAGGCTCGGCGTGGCGCTGGCTCTTTTGGGGAATCCGGACCTTTTGCTGCTGGATGAACCGATCAACGGTTTGGACCCGGAGGGGATCCGGGATCTTCGGCAGTTGGTCCTAAGGCTCCATGAGACGGGAAAAACGATCCTGATCAGTTCCCATATCCTGGGAGAGTTGAGCAAGATTTCCACTGCCTACGGCATCATTAAAGATGGGGAAATGATCGAACAGATCACCAGCCAGGCTTTGGAAGAGAAATGCCTGGACTATTTTCAGATCGAGACCGATGATGTCAGCCGGGCGCTGGTATTGATCCGGGAGGTGTTTCCAAAAGCCCGGGCAGAAGTGTCAGACAAACGCAATGTGCGTGTCTACAGTCTGGAAGAAGGATCGGGGCTGATTCGGCTTCTGGTTGAAAAGCAGGTTCAGGTGTATGCGTCTGGCTTCCACCGCATGGATCTGGAAGATTATTTTCTGAACCGTATGGAAGGAGGGAAGGCAGATGTTTAACTTACTTCGCATGGATCTTTACCGAATGAAGCGGAGCCGGTCGGCGTATATCTGTCTGGGGATCCTGTTCCTGACAACGCTGGCAATGTATATGCTCCTCTGGCTGCTTGCGACTCCCCAGGGGCAGGAGACGGCAATCCGCATTGGGATGATGACGGCGGAAGAGATACCGGAATCCCTGAGCATGCTGGAAGGCATGGATACACTGGAAATGTTCCGGCAGATCAACCTGGAAGGCGGAGTCTATTGCGTGACATTCGGCATATGTGTGATTCTGTTCGTGTGCGCGGATTATCGGAGCGGCTTTTTGAAAAATATCATGGCGCTTTATCAGAACCGTTGGGCGTATGTGGGCAGCAAGCTGATGGCGGCCGCATTCCTGAATCTTCTGTATCTGATTTCAAACTACATTTTCGTCGTACTGCTCAATGCCTTGTTTGGAAATATGGTTCCCTGGGCAGGTCTGGGGGATGTGCTGTTTTACACGGCCTGGGTCTGGATCTTGACCACCGCGTTTGCGGGCCTGATGATCCTAATCAGTGTTTGTACCCGGAGCACGGCGGCTGGAACCGTTGCAGCTGTATTTCTGGGCGGGGGCTCGGTCGTGACACTGCTGCAGCAGCTTTTGTCCCTGTTCCATGCAGGGGATTGGCTGGATTACAGCATCTACATGCTGCTCTCCACAGGACCGTCCAGATATACGGCATATCAGGATCTTAAGGTATTTGCCGTGGGCGCGGGATTTCTGGCGCTGTACCCGGCGCTGACAGGTCTCGTATTGAGAAAGCAGGATATCTGACCGGCAGATTTTATCAGCCGTGAGTATCTATGAAGAAAGGGGAGTTCTGCTATGGCCGCAGCGCTGGCAGTGATAAGTTTTTTTTGCGGATGGCTTCTGGTGCAGTATACCCGCAGTATTCTGGAAATACGTTCGATCCGCAGGCAGCTGGAGGAAATCCAGCGGGGGAGCCAGATGGAGCTGGGCGTACACAGCCGCCAGAGAGAGACGCTGGCGCTCTGCAGAAAACTAAATGAGCTGGGCAGGCAGTACAGGCAGGGCCAGATCCGGTACGAAAAGGCGGAAAAGCAGCTAAAGCAGAACATTACCGCCCTGGCCCACGATATCCGGACTCCCCTTGCCGGGGCGTCCGGGTACGTGCAGCTTGCAGGAGAGTGCCGCGAGAAGGAGCGGCAGGCACACTATCTCCTGGCGGCAGAGGGGAGGCTCAAAGAGCTGGGGGATATGCTGGAGGAACTTTTCCTTTTCACAAAGCTCTCCGGCGCGGATTTTGAACCGGACATGCACAGACTCCAGGTGCTGCCGCTGCTCGGCGACTGTCTGGTAGGGATGTACCTGCAGTTTGAGGAGAAAGGAATGACTCCGAAGGTCCGGTTTGACTCGGAAGAGCTTTGGGTGAAAGCCGATGAAGAATGCCTGAGACGCATCTTCCACAACCTGATCCGAAATGCGCTGCTGCACGGAACGGGAAATCTCATGATCACTCAGCGGGAAACATGCATTGCATTTGAAAATGCCGTATCGGAAACGAGCAGGCCGGACACAGAACAGATTTTTGACCTGTTTTATAAAGCAGACACAGCCCGTAGAAAAGGATCCTCCGGGCTTGGGCTGTTTATTGTAAAAGAGCTGATGGAAAAGATGGGCGGGAGCGTAAAGGCGGAGCTGGAAAAGGAAACACTCCGTATTGTGCTCGAATTTCGGCGGCAAGTTGCAAAAAGCTTCTAAAATCTCAGGAGAAGAAAGTTGCAATAAAAATCAGAAAAGGACTACCTATTCCTGGAAATTTGTGATACAATTTATTTACAATATTGTAACGATTTGGAGCAGCAGCAAAATAAAAAAACAGTCTGTTCAAGTTATTGAGCAAAGGCTGAACTTTTGTTTGGATTTTGGGCAGTACGCCTGCAAATCCCGGAGGAGCAGCACATGCGGTTCCTGTCTGAGATCTGGTGCCACGGGTCGCTGCATAATATTAAAAAAAGAATAGGGGAAAAGATATGGCAAAAGAAATGATTGCAATGCTTCTTGCCGGCGGTCAGGGTTCACGCTTGTATGCCCTGACGCAGAATCTGGCAAAACCTGCAGTTCCTTTCGGCGGAAAATATCGTATCATCGACTTTCCGCTGTCGAACTGTGTAAACTCGGGCATTGATACTGTCGGGATCCTTACCCAGTATCAGCCTCTCGTTTTGAATGAATATATCGGCAACGGTCAGCCGTGGGACCTGGACCGTCTGCACGGAGGAGTCCATGTGCTTCCGCCGTATCAGCAGGCATCCGGCTCTGACTGGTACAAGGGAACCGCCAACGCGATATACCAGAACATTTCCTTCATCGAGCGTTACGATCCGAAGTACGTCATCATCCTGTCAGGAGACCAGATCTGCAAGCAGGATTACAGCGATTTCCTGAAGTTCCACAAGGAAAAAGGCGCGGAATTCAGTGTCGCCGTTATGGAAGTGCCGTGGGAGGAGGCGCCTCGTTTCGGCCTGATGGTAACGGACGAGAACGACAAGATCACGGAGTTCCAGGAGAAGCCCAAGAATCCGAAGTCCAACCTGGCTTCCATGGGGATCTATATTTTCAACTGGGATGTACTTAAAAAGTATCTGGTAGAAGATGAAGCAGATCCCGATTCGGAAAATGACTTTGGAAACAACATCATTCCGAATCTTCTGCGCGACGAGCGTACCATGTATGCATATCGTTTCAGCGGATACTGGAAGGATGTAGGAACCATTTCCTCGCTGTGGGAGGCCAATATGGAGGTCCTGGATCCGGAGCACAGCGGCATCGACCTGTTTGACGAGAACTGGAAGATCTACAGCCGGAACAGCGGTATGACCGGCCACAAGATCGGCGCGGACGCGGTGGTAGAGGATTCCATGATCACCGACGGATGCCGGGTTGCGGGAGATGTGAAGCACTCCATCCTGTTCGCAGGCGTTAAGGTAGAGCCGGGCGCGAAGGTAGAAGACGCCGTGATCATGGGCGGCAGTGTGATCAAATCCGGTGCAGTGGTAGAGCACTGTATCGTAGCGGAGAACGTCGTGATCGGCGAGAACGCCAGAGTCGGAGCTATGCCGAGCGGCGGTGAGAACGGAGTAGCGACCGTTGGCTCCGGCGTAGTGATCGGGGACAACGCGAAGATCGGCCCCAATGCCATGGTCAATAATAATGTAAAGGACGGTGAAGAGCAATGGTAAATTCAAATGCAGATGCATTGGGCATCATTTTCCCAAATAGTTATGACGCTTTAGTACCGGAGCTGGTGACGGACCGTCTGATGGCTTCCATTCCGTTTGCAGGACGTTACCGCATGATCGACTTCATCTTATCCAGTATGGTGAACAGCGGGATCGACAATGTTTCCATCATTGTACGCCAGAATTATCATTCACTCATGGACCACCTGGGTTCCGGGCGTGAGTGGGATCTGACCCGCAAGAACGGCGGCCTCAATATCGTACCTCCGTTTGCTGAGAAGAATGTAAAGATCTACAACGGACGCGTGGAAGCGCTGGCAAGCGTGTTAAGCTTTCTGCAGCACCAGAAGGAAAAATACGTGGTCATGTCAGATGCCAATATCGCGGTGAATTTTGATTTCTCCGCATTTCTGGATGCCCATATCCAGAGCGGCGCGGACGTGACGGTTGCCTATACGGAGGAGGTGCTTCCGGAAAGCGCGCTGAAGGCTGAGACGGATAACAAGGCTTTGTATTATACATTGGATCTGGAAAAGAACCGTGTCAACAATATCAAGATCAATTCCCGGTCCAGCGGTATCCAGAATTTCTCGATGAACATTTACGCGATCGAGAGAGAATTGCTGATCGACCAGATCAGACAGGCTTCTGTGCGCGGATATGTATATTATGAGCGGGATATCCTGTCGCCCCATCTTGTCACCCTGAACGTACAGGGCTACAAGTACGAAGGCTACACTGCGCGTATCAGCGATATGGGAAGCTATTTCAAAGAGAATATGAAGATGCTGGATGACGCAAATGTGGACGCGCTGTTTGTAGATCCGATCTACACGAAGATCCGTGACGATAACCCGACCAGATACATACCGGGTTCCAAGGTGAAAAATATCATGGCGGCTGACGGCTGTGTGATCGAGGGTGAAGTGGAGAACAGCATCCTGTTCAGAGGCGTGAAGGTCGGCAAGGGAGCGAAGGTGAAGAACTGCGTGCTCATGCAGGATACCGTCGTAGAGTCAGGAGCAGATATCCAGTACGTGATCTCCGATAAAAATGTAGTGATCTCCGAAGGTAAGGAACTCAAAGGGACAGATACATTCCAGGTATTTGTAGAAAAAGGAAAGACAGTATAAGAAACCTGAATATCATTGTATGCAGAAAAGCTGCCGGCGGCAGGTTTTCTGTATGCGGGTGAGATAAGACAAGGGGCTGTCGGGAAATAGCACTTTTTAGCCCCGTTTCCCCAAAAAGACATCTCCCGCGGAATTCCGTGCCTTTCAGCATGGACTCTTCTGCGGGAGATGTCTTTTCCCTTGTTTCCGTCCGGACATGCCTCAATTCCCGTCCGTCATGGCATATGTAATAATGCCCGTCCTCAGAGACCTGGCGCTTCATGTTGTAATACTTCCCAATGTCCTCCCTATAGGCACGGGTTTTCCGCTGCTCATGATCCTGGAGTTTGATGTAGCTGGTAATCGCGTTTTCCTTCAGATATAGAAGATTCTTCTCGCTGCAGTAACCACTGTCAGCGGTTACCTCTTCCAGTATGTCCCCAAATGCTTCCCGGTGTTTCTCAAGCACCGGAACCAGAGTATTATAATCTGTACGGTCATTACTCACATATCCGTGGATGATAAAATAATTTTCCACCGCGACCTGGACATTATAAGCCGGTTTTAACTGTCCGTTCAGCATATGGTCTTCTTTCATCCTCATAATGTGGCTTCCAGAGTATAATAGTAAGTATAAATCCAAACCACTTTTTCCGCAGTTCTTAATAATATCAAATGTGTGGGCATCTATGGCAAGTAAAAAACTGTTATTCAGATCACCTTCTACATAACAGTTCATGGTGATTATGTCCCCATTGCTTTCAATATTTTTCATTAAATCAATATGAACATGCGGGTCTTAGACCATTTATAAAAATCTTTCCAGAATCAGCCAGTTCTCTTCCATGTGCAATGATTTCATCTGTTTTTATCAGTCTCTATATCCCGCCGTTCTCCAGCAATTTCTCGAAAGAGGATTTCTCCGGCAGCGGCAGCGCAAATCGCTTTTTCAGCCACTCTCCCGCCAGATCCGCCCATTTTGCCGCATCCGGATATACCTGCGACAGGGATTCTGCCGAAGACTGGTCCGAAAGCGCCAGACCGTGGGGGCCTTCCTCAAAAATATGCAGTTCAAACGGAATCTTCTTGTCTGCCAGCGCGTGTGCCATCCGGATCGAATGCTGCACCGGGACCAATTCATCCTCCGCCGTTGCCCACAGAAAGGCAGGCGGCATATGCTCCGTCACATTTCTTGCCGGACTCACTGCTGCCAGAACCTCATCCGAAGACTCCGTCTCTCCCAGATACGCCGTATTGGAAGCCGCAAAAAATTCCTGATCCATGGGACTGGCGCCCTTTACGGCCTCTTTCATGTAGATATAATCACTGAGCATATACCCCAGGATGGCTGCCGCAGGACGGAACAGTTCCTTCTCTTTTCCGAAATGTCCGCTGATCATATCCGTATGCCAGTTTGCCGCATACATTGCGGCATTGTGCGCCCCGGCAGAGAAGCCGCAGACTGCGATTCGGTCTACATCCACCATCCACTCCCTTGCATGCTCCCGCACGATCAGCATAGCCTGTCCGATCTCCCGCACAGGCACAGGACTCTGACAGTGTGTTTTCGCTGTCAAAGGCTTCGACAGATCCGGAAACGCGCCTGTGCCTTCACAATACGTAGAATATCTCAGTACAAACGCATGATATCCCATGGAGGCAAATTTTAACGCAATCGGCTCCGCCTCACGGTCCGAGCAGTTAAAATATCCGCCGCCCGGGCAGATGATCACTGCCGGCCGGTCTTTCCCGTTCAGAAGCTCCGGGGAATCCTGCAAGATGTATGTTGTCAGTGTAACATCCTTCCTGTCGTCATATAAATAGATTACATTACTCTGCATTGCTTTATCTCCTTTTCTTTTTTACAAAACAAGACCGCGCAGCGCCTGAGCGATCCTGTTCCAAACATTGCATATACAGTCAGCGCCAAACGGCTCTAACCCATATCCGTCACTCCACAGCCAGCTCCGACAATTCCTCAACCGCCTGCCACAGCTTCTCCGGCTCAAACGGCAGAAATCCTTTATGGCAAATATCCTCCAGCGTATTCGCCCCCAGCTCCGGATCGCCGGACGCTGCGATTCCCGCGATTGCAGGCGCATATTTTGCCAGCACTTTCATAGCATTTCCATCCGCCGCAATCCGGTACAACGTGGTATCCTTGCTGTATGGCTTCCGGTAATCCGTCTCCGGAACATAGCAGTATTCATAGGCCCCTGCTCCCAGTGTCATGCTCTTTTCCTGATAGCCCGTTGAAGTCTTTTACCCTGCTATTAGATACAGACGGTCTGAAAAAACTCAGGCAGCTATTTGGTCTCCGTATTACTGTCAGATTCCAACATTCCCGCTGTTTACCCCTGCTCCCGCATCTTCCTCCAGCGGCAGCCAGTCAATGACCTTCTTGATGTACCGGTTCCAGAAATCCCACTCATGGGAACCCGGCCCTTCCTCATAAGTCACATCGACCCCGGATGCCTGCAGCCAGTCGCGGAAGTCCCGGTTCGGCTCCAGCAGGGAATCCCCTGTTCCGCATGCCAGATATATTTTCGGAAGATCAGCCTTTTCTTCCAGAAGCTTCTTCACCAGCCATTTCGGATCCTTATCGCTGTCTTTCACCTTGGATAGATCTCCGAAGAAGCTTTCCGCAAAGTCCCTTCTTTCTATGAAGAACGGGGCGTCATTGGTGCGCGTTTCCAGTCCGTCGATGAGCATGGCTGACGAAAGTCCGGCAATACAGCCGAAGGTATCGTGATATTTCAGACCATTGCGGATTGCACCGTATCCGCCCATGGACAGCCCGGCGATAAAGGTATCTTCCCTTCTGTGAGAGAGTGGGAACATCTTCCGGGTGATCTCCACCAGCTCATGTCCGATCAATTCCCCGTAGTAATTATGGGAAGCCTCCTGGTCTACATAGAACATATTGTCACCGGACGGCATGACCACAGCCAGGTCCTTTTCCTCCGCCCATCTCTGGATATTCGTGCCCGATACCCAGTCCGTATAATTCCCGAAAATGCCGTGCAGGAGATATAAGGTCTTGAAGGGCTTCTCTTCCCGCTGCGGCATCCCCGGAAACGTAAGCTTGTCCACTGGAAGGATGACGTGGAGCGGAACCGTCCGCATTAGTGATCTTGACAGAAAATTTACTTGCATCAGTGCCATTGGTGTTTTCCTCCTTGTCTTTTTGCTATACTTTATTCTAACAGAAAATTTGTGGAAAAACGAACTTTTTTGATTTATTTGGGCGGGCATCCGGGTAAACTGTTACAGTTCACGGCCCAACTGGCCGCGAACTGTAACGCATCCAGCCCATTGAAAAGTCGCCTGACGGCGAGGGGCTGGATGCACGCAACCGCTATTTTACTGATGTGTTTTTACAGGGAATTCATCATTCTGCTGCAGTATCGGATCAACCCGGTTTTGTCTATATATTTCTGGATTCTGCTTCCTTCTTGGCGTTGTTTCACTGCCGGTTCATTTTATCAAACAGTTCTGTTAAAACTTTATTTTCTTCTTCCGGAAGAAAATATGCAACTGAGCTTATCGGCAGTCCTAAAAGGGCTTCCAGAATCCCGTCTTCCCCTTCTGTACTGTTGACACGCTTTGCCAGCAAATTAAGTACCGTCAGGCTGACCTTTCCTTGCATTTTTTCCGCTTCCTTTAAAAGCCCCTCAGGAACAAAGCCGGTCATAGAAGGATCTTTTACCATATAATGAATATTCTTGTCCAGAAAATCGTATCCGTCGTTGTGTTTTGCGAATTCTCTTATTGATACATGTACTCCATATCCTCCTTCCGGCGGAATCGGATCTGCCTGCATTGTTACTGCCTGTTCTAGTAGTATGTCGTGTGCATTTTCCCCAATCTGGATCATATATTTCCCTGCCTCACATCTCCAATCATGAGCAGTCGGATTCCAGTGGGCAAACGCCCTCTTTCCCAATTCGAAGGTCACTTCCCTGCTTTCGCCCGGATGAAGCATTACCTTTGAAAATTCCTTCAATTCACGCACCGGTCGGATCATCTCCACTTTTGCGGGCGAAACATACACCTGAACCACTGCCTTCCCCGCACGATTCCCCGTATTAGTAACCGTCACTGAAGCAGTCAGCGTCTCATCCTCATTGATCTGTTTCCTGTTCAATATCAGATTACTATACTGAAAAGTTGTATAACTCAATCCATGTCCAAAAGGGAAAAGCACGTCCTGTCTCTTGCTCTCATAATATCTGTATCCTACAAACAGCCCCTCTTGATAGGTCACCTTACCCCGCTCACCAAAATAGAATAAATACGACGGATTATCCTCCAGCCTCTTTGGAAAGCTCTCCGGAAGATGACCGGAAGGATTTACGTCTCCGAACAAAATATCTACTGTCACTTTTCCGGCTGCCTGACCGGCAAGATAGGCTTCCAGAATTGCTTTCGGCTGCTCAACCCACGGCATCTCCACAGGTGATCCGTTATGAAGAACCACTACCGTATTCGGATTGGCCCTGCATACTGTTTCTACCAATGTATTATGTCCTTTCGCAAGGCGCATATGACGTCTGTCTACTCCCTCGGATTCCATAGCATCCGTAAGTCCTACAAATACAACCGCTGCATCAGCTTCGCCTGCAGCCTTTACCGCTTCTTCCAGCAGTTCCTTCGAAGTTGAACCGTCTTCCCTGCAGCCGACCGCAAAGCTTACAGACACTCCCGCTTCTTTTGCCGCCTTCAATGCACTTACTGTCCGAAAACTATTGATATGACTGGACCCTCCTCCCTGATAACGCACTTTTTCTGCAAAGTATCCTATAAATGCCACCTTCTTTTCTTTGTCAAGCGGCAGTAAACTTTCATCATTTTTTAGCAGCACCATGCATTCTTCCGCAATTTCCCGCGCCAAAGCATGGCCGCCCTCAAAATCAAATATCACCTTATCCTCTCTCGTTTCTGCTGCCTTCCATGCCAGTTCCAAAATCCTTGCAACGCAGTCATCCAAATCACTTTCTGCCAGCTTTCCCTCTTCTATTGCCCTGATAATTTCTTTATCTGTTTCTTCTGCCGGCATAGTCAGATCACAGCCTGCCTCCACAGCGGCTGCCCTGTCATGTGTTGCTCCCCAGTCACTTGTAACCAGACCTTTAAACCCCCACTCCTTTCTCAAAATTCCATCTATATACTGCCTGTTTTGTGTAGAATAGACTCCGCCGATTCGGTTGTAGGATGCCATTACTGTCCATGGCTGTGCCTTTTTTACAATAATTTCAAATGCCGAAAGGTAGATTTCCCGCATCGTCCGTTCATCCATCTCAGAGGAGCAATCCATGCGGCGGTATTCCTGGCTGTTTGCGAAAAAATGCTTTAAACTCGTTCCTCTGCCCTGACCTTGCACTCCCTGTACAAAAGCTGCACCCAGTTCCCCTGCTAAAAGGGGATCTTCTGAAAAATATTCAAAGTTTCTTCCACAAAGCGGACTCCTCTTAATATTAACCCCAGGCCCCAGCACAATATCTACCCCAAGGGCCTGACATTCTTTTCCAAGTTCTTCCCCCATACGATACAATACGTTCCGGTCAAAGCTTGCTGCAGTTGCACAGGCAGCCGGAAAACAGACTGCCTTAGAACTTGCACATTCCTCCATTCCTCCTACATCTCCTTCTGTAGTACGCAGACCATGCGGTCCGTCGCTTATCCGAACAGATGGAATCTTTAGTCTTTCCACAGCCTTGGTATACCAGAAATTCTGTCCCGAAGTCAACCCTGCTTTTTCTTCCAGTGTAAGTTGTGATACCATTTCCCGAAACATCTTATCTTTCATACCCATTCTCCTTAAATGCTTGTCAAAAGCTGAAATTTATTTTCCATAATAATTCAGATTATATATTTTTTTTCTTGTTTCATCTGCAATTTCAGGATCTATCCCCATAAAGTGAAGCGTGTCAAATTCCTGAAGCGTAATTAACATATTTTCTATGTCATTGGACTGTATTATTTCATAAAGCACAGGAATGTTTTTCTCTAAAATCTCTAATGCCTCCTTATCTTCCCTGAGGTCACCCAGAATACTTTCAGGCTTATAAACGTGTCTGTAATCATTTTTCGGGAAATAAGCAAAATCGTATTTTCCACTGCATAATAGCAGCTTTCCTTTTTCACTTATCATTTCTCCGTTTACATTATCTGAGTATGTTAACCCATTACTGGAATATTCAGGAAGCAAAACATCTGCTGTACAGTTAAATGGTATTTCAATATGGATACAAATCAATCCGTTTTCCTGTATTTTCCATTCTGATTTATAAACTCCCATTGCAGAATCATAGCTGCACATTACACCCTGAATCCGTATATCCGGTTTCGGTTCAATAAATGCTTCTTTAAATCCCGGTCTTTTTGGTCGGATTCCGGCAATATATTCATAAAAATACTGCACAACCGATCCATACGCATAATGATTTAAAGAATTCATTCCCGTACCTGAAAGCATTCCGTCCGAAAGCACCGAGTTCCATCTTTCCCAAACTGTTGTTGCCCCCAGATTCACACAGTACAGCCAGCCCGGATAATCTTTATTCAGCAGAATTCTATACGCGATGTCCTCCATCCCATTTTCACCTAAAACAGAACATAATAGCGGTGTCCCTGCAAAGCCGCACTTTATCTTATAGCAATCCCTTGTCAGCCTTTCTTTAAATTGCTGTATTAATACTTTCTTATTGTTGTAAAGTCCGAACTTTAAAGCAATAATATAAGCGGTCTGGGTATCTACAGACAACCGCCCCTTTGGTGTAAAATACTCATTCAAAATAGCTTTTCTGATTTTTCCAGATAATTCCTGGTACTTTTGGGCATCCTCAGTATAACCAAGTACTTGCGCGATTTCAGATGTGATTTTTACAGAATGGTAATAATAGCAGCTGCCAATATAATCATCGTCAGTGCTTCCCTTAAGGCTTTGTTCTGTTATCCCATCCAGCGCAAGCCAGTCGCCAAATTGAAATCCAGGCTGAAATTTATAGTGCCTGCCCTGAGATTCATCCATAGAAATCATATATTCTACCCAATCTTTCATCGTCGTGTAGTAACTTCTGATTTCTTCCGCACATCCATAGCTTTGATATATCTGGTATGGCAAAATAGTCGCAGCATCTCCCCATATACTGCATGCTTCACTAAATGTACCAAGATCCGGTATAAAATTAGGAATGGCTCCATTTTTTCTTAATTGATGACTTCTGATATCCCTTAAATATTTCCTGTAAAATGCCCGTGTGTCCATGTTGTAACACGCTGTCGCGGCAAAAACCTGAGCATCTCCTGTCCAACCAAGACGTTCTCCCCTCTGCGGACAATCTGTTGGCATATCAACAAAATTTGATTTCTGGCTCCATATACAGTTTTCATATAATTGATTCAACATAGAATTTTGGGTTTTGCAAAATCCTGTCCTCTGGAGATCTGAATATATTACCCTGCATTTTATATCCCCTAATTTGATTTCATTTGGCCAGCCGGTCACTCTTAAATACCGAAATCCCATATATGTAAAATGTGGACGGACTGTTTCTTTTCGCCCATCTGAAATATATTCAAATGTTGATTCTGCAATCGTATAATTATCATGGCAGAAATTCCCATGTTGCAATATTTCCCCACACTCAATTTTTATCCTTGTTCCTTTCGGGAAATCTGCAAAAAACTCCATATAGCCAACCATATTTTGTCCAACATCAAGTACCGTTTCTCCGATCGGCGTATGTATGATCTTGACCGGTACGATATCTTCCTTTACTGTCAATGGAAGGCTGTATCTTTCTTTCAACGGTGTTTTTTGCTTCTTTTTTACAGCCTGTTTCCATAGATTTTGTCTGTCATCCCATAATTGACGATTGATCTTTTCTCCGAAGTATATTCCACTGTCTTCAATGTCACTGCCTTTATATTTCCAATTGTCATCTGTACAGATTACTTCCATTCTGCCATCGAAATATTCAACACGGATCTCGGCTATCAGCATCATTTCATCACCAAATATTTTTTCACAGCCGTCTAATCCAAATTTTCCTATGTACCATCCCTTCCCTAATAAGAATTCAATTTTATTTTCTTTTTGTTGAAAGAGCAAATCTGTAATATCATATGTTTGATACTGTAAATTATCCTTATAATCATTTATAAATGGAGCAAGATAATCATTTCCTGCTTTTTTCCCATTAATGTATCCTTCATATACTCCCAGGCCGCAGCAGTACAGTCTGGCTTTTTTTATTCCATCTCTTAGATAAAATTTTTTTTGAAATATGGGATGGAATGTATCCTCTTTATCCGTTCCAATCCAATCAGCTTTCCACTTGTGACGCATTTTTGCTGTTTCAAAAAAAGCTGTTTCACTAGTCCCATACTCTCCATTCTCACCTTCCACATAAACCTTCCAGTAATAGGTCGTATAAGGCTTTATTTTGAAATCAGCCAATGTCCCTGTTGAATCCAGTTCTTCCCCTTCCATTTGGAAAACAATTTCATGAAACTCCTGATCTGCCGATATGGATATCCTTGCTTTCTTCTGCTGTTTATCTTCTGTTTTACGAACTTTCCAAGAACAGATTATCTCTTTATATTCAAAGCCTATTGGATTCACCATACCATTTATTTTTAAATTATAAATTTCCATTTTCTTCACCTTAAAGCATCTCGGTTTTCTGCAAATTTTTCCGGTAAATCAGTTAATTTATTCCTCCCCATGGCGCTTTTTTAATTCTACAGTGATTTCATCATATTCACCGAACAATTTTTTGAACGGAACCAGCAAAAATGTTTCTATCGCCAGCATAAGTTCAGGAATACCAAAATACACAAGTACAATTGCTACGTTTACTGTGCCGTTTTGAACCTCTGCCATCCCATCAAAGCCGACAACCGCAAGTATGAATGCCGCAATTGCAGTTCCGATCCCCATTCCAATTTTAGTTCCTACGCTTGTTCCCGAAGAATAAACTGCCGGTCTCGCTATACCGTTTTTATATTCTCCATAATCAGCTGCCATCGCATTCAAAGGGCTTAAAATCGCGCACATTGGCCCGTTAAAGAATGACGCGATCGCCGTCATAACCATTACATAAAGCATTTTATCCGGCGCAACTATACAGAGCGTCCCTGGTATGATAGTGAATATATTACATACGATAACCAGTTTCAAAATTCCAAATTTCTTACTGTAAATCGGGCCTAATGCCGTAGAGATAATACACGGTACGTATGAAACCACGCTCAGCAGGCCAAATGCTGCAGGATTTTTTAAAATATAGATTACATAATAAAATGTAGCCCCCATTGCTACGCCTGCTGAAATATTCGTTAATAAATAAACAATTGTTACAAGAAGAAAATACTTATTATTAAATAAAGTTACAAAAAATTCCTTTAGAGTGACTTTTTCTCTCCTCAGTTCCTCCTGACCATGCCGTTCTTTAATATTAAACCAGCAAAACACCAAAATAATTGCACTGATTCCGTTTGCGATCAGACTTAGCTTAAAAAATCCATCATTACCTAGAGCAACCGCAACATTCAATCCGAAGCCAACGAGCATCTCTACAATAAACAATGCGGAAAATGCCCATGAGCCAAGTTTAAAACGGTCATGTTCGTCTGTAGTGATTAAGTTCACAAGTGTTGGAGAGGCAACGCCGCTCATTGTTCCGAATACCGCAAACACAAGGATGTATAACACTGTTCCATAAATTATTTTTCCTGTCATTGAAAAATCAGGCGTTTTAAAAATCAGGCTGCTGCATATCATATTACCGACAGCGCCTATCATCAGCCATGGCTTCGCTTTTCCATATTTTGTATGAGTTTTGTCAATAATGACTCCCATGATCAAATCTGAAATACCATCTGTAACCCTGCAAAGCAGCATGATTGTTCCAACCACTGCGATAGATATTCCTACATAATCTGTCCAATAACCCGAGATAAACGAAGTTACCAGAATCCCCCCCAAGCCGGCAGCGCTTGTCAGTGCATAAGCAAGCACCTCTCTGTTCGACAATCTTTTTTCTTTGTTCATGATATCCTCCTTAACCATAATATATTTTTTATACGGATATGTTATAAAATCCAACATTCACTTTCAAGGATAAAAAAATATATAAAATCGGCTTTTTTCTATATGCAGTTTGTGGTATTATATTCAATAAAAATATGGAGGATTTTAACTTTGAAACAGACCTGCATTTCCCGGGAAGACATTATCACATGGCTTTCAACGCCTGATAAAAGTGAAATTATTGCCAGAAAACACTATCAAGGGACGCAATGTAATTATAGAATGGATGAATTATTTGGACTTGCTAACGATTTTGAATCATCTACTGATTTAAGAAGTATATCTGAAATTTCTGAGTTGTCAGAAGATGGATATAAATTTACTGAAACAGACTGGATCCATCCTTTTTCCAGCCTTTCCATACACAAACACCCACGCTATTTCCCACCTTTTGACCACTATCATTATTTCTTTGAAATCTGCTATGTAATTGATGGATTTTGTGAACATATTATTAACCCTAAGGCGGAGGCCCATCCACTCACCTTGCATTCCGGGGATTTCCTTGTAATACCTCCCGGAACCCACCATATGATTACCATGAACTCTGACAGTACGATTGTTAATATACTCATCCGTAAGACAAACTTTGAGCAGGTATTTCTCCGCAACATTCCGGAAAATAGTGTTCTCTATCAGTTTTTTGTAAATGCACTATATACACAGAGTTCCAAAAGATACATTCTTTTTCGGAGCAATAATGATTTATCGATCAAAGAGATTTTTTATAATATGGCAGTGGAATATTGTAATAATCAATTATATTCCAATACACTTGTAAATCAGTATCTTTCCATCATCTTCACCATACTGTTACAGAAACACAATCAGTCAATTGAGTTTTCCAATGACTCCAGCCATACTCATTCCCTGATTCCTGCCGTTGTTCAATACATAGAGTACCATTATGCCCACACCTGTATAGAAGATATCGCCCAGCACTTCAATATAAATGCATCGTATCTTGGAAAGGTTTTTAAAGAAAAAACAGAGCATAAGCTGATTGATACTTTAATTAATACCCGCATCGAAAGCGCGAAAAAAATATTGTCCTCTACTTCTATCAGTATCGAACACGTTTCGGAACTTGTTGGATATAATGATACAACACATTTTATCCGAGTTTTTAAAAGAAAAACCGGGAAAACACCTTTGCAGTACCGGAAGTATACATGGCAGAATCAAAGATCAGTATCGCATAGGTAAGCGTGATAAACGCAACGCTTCCCCAGATTCCCATGGGCAGGAAGCCAACATCGTTGATTGCGCCTCCTGCTTGTTTTCATAAGCTTTGTTAGCGTTGACCGTATTGTGGATCTATGTAAAAGGGATCTTGCTATAAGGAGGACATTGGGAAGCATCACAACATGAAGTACGAGGTTTTTGAAGACGAGCATTATTATGTATGACATGACGGGCGGGAATTAAGACATGGGAAATAAGTCGGTAAATGACACTAAAAAGAGTCATTTACCGACAGCTCCTATTTTCATAAAATACCAGCAAAAAAGAGAACTACTTATATGGAGTAGTTCCCCATGTATCAATTCTTAGAATCCGTCAAAAAAGCATTGTAAAATCGTGCAAAGTTGTATATAATAAATTCGCTTTTTATGACTATGAACGAAAGAAAACAGGAAATAGACGCGATGTTCTCGGGTATACTATATAAAAAGGAGGATAAAAAATGGAACAGCTGTTACAGGAACTAAAAGGGGATCTCGCCGGCTTCCGTGAGATGACGAAAAAGTTTTATGCAGGAGAAGTCAGCCAGAAGGAATACAAAGGATTTTCCGGCGGCTTCGGAAGCTATGCCCAGAGGGGCGGGAAGGTAAGTATGCTCCGGCTCCGTCTGCCGGGGGGAAGGCTGTCGAAGGAAAAACTAAAATTTGTGGCGGATGTGATCACCGAATATCAGGTGAAAAGGGTGCACTTTACTACATGCCAGACGATCCAGCTCCACGATCTCAGCGAACAGGATGTCTGCGAGATCATGGAAAAAGCATTTGACGTAGGGATCATCACAAGAGGCGGCGGAGGGGACTTCCCGCGAAATGTCATGGCCTCGCCGCTTTCTGGGGTGGAGGCAGGAGAGTGCTTTGACGTCATGCCTTGTGCCATGGCAGCATCCGATTATCTGCTGGGCTTCATCAAGACCGTGAAGCTGCCTCGGAAATTAAAAGTAGGATTCTCTAATTCCCCGGCAAATGAAACTCATGTGACCTTCCGTGACCTGGGATTTGCGGCCAGAGAGGACGGTACATTTGATGTATACAGTGCGGGCGGCCTTGGAAATAATCCGCTGATGGGAGTACGGGTGGCAGAACAGGTGAAGCCGTCAGAGATCCTTTACTATATCAAAGCAATGGTAGATACCTTCCTCGCACACGGTAATTATGAAAGCAGAGCTAAGTCCAGGACCCGCTATATGCAGGCGGAGTTGGGCGCGGAGGGCTACAAAGCAGCCTTCCTGGAAATGCTGGAAAAAGCCAGGGAGGAAGACCTGGATATTACCATGGAGGAAAAGCCGGTGCAAAAATCCGGAAACGGCACGACGATTTCCGGAAATCGGATCATTGCCCAGAAGCAGAACGGCCTGTATGCGGTCCGCTATCATCCGGTGGGAGGCGTACCCCGTCCGGAAAAATTTGCGGAACTATATGCAGCGGTGGAACCCATGGAGGATGTAGAGCTGCGGATCGGGCCGGATGAGGAGATCTATATCATCAACCTGACCGGAGAGGAAGCAGAGAAGATCCTGGAAGTGACCTCCGACAGCGCCCGGAACATGTTCGAGACATCCGTAGCCTGCATCGGAAGCACCGTCTGCCAGATCGGGCTGCGGGATTCCCAGGGAGCATTGAAAGCAGTTCTTGACGAAGTGGAAAAATATCATTTCGGGGAGGGCGTGCTGCCCCGGATCCACATTTCCGGCTGTCCCTCCTCCTGCGGAACCCACCAGATCGGAACATTGGGATTCCACGGCGGAGTCAAACGGATCGACGGCGCGGCGGAGCCGGCTTTTACTCTCCATGTCAATGGCTCGGACACAGAAGGAAAGGAACGGTTCGGAGAGCAGTGGGGAATGATGCTCCAGAAGGACATGCCGGCATTTTTTGCGGAGCTGGGACAGGCGGTGGAGGCAGAGCAGACTACCTACGAAAAATGGTTTGACTCCGACCCGGAGAAGCTGCGGAAAATCACGGAAAAATATCTGCATTAAAGACGAAAAAGCGCAGCGGTCCCGTGCAAGTGAAAATCAGACAAAAAGCAGGTAAAAACATGGAAGGAACTGTCAGAATGCAGTTGACAAATCAATAGAAAAATCCATATAATAACAGTTGGTGATATGATTTGTGGTTCACTAAGCTTTCAAGAAGTCTTCTGCCTCCGTCAATCCGGTTGATTTTTTGGGAGCACTCAGGAAAAAACTAGGAGGTAAAAGAGAAATGAAAAGCATTCGGACAAAAATCACCCTCTGCCTGATGGTGACGGTCCTGGCTACACAGCTCGTTGTGGGCGCGTTCAGCATCACCCTCAATTACAACAGCACCCTCTCGACTGTGGAACAAATGATGAGTGAGACTGCAACTCTGGCAGCAGAGCGTATTGAACAGGAACTGACTGCCTACAAGAATGTCGCTATGGACACAGGCTGCATCGCGCAGCTACTTGACGAAGAGGTTCCATTGGATGAAAAGCGCTCCATCATTGATGAAAGAGCCAGCATGCACAATTTTCAGAGGGGGAATATTGTAGGCGCGGACGGCATCAGTATCTTCGATGGAAATGACTATTCCGACCGCGAATATGTCAGGCAGGCCATGCAGGGCAATGTCTACGTATCCGAGCCGCTGATCAGCAAGGTGACGGGAGAACTGTCGATCATGGTGGCGGCGCCGATCTATGAAGGCGGAGAAAAGAGCGCCGGGATCGCAGGTGTTGTTTACTTCGTGCCGAAAGAAACATTTCTGAACGATATTGTTTCTTCGATCAGTGTCAGTGAGAACAGCCGGGCTTATATGATCAACAGCACCGGAGATACGATTGCGGACACCACGCTGGAAACGATCACGGTCCAGAATATTGAAAATGAGGCGCAGAGTGATTCTTCCTTAAAAGAATTGGCAGAGATCCACACATCCATGCGTGAGGGCAAGAATGGCTTCGGAAGCTACAAGAGCGGAAAGAAAGGGATGTTTGCGGCCTATGCTCCGGTAAACGATACGTCTGGGTGGAGCGTGGCAGTGGTTGCCCCGAAGTCCGATTATCTTTCTTCCATGTATTTTGACATTGCGGTCAATCTGGTGATGATGGTGCTTGCTATCCTGGCTTCGATTTTCGTGGCACTGCGGTTGGCGAACAGCATCGGACGTCCCATGAAAGCATGCGCGGAGCGTATGCGCCTGCTGGTAGAAGGAGATCTGGAATCTCCGGTTCCGGAAGTGGTCAGCAGGGACGAGACCGGCTTGCTGACGGAATCCACGGCAGAGCTGGTAAACGGCTTATCTGTCATTATCCATGACATAGGCTATCTGCTGAAAGAGATGGCAAATCAGAATCTGAATATCCAATCCCGGAACAGGGAGGCATACGTGGGGGATTTCCAGAGTATTCTGGTTTCGATGCGTAACCTGAAGGTAGAGCTGAGCGATATCCTGCGGCAGATCAATGAGTCCGCAGACGAGGTATCCAATGCCAGCGGTCAGGTGTCCTCCAGCGCTCAGAATCTGAGCCAGGGGTCCGTGGAGCAGGCCAGCTCGGTACAGCAACTGGCGGCGCAGATGAGTGAGATATCCGGTCAGGTGAAGAACACAGCGGCGGGCGCGCTGGATGTCCGTCAGCAGACCCATCATGTGGGAGAGGCTGTATCTACCTGCAACAGTCAGATGCAGGAACTGATGAATGCCATGACGCGGATCCACTCCAGTTCGGATGAGATCGGAAAGATTATTAAGACGATCGAGGACATTGCATTCCAGACTAATATCCTGGCTCTGAACGCAGCAGTGGAGGCGGCCAGGGCAGGCGAAGCGGGCAAGGGCTTTGCGGTTGTGGCAGACGAGGTGCGCAATCTGGCGAGCAAATCCGCGGAGGCATCCAAGAATACTTCCGTGCTGATCGCCCATTCTACGGAAGCAGTGCAGACAGGTGCAGGGATCGCGAAAAACACAGCGGATGCCCTTGGAGAGGTTGTGACCAGTATCCAGACTATGGTAGAATCCATTGACCAGATCGCATCTGTATCCAATGACCAGTCAGATGCGGTTTCTCAGGTCAACGATGGAATCAGCCAGATCGCTACAGTCATACAGAGCAACAGCGCTACGGCGGAGGAGAGCGCTGCGGCCAGTGAAGAACTTTCAGCAGAGGCTGTGGGCTTGAAGCAGCTGGTTGATCGGTTTACATTTGCAAAACAATAAACAGAGTACATAGTAACGGCAGGCTGCCGGGGAATGTGAAGTAAAAACAGCATTTCCCGGCACTTTTTTTATTCGTTGCTATTCACAGCCACTTCATACACATGCGCAAAACCAGCCGACAAAGCCGTCTGCCGATGCTACGCATCTTGATTTTTATATGGCTGTGAATAGTAACTTTTTTTTCAGGCTGTGAATAGAAACTCTTGACAAATCATTTTCTGGTGGTAAAATATGTTTTGTGAACTAATTGTTTTGTAAACGAACAATATGCATATAAAACAATCAGCAGAACAAACAGTTTCACAGGCAAACATAGAAGGTTCAGAAAAAGGGAGGCCGGTATTTATGGATGAAATACGCAGTATCAGCGACCAGGCGGGGTTTGAGATTCACAGGACAGAGCATATGATGTCCCGGAAGCTTGAGGCGGGAGTCAAGGCAGAGGGAATTGACGAGATCACGCTGACCCACGGCTGGATCATCCGTTTTCTTTATGAGAACCAGGAGAGGGACATTTACCAGAAGGATATTGAAAAATATTTTCTGGTAGGCAGGTCCACCGTGACGAATATCATTCAGCTGATGGAGAAGAAGGGACTGGTCCGCCGGGAATTTGTAGAATATGATGCAAGGCTGAAAAAGGTGCTCTTAACAGAAAAGGGGATTCAGGCACATGAGACCATCAAGGCCCTGATCCGAGAGATGAATACCGGACTGCTGGACGGGATCAAGGAAGAGGATGTGCAGGTTTTTTTGAAAGTAATCCGCCGGATCCGGGAAAATATAGAAAAGCGGTGATATATGAGCGCAGTTTCCCGGTCAGGCAGGATTTAGATGCCTGGGCAGGACAAGGGGAAAGTTATAAGGGGAAAAAAGTGTTACTGTGAGCATCCGGCAGGTGTGAACAGCAGCAAAGCAGCAGGAAGGAGGAAGCCCTATGATCAGGACTTTATTAAAGGAAGTAAAGGAATACAAACGAGCATCCATCGCGACTCCCATGTTTATGATCCTGGAGGTTTTGATGGAGACTCTGATCCCGTTTCTGATGGCGTCGATCATCGACGACGGAGTCAATGCAGGGAACATCGGACACATATACAGGGTAGGAGGGCTGATGGTCGCGGCCGCGGCCATCGGCCTGTTTGCCGGGATGGCGGGAGGACGCTTCGGCGCCAAAGCTTCCGCCGGATTCGCGAAAAATCTGCGGGAATCCATGTTCAACCATATCCAGACATTTTCATTTGCAAATATTGACAAATACAGTACCGCCGGGCTGGTCACACGTCTGACCACAGACGTTACCAACCTGCAGAACGCATACCAGATGATCCTGCGGATGTTTACCCGGGCGCCGGCCAGCATGCTCTGCGCCATGATCATGGCATTCAGCATCAACGCAAGGCTGTCCTGTATTTATCTGGCTGCGGTCATCATTTTGGGAATCATCTTATTTTTCATCATCCGACATGCCACCGGATTTTTCCAACAGGCATTTCCCAAGTACGATGAGCTAAATGCCTCCGTCCAGGAAAATGTATCCGCGGTCCGGGTGGTGAAGGCGTATGTCCGGGAGGAGCAGGAGACAGGCAAATTCCAGAAAGCCAGCCAGAACATTTACAACATCTTTGTGAAGGCGGAGTGTAACGTGATCGTCAATGCGCCGCTGATGATGTTCACAGTCTATACATGTATCATCCTGATCAGCTGGCTGGGAGCGAAGATGATCGTCAGTTCCGTGCTGACGACGGGAGAGCTGATGAGCCTGCTGGCGTACTGCATGAATATCCTGATGAGTCTGATGATGTTGTCCATGGTATTTGTCATGATCTCTATGAGTATGGCAAGTATCCGGCGTATTTGCGAGGTGCTGAATGAGACCAGCGACCTGCACAACCCGAAAGAGCCTGTTACCTGCGTGAGGGACGGGAGCATCACCTTCCGCCATGTGGACTTTTCCTATAAAAAAGACAGCGCCGAGCCGGTGCTCAAGGACATTGATCTGGAGATACGTTCCGGTGAGACGATCGGCATCATCGGGGGAACCGGAAGCGCCAAGACCAGCCTGGTCAACCTGGTGAGCCGCCTCTACGACGTGTCGGAGGGGGAAGTGCTGGTAGGCGGAAAAAATGTAAAGGAATACGATATGGAAGCATTGCGGAATCAGGTGTCTGTGGTGCTGCAGAATAATGTGCTCTTCTCCGGAAGTATTCTGGATAATCTCCGGTGGGGCAATCCGGACGCCTCTGACGCGGAATGCGAAGAAGCGTGCAGGCTGGCCTGCGCGGATGAATTTATCCGGAGGTTCCCGGACGGATACCGGACCCATATCGAGCAGGGAGGAAGCAACGTGTCCGGAGGCCAGAAGCAGCGGCTTTGTATTGCCCGCGCCCTGCTGAAAAAACCGAAGATCCTGATCCTGGACGACAGTACCAGCGCGGTGGATACGGCCACAGACAGCAGGATCCGGCGTGCCTTCCGGGAGGAGATTCCGGATACGACTAAGCTGATCATTGCCCAGAGGATTTCCAGTGTGCAGGATGCGGATCGGATCATTGTCATGGAGGAAGGCCGGATCGACGGCTTCGGAACCCATGAAGAGCTGCTTGCAGGAAACGAAATCTACCGCGAGGTCTATGAGTCCCAGACTCAGGGCGGAGGAGACTTTGATGAGAGCAGCAGGAAAGATCATGAGGATAGCAGAAAGGAAGGTGAAGTGTCATGCCAGGACCGATGAACAGAGGACCGAGAGGAATGAAGCCCCGTGTCAAGAACCCGGGGAAGCTTTTGACGCGGCTGATGCGCTATGTATTCCGGGACTATAAGATTCATTGTATTTTCGTATTAATCTTCATATTCCTAGGTGTGATCGCCAATGTCCAGGGGACCATGTTTACGAAAAATCTGATTGACGATTATATTACTCCGTTCCTTTTGACGGATACGCCGGATTTTTCTCCGCTGGCGCATGCGATCGGAAGGGTAGCCGTATTTTACGCTGTGGGGATCATTTCGACCTATGCGTACAACCGGATCATGGTGACGGTGACCCAGGGAACACTGCGGGATATGAGAAATGAACTGTTTGCCCATATGCAGAAGCTGCCGATCAAATATTTTGACACCCATGCGCACGGCGATATCATGTCGGTCTACACCAACGATATTGACACACTGCGTCAGATGATCAGCCAGAGTATCCCTCAGATCATCAACAGCGCCATTACCGTTGTCAGCGTTTTTGTCAGCATGGTGATCCTAAGTATCCCGCTGACGGCCGTGACTTTGATCATGGTTGCGGTGATGCTGTTCTGCTCCCAGAAGTCCGCCGCAAACAGCGGAAGATATTTCCTGGAGCAGCAGAGGAACTTAGGCGCGGTGAACGGATATATTGAGGAAATGATGAACGGCCAGAAAGTGGTCAAGGTATTCTGCCATGAGGAAGAGAGTAAAAAGGAATTTAAGGAGCTGAATGATAAGCTTTTTGTCAGTGCGGACCGGGCCAATACATTTGCCAATTTCCTGGGCCCCATCAACGCCCAGCTTGGAAATATCAGCTACGTGATCTGCGCCATGACAGGCGGCGTTCTTGCTCTGAACAAGGTGGGAGGATTCACCCTGGGCGGGCTTGCCAGCTTTCTGACTTTTAACAAAAGCTTCAGCATGCCCATCAACCAGGTCAGCCAGCAGCTGAACTCTATCGTCATGGCGATGGCAGGCGCGGAGCGGATCTTCCAGCTAATGGATGAGAAAGAGGAGGCCGACGCAGGCTATGTGACTCTGGTCAATGTGACCGTGGAAGAAGGAAAACTGAAAGAGAGCCAGGAGCGCACCGGAAGATGGGCATGGAAGCATGTCCACCAGGCGGACCAGTCCGTGGACTATGTGGAGCTTACAGGAAATGTGGTCTTTGACGGGGTGGATTTTGGATACAATGACGACAAGATCGTGCTCCATGATGTTAAATTATTTGCCGAGCCGGGGCAGAAGATCGCTTTCGTCGGTTCCACTGGGGCGGGCAAGACCACGATCACGAACCTGATCAACCGGTTCTACGACATCCAGGATGGAAAGATCCGGTACGACGGTATTAATGTCAATAAGATCAAAAAGGCGGATCTGCGCCGTTCCCTGGGGATCGTGCTGCAGGATACCCATCTGTTTACTGGGACGGTGAAGGAAAATATCCGTTTCGGCAAGCTGGATGCCACAGAAGAAGAAATCGTGGCGGCTGCAAAGCTAGCAAATGCAGACGGATTTATCCGAAGGCTTCCCAACGGGTATGATACTATGCTCACCGGGGACGGAGCCAACTTAAGCCAGGGCCAGCGCCAGCTTCTTGCTATCGCCCGGGCGGCTGTGGCGGATCCTCCGGTGCTGATCCTGGATGAAGCGACCAGTTCCATTGATACGAGAACAGAGCGGATCATCCAGGAGGGCATGGACCGGCTGATGAGTGGAAGGACCACATTTGTAATCGCCCACCGGCTGTCCACGGTACGCAATTCGGACTGCATCATGGTACTGGAACAGGGACGGATCATCGAACGGGGAACCCATGACCAGCTGATCGAGGAACAGGGGAAATATTATCAGCTGTATACCGGGAACGCGATCACGGCGTAAAATTGCCGGATTCGCTGCTGTGAACAGGTTACTTGCCACACCCGACACTGTTCACAGCGATATAAAGAGTATAGTATGAGGAGCAGAACAGATGGAATATATTCCTGCCAAAACGATCGTAACAAAGACAAAAGCCCCGTCCCAGTGGTTCGGGATTGATTATAATATGAATATTTACAAAGGCTGCTGCCACGGCTGTATTTATTGCGACAGCCGTTCTGACTGCTATCAGATTGAAGAGTTTGACCGGGTGCGGGCCAAGGAGAATGCGTTGCAGATCATCCGGGACGATCTCCGCAGAAAAACAAAAACCGGCGTGGTCGGTACAGGCGCTATGAGCGATCCTTACAATCCCTTTGAGAAAAAGCTGGAACTGACACGCCATGCTCTGGAATTGTGCGATGCGTTTGAGTTCGGCGCGGCGGTTGCGACAAAGAGTGCACTGCTGGAGCGGGATATCGATATCCTGCAGAGTATTGCGGAGCACTCCCCGGTGTTGCTGAAGGTTACGGTAACGACGGCGGATGACGGTCTGGGAAAGAAGATCGAACCACACGTTTCCCTGCCGGGGGAAAGACTGCGGATGATTGACAAATTGAGTCAAAGCGGACTGTACGCCGGAATCCTGCTGATGCCGGTACTGCCTTTTCTGGAGGACAGCGAGGAAAACATCGGGGAGATCATCCGGCGGGCGGAAATGGCCGGGGCCAGGTTTATCTATCCGGCGTTTGGCATGACGCTGCGGGGAAACCAGCGGGACTGGTATTTTCGAAAGCTGGAGGAATTATTCCCGGGGGAAGGGCTGGCGGACAGATACCGGAAACGGTACGGGAATTATTATGAGTGCCGCAGCCCCCGGGCGAAAAGGCTGTGGGAATACTTTGCAGGGGAATGTGAGAAACGGGGGATCGTGTACCGGATGGAGGATATCATCAGTCAGTATAAGAGGCCTTACCGGGTGGAGCAGCTGAGTTTGTTCTGAAAGAGTTTCTCTTGATATTGCTGCTCAGTACCCTTATGATATAAGTAAATAAATTCTGGTGAAGCAGGGAAAGCAGTGTGATATAAGAAAATGAGTACGTTCATTTGCTGATACGCATTTATGCTTTTGGGTTACATCAAGGAGGGGTAAGATTTATGAACAATGTTTTAACGAAACATATGAGGATGAAAAAATGGCTGCAATATTTCTTCATATTTTTACTGGCATTTATGCTGGCAGGCTGCGGTACCGTTGATAAAGCTGAGAGTGGAACAGCAGCCGCTGATAATAAAATGGCATCCGCTGAGACAGCGGACAATGCAGAAGAAGATACGGGCGATATCCCCATCCAGAGTACCCCGGACGCGGAAGAAGCCGGCGATGTCCCTGCCCGGAGTACATACGCTGAAGACCCGGAGCTGTCTGAGGACGGCGTCTATACATCCAGAGATGAGGTGGCGCTTTACATCTCCGTTTACGGCCGCCTTCCATCCAACTTTATCACGAAAAAAGAAGCGAAGGCCCTGGGATGGGAAGGCGGGCCGCTGGAAGATTATGCGCCGGGCAAATGCATCGGAGGAAGCCGTTTTGGGAACTATGAGGGGCTGCTGCCGGAGAAGGAAGGCCGCGTTTATACGGAATGCGATATTGATACGCTGGGAGCTGACAGACGCGGCGCCAAACGGATCGTATTTTCCAACGACGGCTTGATCTATTATACGGAAGACCACTACGAATCCTTTGAACTTTTATATGGAGAAGAATGAATATGCGTATATGTATCCTAGACGGGGAGATGATTCAGGATAGAGAGATGCTTCACAGTACATTGGCCGGGGCGATGGATTTCCCTGACTGGTACGGCAGGAATCTGGACGCGCTGTATGATTGCCTGACAGATGCAGCGGAAGAGACAGAGATCCGGATCGTAAATGAAAAAGCGCTGGCGGATCATCTGGGAAATTATGCAGCGGCACTGGAGAAAGTGATCCGCACTGCAGCGGAAGAAAACCATAAGATACAGTGGGAATGCTTATAGAACAGAGTGGGGTAGACAATGATATATAAGATGACAATATTTATAGAAGAAAGACATCCGATATCCCAATACCTCTGCGGATTTTATTCGGCGAGTTAAAAAAAATGAAAAAAGCTGCGGCATCAGAATGACAATGGATGCCGCAGCTTTTTTCTATATTTACAGAGTGATTCCTTTAACAGTTCCTTTTGTCTCTTGACGTATGGTCAGATTAAAATAAAGTGACGACTAAATTATACGAAAGAGGTGGCAGAAATGGGAGCGGTATATGGATATGTTCGTGTAAGCACCAGAGAACAGAACGAAGACAGGCAGATCATGGCGTTGAATGAAAAGAAGGTTCCGAAAAAGAATATTTACATTGATAAACAATCCGGAAAAGATTTCCAACGTCCCATGTATCATCGAATGCTGAAAAAATTGAGGAGGGACGATCTGATCTATGTGAAGAGCATTGACCGTCTGGGAAGAAATTATGAGGAAATCCTGGAGCAGTGGAGAATCCTGACAAAAGAGAAAAAAGTAGATATTGTCGTACTTGATATGGAGCTTTTGGATACCCGCCGGGGCAAGGATCTGATGGGAACATTTTTAAGTGATATCGTACTGCAGGTGCTTTCCTTCGTGGCGCAAAATGAACGGGAGAATATTAGACAGCGGCAGAGAGAAGGAATAGAAGCCGCAAAACTGAGGGGAGTACGCTTTGGCAGGCCTCTGCGGAAAGTTCCGGATAACTTTGAACAGGTCTGTTATAGATGGAAATGCGGTGAAATTATCGGAAAAGAAGCGGCGCAGCTATGCGATATGCCGTTAACAACGTTCTATGGAAGAGCAAAGAAGCTGCGGGATCAATAAAAATACTCAAGTGCATACACAAATTCTAAGAATCAGAACGTGATTCTATAATTTTATTCTATATTTGTATGAAGCCTTGTGAAGAACCGGAAAAAATCTTGACAGTAATGTAGGTTTTAGTTATAATATTTGAATTGTGAAATATAAGTATCAGTGGGATTCCTATTGAAAGAGCCGGAAGATAAGAGGCAGAAA
>Ga0137306_101173_pt1 | contig 28315 bp, 28 predicted proteins | sample Inofroosms_March_FD_97187 | JGI IMG/M metagenome (GOLD analysis project Ga0137306, IMG submission 97187) | Mouse cecal microbial communities from Vienna, Austria - N-Acetylneuraminic and N-Acetylglucosamine D2O microcosms_March | ecosystem: Host-associated > Mammals > Digestive system > Large...
CGGATTCCGTGCCCAAGCCGGTCCATGACTGTCCGGCTCAGGTATAACCCAATCCCCGTGGACTTCCTGCCGCTGCGCCCATTATAGCCCGTAAATCCTCTCTCAAAAACCCTGGGAAGATCCTCAGGGCAGATCCCGATTCCTGTATCTTCAATAACCAGCTCCTCTCCTTTCATATAAACGGATACACAGGCGCCTTCCCTTGATGTATACTTGAGCGCATTCGAAAGAAGCTGCTCCACAACAAATGAAATCCACTTTTCATCTGTCAGTACTTTCTTGTCCACAGGGTCATATTTCAGCCTGATCTTCTGCAGAATAAACATTTGGGAATACTTACGGATACATTTCTTAAGAATCTCGTCAAGCTCATACACATCAAAGGAAAGATCCGAAGACATGGATTCCATACGTACATACATCAAAGCCATCTCCACATACTGCTCAATCTTAAACAACTCCAGTTTCATCTTTTTATTCCACTTCCCGCACTCTTCATCCCCTGCATCTCCCTGCATCTGAATCAAGAGGCGAAGGCCTGCAATCGGCGTCTTAATCTGATGCACCCACATACTATAATAAGTCCCCATCTCCTGCCTGGCAATCCGGCCTTCTGTCTCAAGCTCCAGCTTCTCTTCATAAAGGTGTTTCAGAATCCTCTGATAGTCCTCCTCAATAAGACCAGGCGGGACAGGAAGGCTCTCAAGTCCTGCTTTTATCCCATTTTCCAGCTCCAAAAGTTCCCTGTGCCGGCGCGCATACCTTAAGAAGCCCAGCAATCCATACAGAAAAGCTACAAATCCTGCAAGCAGAAACGCATAATTCACTGCCCCCTTCTGAATATCATAAAGCAGAAAGACAACATAAAAAACACCGGAAAACCCGGCATACAGACAAATTCCTCCCATATGCTCCCTTAAATATCCCTTCATCACCTTCATCACTCTACTATGTATCCAATCCCTTTCTTCGTCTTAATACAATCACAAAGCCCCAGTTCCAGAAGCTTCCTCCTAAGCCTGGAGATATTCACCGTCAATGTATTATCATCAATAAACTCATCACTCTCCCAAAGACTTGAGATAATCGCATCCCTGGACACAATCCGTCCGGAATTTTCAAGCAAAAGACTGAGAATACGAAATTCATTTTTTGTAAGCAGCATCCTCTGGTCCTTATAGGAAACGGATGCATCGTTCAGGTTCAGCAGAAGCCCCCTGTACTCCAGTACATTCCCACTCCCCTGAAAAGCATATGCTCTTCTTAATACCGCCTGAATCTTCGCCGTCACCACATTTAGGTCAAAAGGCTTTTCTATAAATTCGTCCCCGCCCATATTCATAGCCATCACAATATTCATATTATCTGCCGCTGAGGATAAAAACACAATCGGAACCCGGGAAATCTTCCGGATCTCCTGGCACCAGTGAAACCCGTTAAAAAAAGGGAGCACGATGTCGAGAAGCACGAGCTGCGGGTCAAAAGCCACGAACTCCTCCAAAATCCTTCGAAAATCCTTTGCGCATGCCGCCTCATAATCCCATCTGCCTAAATGCTCTGCCAGAACACCCGCAATCGTCATATCATCTTCCACAATAAAAATCCTGTACATCATCTTATACCTCCTCGTAAATTGGGGACGGGGTATTTTTCATTTTACCCCGTCCCCAATTGATTTTCAATGGAAAAAATGATCTCCGATCTGCAATCCGCTGCCGCCCCGGTCAAAATACAGGCATTCTCCCACCGGATTTTCTCCTGAAAGGGCATCTGCTGCCGCCTGCATGGCACTGCCCGTATAGCTCTGTGTACTTCTGACCTGGTCAAGCCAGCCTGTACATGCAGGTGTAAACTGTCCAGACTGGTAGACCACCTCTTCTATGGTTCCGGGAAATGATCCGCTCCTTACCCGGTTCATTACCACTGCACCAACGGCAACCTGTCCCTCGTATGGCTGGTTGCCTGCTTCACAGAAGATAATGGAAGCCAGCAGGCTCTTATTTGCATTTGATACAGCTGATGCCTTCTTTTCTCTCTCCCGCTGCCTTTTCACTGCCTTTCTGGCTTCAGCCTCCTGCGCCGCCCCGACTTTCATACCTACGATCCCTGCCACCTGGTTACGGTCCGTTTCTATATAGTGTAGATTCTGAACACTCTCTAACATCTCTCCTGTACTTACCGCTACTACCTTTTCTGTCTGTTGCACCTGGGTCCTGTTTACGAATCCTGTTGAACACAAGGCTGCCGAAACCAGTCCTCCTATGAGGATTGCCGCCTTTTGATTCTCAGTCATACCGATAAACCTCCTGTTTTGCATATCACATTTTTGTAGTACCTATAATTAGTATATTCATTAATTTCAATTTCATTACAAATATTACAAAAATGTTACGCAAAACAGGAAATTCCTTAAGTTTATCCAACTTTATTCAAGATCCAGGAAGGTTTTGATCTTCTGAACAGTGTCTGCATCTGTATAGACCGTCAGGTCACGGTTTCCTTCCTCAGAGGCCGCTGTTGCTATAATATCAAGGCTGTAATTGTCCAGAGGATAGTAATAATCTCCGATCCCCTCTAGCAGCTCGCTGCTGATCAGGCTGCTCTGTATGGACCGGATAAATTCCGGATCCGTAATCGAATATTCCTTACCACTGTCTGTATACTTCCACACAGTGAGCTTTTTAATCTGCGCCTCCTCCATGGATGTCTGCACATCTGTTTTCAGTTCGTTTTCAATATACTGTATAGTTTTTTCAAATGTGGGATATAGATAATAAGAATCTTCTATCTCATAGCTGTAGCTGCTGTACGTGCCAAAGATTCCCTGACTGCTCTCGGGATTCATGTCATCCCCGGTTTTTTCGGTATGGCTGACTGCAAGCCGTCCCACTGGCAGAGTGCTCTTTGCAGTGTCATACGTAAGCCCTGACAGCTCCTCAAGATAGATTTCAAACAGCCTGTTCCTCTGTTCCTTTGTCAGGTGAAGATATCTGCTGCCCTGGAAGTCCACAACTCCCACATCTGTAACCCGGGACCAGTCTGCCGTATACAGGGAATAATGATCCTCCTTATACTCCCGCGTACCGAAAATCTGTCCGAGCAGCCTGTCCTCCAGCTCCTGGCTCAGTACATATTCGCGTCTCTTCTCCCTGCCGTTTTTCAGCCTGTATTTTACGGTGTAGGCCTCGTATCCGGAGGAATCCACGTCATCTGAAGCATAGGCCTTTGCATTTTCATCATTCTGCATCACTACATCGGCCAGTATCGTGAGTGCTTCTTCCATGACTTCCCCTGAAATGCCCTTTCTTTCCTTTCCCCAGAATGCACCAGTATAGGAGTATCCACTATCAATGAACAGAGCCTGTACGTCCTTCTTTTTGGGAATATAAGTATCGTAACCCGAAAGATCCATCCAGAAAAAACCGGCAATTCCAAGCGCCGCCACAATGGATGCCGCCATCTGTTTCTTACAGCAAAGCATTCCCTTCACATCAAACCGGTAGATACATTCGATCAGTCCATGGGAAAGAAATCCGCCGATGATAATTCCAGCTACAATCCAAAAATGAAAAGAACTAAAAGATGCCGTATACAGGGCCATCCCGGTATATAGGGCTATGGGTATCACAAGGAGAATGCGCACAGCAGGACAAATCTTCGGAAATGCCACCGCCCTGCCGGCCATCTCAGATGCCCGCTTTTCATACAGGATAAAATCTGCCGCAAGCAGTACAGCAACCCAGACGCCTAAAGCGGCAAAGGGAAGAAGATGGGCTTTCCAGTCCCACGGCCCGGCATCTGAAAGCAGCTTTACAGCAAGGGCCGCCGGGGAAAAGTAATCGAACACTCCGCCCCGTAAAGGTTCTGAATAGGTTTTGAAAAAGATCGTGGCAAGACCCGGGTACAAAAAGCGGAGCATCACCGGCGAATAGATCACGAGCGCCGCAAATGCGAGAACTCCTACAAATGTATGACCAGTCAGAATCATGGCAAGTGCCATCGTCAGGTATACTGCTGCAAACACAATAAGATAGCATCCAAAGGACCACACGGCATTCCTTCCGATTGTCATCGTAAAATGTCCAACAGCGGCAACTGCCACGCATTTAAAAAGCATCAATACCAGGACAGCAGTCCCAAAAAGAACCAGGTCATTTGTTCCTGTGATATAGAAAAAAAGCCTTCTTCTAACCGGCAGTGAATAATAAAAATCAATCTCTGTCCTGGAGTGCAGGCATCGAAAGCCGCTGACTGCCAGGAGCACCGCAGATATCAGTACAATGATCCCAAATCCCATCCCAGGCTCTGACAGCTCGGTAAGATGTTTCCCAATCTCTTCACCCTGCCTGCTGCAGATATTCTGCACAGATATTAAATACCAAATCATATATCCAAAGAAAAACAGCAGAACTAGAAGCATCATTCCGATACGGTGTTTTATATTTTCACGCCTCAGACTATAATATGAGCTTTTTGATATCATAACCAGCCACCTCCGTTTCACTGATAAAGATCTCTTCTAATGACAATGGCAGCATCTCAAAATAAACCGGTTCTAATGCTTCCATCTGTCCCCTGATCTCCTCCTTTTCCCCTCTTACTGTCATAGAGATCAGACGACCTCTCTGTTCCAGCTGGAGAATACGGAATTTCTCATAAAAGGAAACCTCCTCATGCTCCGCAAATACACACTGAATCTTATGAAGATTACACTTCAGATCAGAAAGCTCTCTGGAAAGAAGCACTCCGCCCTTGTGCAGAAGCCCTATATGGTCACAGATGTCCTCAAGCTCTCTTAAATTATGGGATGCAATAACCAGGGTAAATCCCCTGTCATCAATCTCCTTTGCCAACAGACTCTTAATCCCCTGACGCATCACCGGATCCAACCCGTCAAAGGTCTCGTCACAAAACAGATACGATACATTCGCACATAGTCCAAGGACAATTGAAAGCTGTTTTTTCATTCCCTTGGAATAGGTCTGGATCTTGCGGTGCCCGTCCAGCCCGAACTGTCCGAGAAGCTTTGCATACCTGTGTCCGTCAAAGTCCCTGTAATAGCTGCAGTAAAACCTTTCCATATCAAATGCTGTTGCATTAGGATAAAAAAACTGCTCGTCCGAGATATAGAAAAACCTCTTCTTCACCAGTGGATTGTCCCACACCCTCTCATCGTCAATCAGGATCTCTCCCTCATCCGGCTTAAGCACTCCTGCCATCATACGCAGCAGCGTACTCTTACCCGCCCCGTTCGTTCCAAGCATTCCAAACACATTCTGGGAGTGAATCTTAAGGCTCAGCTGCTTCACCGCCTCAATTGTACCAAATGTCTTGCTCACCTGCTTTACCTCAATCATGCCGTCACCTCCCCGTAAAAGTCTGCAGCCACCTCCTGGAGCCTCTGAAAAAGCATCTCCTTTTTCACCCCCTGCCGCAGGCAGACCCGGATCTGCTTCTCAAACCCCGCCAGAAGCCGTTCCTTCTGCTTCTCAAAAAGCTCTGTATCCCGCTTCACAAAATTTCCCCGGCCCTTCACCGCATAGATAAAACCGTCACGCTCCAGCTCCGTATAGGCCCGCTGAATCGTATTCGGGTTAATCGACAGCTCAACAGCAAGCGTCCGCACAGACGGCATCTTCTCACCTGCCTCCAGTACCCCGCTCACAATCAATGTCTGGAACCTCTCCACAATCTGCTCATAGATCGGCCGTTTGTCATTGTAGTCTATAATAATCATGGCTCCTCCTTTCCTTCATAGTGTGTGAAATGTATTAAGTGTACTAACTATATTAATACACTTTTCGTGATTTGTCAATTGGGGACGGGGTATTTTTAAAAATACCCCGTCCCCAATTGATTAAATCTCCGCAATATTCACTAATGTCAGCTTTTGTATGTCTGTATTCTCCAGGCTTGTAATGAGAGCCTCTGCCGTATCAATCGCAGTGAGTACATTTACACCTGTCTCCACTGCATTTCTTCTGATCACGAACCCGTCCTTTCCATGTTCTGCCCCCTGGGGCGGCGTATCAATGACAAGGTCAATCTTATGTCCAAGGATCAGATCCATGAGATTCGGTGTCTCCTGCTCGATCTTATTCACTGCGATTGCCTTAACACCGCTCTTTTTCAGCGCCTGGGCGGTTCCCGCTGTGGCAAAGATGCGGTAGCCGATCTTCTCGAATCTTCTTCCAATCTCCACTGCCTGTGGCTTGTCTTCATCCCGGACAGTAAGGATCATGTTGTTGAATTTCGGAAGCTTAATGCCTGCACCCAGGAATGCTTTGTAAAGCGCCTCATCGAATGTCCTTGCTATTCCCAGGCATTCTCCTGTGGACTTCATCTCAGGCCCCAGGCTGATATCTGCATCCCGGATTTTCTCAAAAGAGAATACCGGCATCTTCACTGCAAAATAATCTGCTTCTGGCTGCAGTCCTTTTGTATATCCCAGTTCTCCAATCTTATGTCCGATTATGACCTTTGCCGCAAGAGGCACGATGGGAATTCCTGTCACTTTGCTGATATAGGGAACGGTCCGGCTGGAACGAGGGTTCACCTCAATGACATAGACCTCCTCCCTGCACACAATAAACTGAATATTGATAAGCCCGATTACATGCAGCGAACGGGCAAGCCTCCTGGTATACTCCTCAATGGTCTGCTTCGTCTTCTCCGTAAGGCTTTGTGCCGGATAAACCGAGATGCTGTCCCCGGAATGGATTCCCGCACGTTCAATATGCTCCATAATACCCGGGATCAGAATATCCTCTCCATCGCATACTGCATCCACCTCAATCTCTTTTCCCTGCAGATACTTATCCACCAGGATCGGATGATCCTGGGCAATCCGGTTAATGATGCCGATAAATTCGTCAATATCGCGGTCATTAATGGCAATCTGCATGCCCTGCCCGCCAAGTACATAAGAGGGTCTTACAAGCACCGGATATCCAAGACGGTTTGCGACCTTCTTTGCCTCCTCTGCTGTATATACGGTATCTCCCTTGGGTCTGGGTATCTGACACTCTTCCAGAATCCGGTCAAAGAGCTCCCTGTCCTCGGCAGCATCCACATCCTCTGCCTTTGTGCCCAGAATGGGAACCCCCATCTTCATCAATGCCTCCGTAAGCTTAATCGCTGTCTGACCGCCAAACTGCACCACCGCTCCATCCGGCTTTTCTATATCCACAATACTTTCCACATCCTCTGGAGTAAGGGGTTCAAAATACAGCTTATCTGCAATGTCAAAGTCCGTGCTCACAGTTTCAGGATTGTTATTTACAATAATCGTCTCATAGCCTTCCTTTGCAAACGCCCAGGTGCAGTGCACGGAGCAGAAATCAAACTCAATTCCCTGCCCAATCCGGATGGGACCAGAGCCAAGCACAAGGACTTTTTTGCGCCCTTCCGTCTTCTCTGCCTCATTCTCACTGCCGAACACGGAATAATAGTACGGGGTCTCCGCCGCAAACTCTGCCGCACAGGTATCTACCATCTTGTAGGCCGCCCGGATTCCATACTCATGGCGGAGGTCATGGACCTTACGCTCTTCAAGACCCGTAAGCCCTGCGATCACGTTATCTGGAAACTCCAGCCTCTTCGCCTCCTTAAGAAGTCCGGCATCAATCCCCCCTCTTCCGGATGCCACTCTGGGTGCGCATGCCTTCAGAGCCTGCTCCATCTCTACCAGTACTGCAATCTTATCAATAAACCAGATATCAATCTTTGTAATATCATGAATGATTTTATAGGAGATACCTCTTCTTACTGCCTCCGCAATCTTCCAGATCCGCTGGTCATCCACCCGTTTCAGCTCCTCCAGCAGGTCCTCCCTTGTAAGCCTGGAAAAGTCGTATGACAGCAGACTGTCCACATGCTGCTCCAGGGAACGGATTGCCTTCATTAAGGCGCCCTCAAAATTATCACAGATACTCATAACCTCACCCGTTGCCTTCATCTGTGTGGTAAGGGTACGTTTTGCGCTGATAAACTTGTCAAAAGGAAGACGCGGAATCTTCACAACGCAATAATCAAGCATAGGCTCAAAGCTTGCATAAGTCTTCTTTGTTACTGCATTTTTAATCTCATCCAGGGTATAGCCCAGAGCAATCTTCGCCGCAACCTTGGCAATCGGATACCCCGTCGCCTTACTGGCCAGGGCAGAGGAACGGCTGACACGGGGGTTCACCTCGATGACACAGTATTCAAAGGTATCCGGATGCAGGGCATACTGCACATTACAGCCGCCGGTAATATTCAGCTCACTGATAATGTTAAGCGCTGATGTCCGAAGCATCTGGTATTCCTTATCCCCCAGCGTCTGGGAGGGCGCCACCACGATGCTGTCCCCTGTATGCACGCCCACCGGGTCAATGTTTTCCATATTACATACAGTAATACAATTTCCGGCCGCATCACGCATCACCTCGTACTCAATTTCTTTCCAGCCGGCGATACAGCGCTCCACCAACACCTGTCCTACACGGGAAAGACGGAGGCCATTTTCCAGAATCTCCATAAGCTGGTGTCTGTTGCGGGCAATCCCGCCGCCGCTGCCCCCAAGCGTATAGGCCGGACGCAGTACCACCGGATATCCGATACTCTCGGCAAATTTCACACCATCCTCCACACTCTCCACCACAAGGGACGCCGCGCAGGGCTCCCCGATCTTTTCCATAGTGGACTTAAATTCCAGGCGGTCCTCTGCCTTTTTAATGGTCTCTGCCGTTGTCCCAATCAGGCGCACATGGTTCCTTCCGAGAAAACCATTTTCCTCAAGCTCCATGGCAAGGTTCAGAGCGGCCTGTCCTCCAAGGGTTGGAAGCACACTGTCCGGCTGTTCCTTTAAAATAAGCTGTTCCACCACTTCCACGGTAAGAGGCTCAATATATACCTTATCTGCAATATCTTTATCTGTCATGATGGTTGCCGGATTCGAATTCAGGAGCACAACCTCAAGCCCTTCCTCCTTGAGGGAACGGCAGGCCTGGGTTCCCGCATAGTCAAATTCTGCCGCCTGGCCAATCACAATAGGGCCGGAACCGATGACAAGCACCTTTTTAATCTCATTATTCTTTGGCATTATTCTGCTCCTTTCATCATATCCATAAATCTGTCAAACAAATAGCCTGAATCCTGGGGCCCGGGACATGCTTCCGGATGGAACTGTACTGTAAAAATATGTTTCCCGGTATATACAAGTCCCTCATTCGTCCCGTCATTTACATTCACAAATGCCTCCTGTGCAGCCGCCGGATCCATGGTACTGTAGTCAACCGCATACCCGTGATTCTGCGAAGAAATGTACACCCGTCCGCTTTGTAAGTCCTTTACCGGATGATTTCCGCCCCTGTGCCCGTATTTCAGTTTATATGTCTTTGCACCATGTGCAAGAGCCATCAGCTGATGTCCCAGGCAGATTGCAAATATGGGAATAGTTGTATCGGATAATTTTTTGATTTCTTTAATAATAGATGTGCAGCTTTCCGGATCCCCCGGTCCGTTGGAAAGCATAATCCCGTCCGGCTTTGACTGAACAATCTCCTCTGCAGCCGTATCTGCCGGATAGACAGTGACATGACAGCCCCTCTGATTTAAAGATCTGGCAATATTCTTCTTTGCACCGAAGTCCATAAGCGCCACCCTCGGTCCTTTTCCTTCTAATATATATGTATCTGTGCAGGTTACCTTTGACACAATGTCCCCGACCTTATATGCCTGAAGCGCTGGAAGGACCTCCTCCAGACTGAAATTTGCATTTGTCGTGATCATACCGTTCATGGTACCCTTTTCCCTGAGAAGCTTCGTAAGAGCCCTTGTATCAATCCCCGCAATCCCCGGAATATCCTGTTTAATGAGAAACTCCTCCAACTCTCCTTCACAGCGGAAATTACTTGCCACACGGGAAAGCTCTCTTACTATATATCCGTCCGGCCATGCCTTCTTTGATTCCATATCCGGGGTAATTCCGTAATTTCCAATCAGAGGATATGTCATCACAACGGCCTGTCCGGCATAGGATGGATCCGTCAGCACCTCCAGATAACCCGTCATCGAAGTGTTAAATACAATCTCACTAATCATGTCCCTCGCCGAACCAATACTGGCTCCCTCAAAGACTGTTCCGTCCTCCAGAATAAGAAATGCTTTCATCCTTCCACCCTTTCCTTTTCTTAAATTCATATAAAAATCAAGAGGTCATGCTTTTTCATGCGGGCATGAAACGCATGACCTTTTTACACTTGTATCATTTTAATACACTTATTTGCATTTTTCAACCTTTAAAAATCAAGAAAATAAGCCTTAAGACAATGCCAGACGCTAAAAACGGACCGAACGCAATCCTTGTTTTGCGAGTTCCCTTTTTTACTAGAATAAGATAAATACTAAAGACTCCTCCCAGGATCAAAGCATAGAAAAACGAATAAAAGATGTCCTTTGCACCAAGGAAAAGACCGCAGGCAGCCATCAGCTTCACATCCCCTCCCCCGAATGCCCCGGGCACAATCAGAGCAATCAGAAGCATCGGAACACTGACAGCCAGGACACCGGTCGCTCCGGCTGCGATTCCCTGCACATCTGCCCCCTCCAGTGTGAACAGTCTTATAAGCGCTGTAAGAAGGATGCCAGAAACATACAGATCCGGTATCCTTCTCTCCCTCCCATCCGTATAAGCCGCCCCTGTAAGCAGTATTAAAAATGTGGTTGTAAGCATCCCTTCCACAGACAACAATTGTTTTATCATATCGTCCCCTTCATTACTCTTCATACTCCCAGTAAATCACGATTTTATTCAGCTTTTTGTCATCAATATAACTGTACTTCACCTGGGACAGCCCATACATCTGTGCCAGGCTCTGCGCCGCCTCATGAATGACATTTTCAAAAATATCTTTATGTGCCTCCTCGTATAAATCCTCATTCGAAAATTTAAATACAACGGGACTTCCCTTTTTAGAAATCATATTGTTCATAACAGCCATTGCTTCCCCACTGTCATAATGGTCATAGTACATCCCATTTACCACATAATAGTTGCAATCCATCTTCGTGCATTCTGGAAGCTTAAGGTCCGCATCAGGAATATGGGTGCGTAAAAGTTCTTCATCATCACAGCACATATAATCATAGCTGATATAATCCAGATTCTTCTTTACTTCCTCACCCTCCTGCTCCTGGAAAACCGGATCCCCCCAGGTGGTATCCACATAATAATAATCACCGCCACAGAGCACAAGGTTCCAGGCATGGCTCTGCCCGCTCTCTGTCTTTCCTGTCACATAGGTGCAGAAAATCCCCATCTGCTCCAGCAGATACTGGGTTGCCTTGGAATATCCGGCACACACAGAGCGCCTGCCCACAAATACGCTGCAGATATTCTGATTATCCTCTGCGTCCAGATCGTATTCCACTGTATCTACAATATACTCGTATACATACAGAATCTTCTCATAGTCTGAGGCATCTGCCTTGATTCCCGCCAGGCATTCTGCCGACGCCGCATCAATCTGCCCCTGCCTCTCATCCCGCTCCTCCGCATCATACAGATATACAGGTTCTAACACAGTATATTCCTCATCACCGCCATAGGATGTGGCGGTAGTTGTCCCATCGCACCAGAAGATCTCCGGATAATCCCTGAGCACATACTGGAACAGCAGATTCGTCCGCTTTGCATCTGACGAATGGACATAGATCTGTGCGTTATTTTCCTGGATTCCCTGAAGGATCTCCAGATACACGGTCTGCTCCTCCTGATATAGCTGCTCATAATAATATTTCCGCGCAATATTCTCCTGCACGTTTTCAATCTGCTGGAAGGGGATCTTCTCCTTTTCCGCAAACTGATCCATTACCTGTTCCTTTACATCCTCCCCCTGGAATATGAAAAATGCACAGGCCATCAGCCCAAGACAGACAACCAACATTGAGGTCAGCAAGGCCAGGAGCGCATACAGGCATCCTGATTTTTTTCGTTTTCTCATCATCCTTATTCCGTAACTCGTTCAAAACTTCCACGCTGCATGCTTCGCCAGGCAGGCCTGGGCATACATGCCGAATCGTTACGTTATTCCTTTCTATGTTTTATACCGGTATACCTGAACGGGCGCAGCCCGCCCTGCCGGAATGCTTTGCGGGATGCATTCCTGCATACCTGACTGGATGCAGTCCGCCCTGCCGGAATACATTACGGGCATGCCCGACCGAATGCAGTCCACCCGCTCCGCAGGAGTATGCATTAGGGAATACCTACCAGGCATGCCTGACCGGACGCAGTCCGTCCTGCCGGAATGCTTTGTGGGATGCATTCCTGGCATGCCTGGCCGGGCGCAGTACGTCCGCTCCGCAGGAACATGCATCAGGGGATGCCCTCCAGGTGCAATACAGAGTAACCACCCTCTGCCGTCTTTCATATAGTAATAGCAAGAGCATTTTATGAGGTACAATTTATGAACCATATCCATGCCTTTCAGACAGATACCCCTGATAAAGGGCAGTTAAAAGTCCAGGTAACTTCGGAAATCAACGGTTTTCCGGTAAGTGACGCTTCTGTTGCCATCGCATACACCGGTGTACCGGATGAAAAGTTAGAAGAACTCACCACGGACTCCTCTGGACAGACAGAGACCATCGATCTTCCTGCCCCGCCTATAGATTACAGCCTTGATGTGAATAATGAGCAGCAGCCCTATTCTGAATATACCATACAGGTGACGGCTCCCGGGTATGAGCCTGTCAGTATTGCCGGTACCGAAATCCTGTCTTCTATTACCGCCATACAGAATGTCGAACTCCGTCCCCTGACTCCCGGGGAAAATGCCGAGACCTTCGTCATCCCTGCCCATACATTATATGGGACATATCCTCCGAAAATTCCCGAGGATGAAATCAAGCCTGTAAACGAAACCGGAGAGATTGTCTTGAGCCGGGTTGTGGTACCGGAGTATATCGTCGTCCATGACGGAAGCCCCCGGGACACCACTGCACGAGATTATTATGTCCGCTACAAGGATTATATCAAAAATGTGGCTTCTAGTGAAATCTATGCCACCTGGCCCGCCAATACCATCCGGGCAAATGTACTTGCTATTATGTCCTTTACTTTGAACCGGGTATATACGGAATGGTACCGGAACAGAGGCTATGACTTCACCATAACTTCATCTACCGCTTTTGACCATAAATGGATACCGGAACGCAATATATATGATACCATATCTGTCATCGTAGATGAACTATTTTCTAATTATTTATCAAGACCAAATGTAAAACAGCCTATTCTCACGCAGTACTGCGACGGAAGACAGGTGCAATGTCCCAACTGGATGACCCAGTGGGGTTCAAAATCCCTGGGCGACCAGGGCTATACGCCCATTCAGATTCTCCGCTACTACTACGGAGACAATATGTATATCAATACAGCCGAAGCCATCTCAGGGATCCCCTCTTCATGGCCCGGCTATAACTTAACGCAGGGTTCAACCGGAGATAAAGTGCGGCAGATGCAGGAACAGCTCGCCGTGATCTCCGGCGCTTACCCTGCAATTCCCAAAATCTCCGCAGACGGAATCTACGGGCCTGCAACCGCAGCAGCAGTCCGCAAATTCCAGTCTGTATTCGGCCTGCCTCAGACCGGGATCGTAGATTACCCGACATGGTATAAAATATCCGAGATATACGTAGGAGTATCAAGAATTGCCGAACTGAATTAATTGGGGACGGGGCATTTTTAAAAATGCCCCGTCCCCAATTGGCTAATTTAAATCTTCTGCGTAATGGCACGCTACATAATGCGCCCCTTCGATCTCCCTCAGCTTCGGGCTTTCCTGACAGCACCGTTCCTTTGCGTACGGACATCTTGGTGCAAAGCGGCATCCCTCCGGCACATCCATGGGGCTTGGGAGCTCCCCTTCCAGTCTGATTCGTTTTTTTCTGCCCGCCTTTACCGGGTCGGCTACCGGAATTGCAGACAGTAACGCCTGGGTGTATGGATGCAGAGGGTTCTTGTACAATTCGCTGCTTTCTGTGACCTCCACCAGGCTGCCCAGATACATTACGCCTATTCTTGTACTGATGTAACGAACCATGGACAGGTCATGGGCTGCGAATAAATAAGTGAGTCCGAATTCTGACTGAAGATCCTCTAACATATTTACCACCTGCGCCTGGATTGATACATCAAGCGCCGCAATGGGCTCATCGCACATGATGAATTCCGGATTGACGGTCAGCGCTCTTGCAATTCCGATGCGCTGACGCTGTCCGCCGGAAAACTCGTACGGAAAGCGGATCAGATCCTCTGACTTCATGCCTACTTTATTTAAAAGATATTCCATGCGTTCCTTTTTCTCGGCTGACGGCATACCAATCTGACTCATAGGCTCATCCAGAATCTCTTCCACATTCCAAAAAGGGTTCAGCGCAGAATAGGGATCCTGGAAAATGATCTGCATTTTATTCTGGAATTCCTTAAGCTCAGAAGCTTTTGCATGTGTTATGTCCTTTCCTTTATAAAAAAGTGTTCCCCCAGTCACGTCATACATGCGGATCAGTGTCCGTCCCAGCGTGGATTTGCCGCACCCGGACTCTCCTACAAGGCCAAAGGTCTCCCCTTTATGAATCTCAAGGTCAATTCCATCGACCGCTTTTACGTATCGTGTCTTTCCTCCCAGGAATCCTTTTACAGGAAAATATTTTTTTAGTCCTGACGCTGAAATCAAAATCTCCTGTTTCATACTCTCTCCTCCTTCGGCATACCCAGGAAGCACATAGCCCTGTGGGTTTCACTGAATTCCTGGTATTCTGGAAGCTCTTTTCTGCATCTGTCCTCTGCATACCCGCATCTTGCCGCAAAGGGGCATCCTACCGGCGGATTGTTCAGAGACGGCGGTAATCCCGCGATCGACTGCAGTCTCTCTCCTTCTTTTAAATCCAGTGACGGAATGGCCTTAAGCAGCGCTTTGGTATAGGGATGCTTCGGATGATAGAAAACCTCTTCTGAGGTGCCGCACTCCATGATCAGGCCTCCATACATAATAGCAACCTTGCTGCATACCGTTGCCACCACCCCCATGTCATGTGTAATCAGGACAATGGATGTATGATATTCCTCTTTCAGCTCCTTAAGCAGATCCAGAATCTGCGCCTGAATCGTCACGTCAAGAGCCGTCGTCGGTTCGTCCGCAATTAGGAGATTTGGCTCACATGCAAGCGCCATGGCAATCAGTACTCTTTGGCGCATACCGCCGGAGAACTCATGTGGATACTGCTTCATTCTCTGCTCCGGCATAGGGATTCCCACCTTGCGGAGCATTTCCACTCCTTTTTCCCTTGCCTCTGACTTCGAACAGCTGCTGTGGCGCAGAATTACTTCCTCCAACTGCTTTCCTATTTTAACCAGCGGATTCAGGGCGGTCATTGGATCCTGGAAGATCATGGTCATATCCTTTCCCCGAAGCTTCCGGTATTCCTCCTCCTTAAGCCCGGAGAGCTCTGCTCCATTCAGTTTCAGGCTGTCGCTCTGAACCTCTGCATTTTCCGGCAGGATGCCAAGCACGGCCTTCATGGTTACGGATTTGCCGCTCCCGGATTCCCCCACCAGCCCGAGAATCTCTCCTTCCTCCACCGTAAGGCTTACTCCCCGCACGGCATGAACCTCCTGCCCACGGCTTTTAAATACAGTTCTCAAATTCTCTACTTCCAATATTTTCTTCTTACTCATTTTTCTCACCTGCCGTTATCTTAGGTTCTACAAATACGCGGAGCACATCCCCCAGCTTGTTAAAGGAATATACCGTCAGAATAATCAGGATGCCGGGCAGCACCGCCATATACGGAGCCTTCTGCAGATACTGCTGCGAGCCCTGGAGAAGACTTCCCCAGCTTGACATAGGAGCCGCCACGCCAATTCCCAAGAAACTCAGGGCACTTTCCATCATAATCGCGCTAGCAATTTCCGCCGTAGCCGCAGTGATAATTGTGGGAAATATGGACGGCAGAACATGACCAGTCATAACCCGGGCAGGGTGTCTTCCGATAAACCTTGCATACTGCACATACTCTCTTTCTTTTGCCGAGAGCACCTCTGAACGGACCAGCCTGGCAATTCCCATCCAGCTAAAAAGGCCGATTACAATAATAATCGAAAATAAGCCCCGTTTAAACAAAAGCCCGAATACCGTTACCATAATGATCCATGGAATGGAGGAAAAGACATCTACCAGCCTCATCAGAAGATTGTCCACAATTCCTCCAAAATAACCTGACATCATCCCCACCGTCACACCGATGGTAATGGAAGTAACCATGGCCAGTACCCCGACCAGAAGGGACACTCTTCCGCCGTAAAGCACACGGATAAAGTAATCCCTTCCCATATCATCCGTACCGAACCAGTGCGCACCGGATGGAAACTCCAGCTTATGTACCACATCAATTGCATCCGGATCTATATTGACAAATACTACAAAAATACTGACGCATATAATCACACAAAGATAGATTGCCGCAAAGATTGCCTGCTTGTTATGTTTAAATTCATATACTACATTTTCCAGTCTTCGATTTCTCTTCTTCATATACCCTCACCTCTATTTCATCGTCTTAATTCTCGGGTCCGTCAGACAGTAAAGAACGTCCGACAGAAGGTTTCCAAGAATCACCAATGTCCCGGAAAGTACAAGTATACTCATAACAATCGGATAATCCATTGCCGAAATTGCTTTTACAAAATAAGAACCAATCCCAGGCCAGGAGAAGATGGTCTCTGTAATAACCGCCCCGGCTACCAGCATGGGAAGCGCCATGCCAAGCTTGGTAATAAGGGGAATTAATACATTTTTTCCTACATGTTTAAAGAGAATCTCCGTCCGCTTTGCACCGAATGCCTGCTGGACAATCACATAGTCCTCCTTGAGCTGACCGATAGTCGATCCCCGGACATAACGGGTCAGATCCGGCAGGAAGCCCACTGTCAAGACAACATAAGGCATGATAAAATGCTTCATAAAGTCCGCGAATGAATCCTCCAGCCCGATAGTATGCATTCCCATCAGCGGGAAAAGCCTGAACTTATATCCGAAGAAATACATGACAATCATAGCGAACCAGAATGTAGGCATGGAAATTCCCACCGAACAAAAGCCGTCAATCAGCTTATCCGGCCATTTATTCTTATGGCTTCCGGCCACAAGTCCCAGTACAATGGACAGCAGATAAGCTGTCAGATAAGAAGGCAGCACCAACTTGATTGTCGCGGGAATCCGGATTTTCAGATCATATTTGATACTGGTATGGGACAGCAGCGAATATCCGAAGTCCCCCTTTAAAATATTGACCACCCAACGCCCGTACTGGACAATCAAGGGGTCGTTCAGTCCGTACGTTTCTCTCTTAGCTTCTATCTCAGCCTTGCTCATATCCGGCGTCGTGATGGAGTCAATGGCATCATAGGGCGCTAGATTGATCAAGGTAAAACAGATCAGCGTAATGAGCAAAAGCAGCGGAACCGCCTGTAAAATACGTTTTATAATGTACTTTAACATATTTTTCCTCCTCGTTTATATGACAATACAAGTGTCAAAAAGCCATGCATTTCCGGCCTGTATGAAAAAGCACAGCCTTCCGGCACAAAAAATATCATCATTTTATTGGAAAAAGGAAGGCATCCACATGCCTCCCTTTCACCACTCCTGAATCATGTTCCCGGAAAGTGTACGGCACGTACGCATCCCGGGAACATGAATAGAAACGTTATTTCAGCTCCAGTTTTGACAAATCTCCAAATGTGTAAATCGGCACAAATTTTGCTTCCTCAAGACCACCTACACGAGCGCTTGTCACAAGCGACCTCAGGTTTGACCCAAATGGATAGATGATTGCTTCCTCAGAGATCTTTTTCTGAACTTCATTATAGATGCTCTTTCTCTCTGCCTCATCCAGTGTAGCATTTCCGTCTGCAAACAGCTTATCAATCTCTTTGTTATCGTAATTGATCATATTGTCCTTTGTAGAAACGAACAATGAGGAATAGATATCCGGGTCTACGCCCATAACATATCCGCCAAGATAAATATCATATTCTGTATTCTCATTGTCATATGCCACGTTCATATATGCCGCCTGGTTCATTCCAGCCAGTTCCACCTCAATGCCGATTGCCTTAAGCTCTGCCTGAATGGTAAGCGCCTGATTCGTCTGAACGGTATCCTCTTCTATATAGCACAACTTAAGCGCCTTCGGGCCATCTGCAGTAAGTTCCTTTGCCTTGTCAAGATCCTGATCCCACTTCTCAACATCCTCGCTGTAGTAGCTGTTGTTCGGAGGAAGGAAAGAATATCCCAGTTCAAAGAATTCCTTATCCGTGTAAGCCGCTGTCATAATCTCCTCCCGGTTCATTGCATATAAGATACCTTCCCTGTAGGACTTGTCCGCCATATTGGGAGACTTGGGATTCAGCCTCATATACGCAACACGTCCCTCGCTGTAGTTCGTAATGTTAAAGCTGTCGTTTTCCTGATAAGGATCCAGCATGTCCGGGAGCCCGATCCATGCATCAATCTCCCCGTTCTGGAGGGCAAGGGTTGCCGTGTCATCATTCTCAATAATCCGGTAAACGATTGTATCAATCTTCGCCTCTCCATTTGCATAATTCGGATTCTTCGTAAACTTCAGATGCTGTCCTGTCTGATACTCTTCCAGTACATATGGTCCTGCTCCAACCACCTTCTCTTCCAGCATATTAATATCAAACGAATTCTTGCCTTCAAAGAAATGCTTCGGAAGAATGCTTGCCTCTGAGGACAGAAGCTCCATCACACTCGCACAAACAGCAGGAAGCTTAAACTCTACTGTCCGGTCATCCACCTTATTAAGCTCAATCGGTTTCCCGTCGATAAACAGATTCTCCGTCTGCTTGTTCTGCTCTTCATAGGTATAGATAATGTCATCTGCCGTAAGAGGCTCTCCGTCACTCCATTTCAGTCCATCCTTCAGCTTCATCGTATAAGTCAGTCCATCCTCGGAAGGCTCCATGCTCTCTGCAAGAATATAATCAATCGTCCCATCCGCATAGATGTAATACGGCGGAGTGTAAAGAAGATGACAGGTCATAAGCCCCCATCTGTCATCTGCAGTCAGCGGATTCAGAGTATTACCCGTATCTCCGCCGATCGCATAGGTAAAGACACCCTCTGTCCCGGTTGTCCCTCCTGCTGATTCCGTGCCTGCCTTTCCCTCTGCAGCTGCCTTTGATTTTGCTTCCTCCTCCGGATCCGAACCGCCGCAACCGGATAGAGCCGTAACAGCCATAACTGCACAGAGCAAAAAACTAATAAATTTCCTCTTCATCTTTTTCCTCCTTAAAATAAAAAGTATTTTCTTCAATTGTAACTACAAATCAAAAAAATGTCCAATTGATAAAAACTATAATTATTTTTATATATTCAATATACCAATTGGGGACGGGGCATTTTTAAAAATGCCCCGTCCCCAATTTAATTTCTTTCCATATTTCCTGCGCTACCTTCTCAGGCGGCTGGTTTCCGTCCACGAATACAACGTTTTCTGTATCCTTCAGCCTGTCAAATGCTTCCATATATTTTTCGCGGACCTGAACAAGCCGTGATTTTTTTTCGAACAGTTCCTGTTGGAATCTGTTTTGTGCAATCCGCTCCAGTGCTGTGTCCGGATCTACATCTACGAATACCGTTACTGTAGGTTTTAAGATGTGCGCGCTCTGTTCATTGGCCTGGATGACCCATTCCATGGGCATATCCACACTGTGGTATGCATAGGATGAAAAGTAGTAACGATCCGTTATTACTGTGACTCCCTCTTCAATCTTATGAAGGATCCCATTGACATCGTTCAGCAGATGGTCCAGTCTGTCGGCTGCGAAAAGTGCTGCAATGACTTTATTATCCGTCTTGATTCTTCCTGTCATGATCTGGTGGATCAGGGAGCCGATGGGGGAATCTGTGGGCTCCATAGTCGTATAGTGTAAAATGCCCTGTTCCTTTAATCTCTCTGATAAATACTTGATCTGAGTGCTTTTTCCGCTCCCGTCGATTCCTTCTAATGCAATGAACCGGCCTCTGCCATCCGGTATCCGGTTATTTTTGTTTTCCATAGTTTTAACCTCTTTGCAGCTGTTTTGTACTTTTACTTTGTAACTGCCTGGCACCTTCTCAGTTCATGCAAAAATCCATTTACAGCTGCATTCCTTTCTTCAGATCTTGTCTGGTATACTGAACGCCAGATAAATCGGCTGTGAATATAACTCCTGTGTTACGCCTGATCTTAACTGGCGCCGCCTTGTTACGCTTTCTCTATCATAACTGCAATATGCTCTAAAGTCAATGTCAGCTTTACCCCGAAGCCTCCCTCCTGGCTCTGGAAGAATTCTGCTGTTCCTCCGTGTACCTCTGCAATCTGGCGGACAATTAAGAGCCCCATTCCATGTCTCTCGCCTCTTTCACTGCTCCCGTTTCTGTCGCACATCATATAATGCGGCGTATTTTTAAGCCGCTCCAACTGTTCCTGGTCTGCACCGGTTCCGTTGTCTTCAATGACAAGACTTAGTTTCCCGGTCTCATCTTTTCCAGTTTCATCTTTTTCTTTCTCATCTGTTCTTTTCCCATCCTTTCCTTTCTCCTTTTCCATCTTAATGATAATCCTGCAGCCATCCGGATTATGCACCCGGACATTTGTCAGAATATTATTCACGGCCCGTCCAAGTAGTTCTTTGTCTCCGTCAATCATGCATGCTGACAGTCCTTCCTCCATACTCCATTCCACCGGATACTTCTGCTCCAAATCCGAATTGATGAAATCCGCCGCCGCAAGGCGGACTACAGCTGCAAAATCCACCTTCGAGCGCTTTAAGGGCTGCATGGTGTATTCCAGCCTGGAATACAGGTTCAAGTCATTAATCAGATTCTTCATGCGGACGCTTTGAAGCCGTATGACCTGTGCCTGTTTCCTCGCCTCATCCGGAAGCTCCCGGTTCTCCTCCAGTTCCCCCGCATATCCCATGACCATGGACAAGGGGGTCCGGATATCGTGGGATACCCCTGCAATCCAGTTTGCCTGTGCACGCTCCTTCTTCTTAAGGGCATGCTCCTGGCTTCTGAGCCTTTCAGACGCCTGGTTTATGGCACATGCAAGCCCCGAAAGCTGCCCCCTTTCCCGTACATGCACTTCCTCCTTTGGAAGTCTTTCAATCCCATCCACAACCGGCTTTACAGAACGCAGAAATCCAAAGGTGGATGCCATATAGATGAATACGATCACCAGAAGATTCACCCCCGCCGCCTTAAGAATCGTTCCCGGAGCATTTTTTATCAGATTGTAATCCCATGTATTCCACATCTGCTTCCAGTACCGGGTCTTCGGGTGTCCCAGAATCAGCAGATCCTTTCCCTTTGAAGCAGTGGTTGTGGGATAATCCTTAATGTATCCCCTCGTTCCCCACGAAATATCTGCGGCGGAATAATGAAGGGGAACCTCCTGGGGCAGATTGTCGCTGTGCCATATGACATCCCCGGTTCCGTCCGCAACCAGAATCGCCCATGCATCCAGCTCCTCCAGAATCTCCGCGCCCTTCTGTGACAGCTTCAGACCATCTCCGTCTGAACTTAAGAGCTCCTCCGTGATCTCCTCAGCCCACTGCCAGCCGCCCCGGGTGTTTGCCTCATCATAGGTGGCCGCGATAAAGAGAATTACATTTAAAACAAACAGCAGAATTACGGAAAACATCAGTATGAATACAAATCTTCGGATTAGTCTCAATGTATGCTTCATGGCGTCTCCTCCGTGATGAGCTTATATCCAAGCCCCTTCACCGTAAGGAGAGATACCGGCTTAGACGGATTCTCCTCAATCTTCTCCCTGATCCGCCTGATGTGCGCCATCAGCGAATTTTCATATCCGTATGGATTATCTCCCCATGCCGCCTCGCAGAGCTGGTCAATCGTTACGATACGCCCCGCATTACGGTAAAGCGCTGTCAACAATTCGTATTCCTTTGCTGTAAGGCTTAGACGCTCCTCTCCCTTTTGTACCTCTGCACGTTCAAAATCAATGGAACTTCCGGCAAGGCGCACCACAGGATTTTCATTTTTATAGCTTCTCCGCAGAATTGCCAGGATCCTGGAAGTCAGCTCTCTTGGCAGAAAGGGCTTCACCATATAGTCATCCGCCCCCATGTCCCAGCCTTTAAACCGGTCCTCATCCTCTCCCCTCGCTGTCAGAAACAGTACCGGAAGGTCTGATTCCCTGCGCATCCTCGAAAAAAGAGAAAACCCGTCCCCGTCTGGAAGCATTACGTCCAGCACGGCAAGCTCAGGTTTCCACTCCCTAAAGATTCTGAACGCTTCCCCTGCACTACCCGCAGTCCTAAGTTCTGTATATCCATCCCTTCTCAGAATCATTTCTACCATATGAAGAAGCTCCTCTTCGTCATCAACAAGAAGAAGTCTTTTCTGCTTCAAATAATCATTCGCCATAAATACGTCCTCCCTTTGGGGACGGGGCATTTTTAAAAATGCCCCGTCCCAGATTTACCTTATCATAACATATTTTTTCTGTTTTTTGTTCTTTACCCGGAATCTGTAAGGAAAATGTAAGGTTAGGGGAAGGATGTTGTAAGGTTAAAGACTTATACTGTAATCAGCAAAGGGTAACAGGGCAGCAGGACTGAACCGTTATTCCAAATGAAATGGAGGGTATCATATGAATATCATTGAAACAAAAAATCTGACAAAAGCATATGGGGATTTTACTGCAGTCTCCAGCCTGAACCTTCACATACGCAAAGGAAGTGTCTATGGATTTCTGGGCCCCAATGGCGCCGGAAAGTCTACTACCATGAAAATGTTTCTCGGACTTACAAGACCTACAGACGGAGCATTTCATATTAATAAAAAGCGTTTTCCACAAAACCGGGTGGAGATTCTAAAAGAAATCGGATCCTTTATTGAAGCGCCTGCTTTCTATGGGAATCTCACCGGTGCGGAGAATCTGGAGCTGATCCGCAAAATCCTGGGGCTTCAGGAGGACAGCGTTGATGATGCATTAGAGCTTACCGGACTACAGGAATTCAAAAACCGCCTGGCAAAAAGATATTCTCTCGGTATGAAGCAGCGCCTGGGGCTTGCGGGAGCCCTTATTGGCAGACCGCCCATTCTCTTTCTAGATGAGCCGACAAACGGACTGGATCCGGTAGGCATCCACGAAATCCGGACTCTGATCAAGTCGCTCCCGAAAAAATATGAATGCACTGTGCTGGTTTCCTCCCACCTTCTTCCGGAAATAGAACTGATGGCAGATGACATCGGAATCCTAAACCATGGACATCTCCTGTTCGAAGGCTCTCTTGATGACCTGAAGTTCCATGCACATGACATGGGAATGCCAGACGATAACCTGGAGGAAACCTTTCTCGCAATGATTGATGCAGACAACCAGAAACGGAGGGATCGAAGATGAGATTCGGCATGGAACTGAAAAAACTCCGGCGGACAGGATATTTCCCCGCATTTCCTGCAGGAGCTGCAGCTGCCTCTGCATTTCCTATATTGAATATGGCTGTACGTACGGAAGTTTATACGGGTCTTCCCGGAAATCCTCTTGACATACTTCTTGATGCCAGCTGGCAGATGATGGCAATGCTGAACATCCTGCTGATCGTATGCTGCACCTGTATGATGTACCATACGGAATATGCGGAAAATGGAATCCAGAAGATGGAGGTTCTCCCTGTCCGGCAGATATCACTGTTTTTGAGAAAATTTCTGATTACCACCGCGATGGCAGCCCTGGTAATCATGATCGAATTTGCCGCTCTTGCATTCTGCATCCTGATGTGGTTTCCGGATGCAGGTATAGACCTTAAGGAATTTCTTTGCCACTGGAGCTTTGAGGTGATTCTCCTGCTTCCCACCATTATGGTAAGCCTGATCATTGCATCCGCATGCCGGAATATGTGGATTTCCCTTGGAATCGGAGTAATCCTTGTATTTACATTTTCCGTCCTTCCAAAGGATTATCTGTTTCTTGACTTATGCCCCTACTGCTCGCCTTACCAGCTTCTTACAGCAGCAGAGGAAAACGGACATGCAGCCCTGTTTCTTGGTGTATGCATTGGAGAAACAGCCCTGGCAGGAATGGCGGAACACATTTATCTAAAAATAAGGAGGTACTTTTCATGAATTTCTTGTCTTTAACTGGAATTGAGCTGCAGAAAATCAGACGCTCAAAAATACTTCTGATCCTTCTTGCTCCCGTGGTCATTATGTGGCTCCCGGCAATTATCAACTCAGAGAAAATACAGGATGTACAGGGCATTCCGATTACACCAGAACACAATTTCTTCATCCAGGGCTTCATGGGAATGGTGTGGTTCATGATTCCGGCGACTCTCATCATCTGCACCGTACTCTTAATTCAGATTGAGCAGACAAACCATGGCATGAAGAAAATGCTCACGCTCCCCATAAACAGAAGGATGCTCTGCCTTGCCAAATTTGCCGTCCTTCTGCTCCTTCCGGCAGTCCAGATGGTAATGTCGACCGCAGCCTATTATGGGAGCGCCTTCCTCTCCTCTAAGCTGCAGGGATATGATTATATCCTTCCTCCCGGTTACATTTTCCCCTGCATCGGAAAATTCTACCTGGCGGCACTTCCAGCGGCGGCTGTATTCTGGATGATTGCGCTTCTGATCCAGACACCTGTCTTCGCCGTGGGAACCGGACTGGCTCTGTGCGTTCCGTCCGTTCTCATAATTAATACAGACTACTGGTTCCTGCATCCCATGAGCTATCCGTTCTATATGCTGATGACAGAATACGGGAAAGCAGCCAAAGGGCTTTATACTACTGACATAGACTGGTTTCCCTGGCTCCCCGTGGCGGTCATGATCACGGTTGTCTCTCTGGCAGTGTCCTGTGTGAAAATGTCACGGTACGAAGAATAAAAGGATTGATCTAAAACAATAACCATGAAAGTAACTGAGCAGTTACCTGTGAAGGCAATTATACTGCGCACAACCATATAAGGAAGTATGCCGCTTTGCGGCTGCGGCTTTTGGTATGCTCACGGTAGATTTCATCGGCCGCGAGTATACCAATAATAGAAAAAAAGAAAGCGAGGAAATATTACTATGAAAAACAAGATAATCATTGCAGTCAGCACTCTGATGCTTTTTATTCCCTGGACCATCCTGCCTCTTCGAAGCTTTGACTGGGCACTGGAATCGCCGGTTGCGGAGATTATGATCTCCTGCTATGCGGCATTCATGATCTTTTCCGGGATCTTTACGATCTTTGCCTATAGAAAGTGGAAAATAAAAAACATATGGATGCAGATCTGCACGGCGATCAATGGAATATACGCTGTGGGCGGGATTGCTGCATTTCTGCTGATGATACCAGGGCAAGTTAAATAAGCAGTTGGGGACGGGGCATTTTTAAAAATGCCTCGTCCCCAATTCATGCTGTTTGATCTTGATTTTTACTGTTTTCTTCTTGCCGCTTCCGTCTGTTGCCATTGCGGTAATCTTAACAGTCTTTCCTTTTCCTGCCTTCAGGGCCGTTGCCTTACCCTTGCTTTTCACACGGTTTTCGTAAGCAGCACTGAACCTTATATTCATGCAGGCTTCCTTTTCCTGATTATCTCTAGTTCCGGATACAAGAATCCCATTTTTTCTTCTGTAAGAGCGCGTCATCAGAAGAGCAACCGCCTCCACATATGCCATACGGACACTGTCAATCGTGCAGGAATGCGCGCTGATCGCGAAGGTCAGGCATGCATCTGATTCTCTGTCAAAGTGAATCTTAATCTTTTTCGCCAGCTTTACCAGCTCCTTATTCCCTGCGTCTGACAGAATGATAAATTCATTGGAACGGAATACATGATTAAACACTGTCATATTCTTCTCCCCGGACAGCCGTCTGATTTCTTCCTTTATATTGAGCGAAAACCGATTCATATCATACCGGCTCTCTTTTACCAGCTCATAGTAGTTGTGAATCTTCACAAGCATCAGATACATGCCTCCGTCCATGGATATTCCGGACGCATAAGCCTCCTCCTCCCTGTCAATCAGCTGGCTGTATTCCCTGTCCTGGATCAGGGAGGCAGCCTTCAAAAGCTCCTGCTTTTCATTCTCGCGCTCACCTATGATTCCCAGTGCATTTACGATCGCATTTACAAAATCTATTTTGGTTACAGGCTTAATCAGATAGTTGATGGCACCGGACATAAAGGTGCCCTTCACATATTCGAAATCATCATAGCCGCTCACCACGAATGTCACAACATCCGGATATTTCTTTTGTATCATCTCTAAGAGCTCTACTCCTCCGATATAAGGCATATTAATATCCGTGATCAAGATATATCCGGCTTCTCCCTGTCCATACGCTCCAGCACTTCCTCGCCGTTCTGCGCCGGCGGCAGGCACTCCAGGGAGTATTCGCCCCATTCGATCATCCGGCAAAGCTTCTCCCTTGTCCAGTATTCATCATCTGCAATTAGTATTTTATGCTTCCTCTTCTCCATTGTCCCTCTCTCACGGAATCGTCATATATACCTTTGTACCTTCTCCTGCTGCACTTTCAATGGTCAGGCCATACTCTTCTCCGTACAGCATCTTTAATCTTGCGTTAATATTATGAAGTCCTATGGATTTCCCCTGCTCCACATACTGAATATCATTTTTCTGAAGTTTTGCATTGAGTTCGCGGACATCCATACCCACGCCGTTGTCGGCAATGATAAGAACCAGCTTATCCTCCCTTTTCCCTGCATAGATTTTCACCTCCTTATTTCCACGCTTGTTCCTCAGTCCATGGTTTAAAGCATTCTCCACCAGGGGCCAGAGGGAAAGCCTTGGTATCTCCTTCTGAATCGCGTCTTCTTCCAGGTCATAAATAATACTGTACCCGGTCCTGCATGCGCACCTCCATCACATAGCAGTAATTTTCCAGATGCATTACTTCCCTGGATATGGTGGAAAAATGATCCTTCATATTCAGACTGTACCGGAAAATTCTTGAAAGAGACATGCTTAACCGGCTTACCTCCGGACAGTCCTGAAGCTGGGCGATGCTGCTCATGGTCTCCAGTGTATTATACAGAAAATGGGGATTGATCTGTGCCTGCAGTGCATGATACTTTGCCTGTCCCAGGAGATAAGTTGAAGTTTTTTCTTTTTCCGCCAGTTCCTCCACCCTGTCAAGCATTTCATTGAAGTTCTGCCCCAGCATTCTGATCTCATCCTTGTTCTGTATCTCTGCCCGGAGATCCGTATTCCCATTTTTAATCTTCTCCATCGTATCCATCAGCCTATCCAGAGGCCTGGTAATATTTCTAGACAGAATGTAGGTGAGTACCGCCGCCGCTATGATCATGACGCCGGCGATCAAGACCAGGTTGGCAGTCAGCGCCTTCTGGTTCTGCCTCAGAAGCTCCTGGGGCATGAGAGAATAGGCTGTGAGATTATACTTATTCTGCCGCACCTCAAAAAATTTCTGATTCTCTGTGCCCTTTGCATCCTTTTTCTCTAAACTGCCTTTTTGTATCTGCCCGGATATCTCCCCGTAAAGCTCTTCCTCCTCACTGCTTAATGAACCGATGAAAAGAGCCGCCCGGTCGCCTGGCGGCTAGAGCCATATGTATACGGACTTGTCCGTACTGTATTTTTCCATAATAGTGCGAACCGCCTTGCTGTCCACATCACAGACCACATATCCGATTACCTTATTATAATTACGGCTGTCAAAGAGCTTCAGCACCAGATGAAGAATATCTGTCCCACGGTGTTCATTATAATAGCTTGATACCATCATCCCTTTCCATCTTTTTCAAGAAGCTGTAAATCTCATTCTGCATGTTCTGAAGGGAGTGTTCGTTTTCTTCCTTGGACCAGCTGTAGATCATTTCTGAAGAAGTTGACTGAAACAACAAAGTCTGCAAAACCAACGCCAACAGTGTGCATCCAAGGCACATTGCCAGTATTTTTTAACGAAGCTTCATAACGTTTTCCTACTTTCCTGGATCAACTACTTCTATTATACCACTCACCTGCACCACAGAAAATAGGACTTTTTTGAAGATAAAATTGAATTTTTCATGGCTAATTTTTGCCTTCTTTTTCGTTTTTAAATTATAGCGGTAATATATTGTTTTATTTCTTTTTGAATCATAACAAGCATAATAGGCATATTTTGATGTGAGTGTAAGCGACTCTATATATGCAGCTTTGATTTTATTTACCAGCGTTTTTTTGCCTTTTCCGGAAAGACTGCATCTACGG
>Ga0137306_101176_pt1 | contig 28273 bp, 28 predicted proteins | sample Inofroosms_March_FD_97187 | JGI IMG/M metagenome (GOLD analysis project Ga0137306, IMG submission 97187) | Mouse cecal microbial communities from Vienna, Austria - N-Acetylneuraminic and N-Acetylglucosamine D2O microcosms_March | ecosystem: Host-associated > Mammals > Digestive system > Large...
CCATAATACATAATAAAATAATGAATACAGATTCTATCATATATAAAAAACAGCTTAATTGTCAACATGTAATAAACTAACCCGGTTTCATTTCATAACCTCGCTCATATGGTAAAGTTCTGTTGCCGCTTTCATGACCATTTCCCATGATATATCCGCTGCATAGGAAAACTTTTTCCGATAGGACATCCAAAGCTTCTGCATAACATGGTCACCCTGCACTTCATCAAATATTTCCCATGCATCTTTTAAATGATATTCTGTTCCTCTTTTCCTTGCAGTTGCCTGCAATGCTTCTGCTAAAACATTTTTATCCATCACATTTCCATAGAGCCGGAGAAGAATATAAATATCATAAAAATCCCTCATTCGGGTATTGGCAGTATTTCGGGAAATCAAGGTTTCAGGTTTCTCAGCCATAACCGTTTCCACAGTTACATCCACTCCCTTAACTGTTGCATCCATATCCATAGTAGTACGCGCATCCAGCCCTGTCAGTGCCGCTACGAGCATCCCACCCTTTAGTATGAATTTATTTTGATATTGTGAAAGTGAAAGTCTCTCCAAGAAACGCTCCATCATATAATTTCGCATTAAAACCTGTGCATCTGCGGACTTCTTTTTTGACAGGTTACGAATTAAATCTTTTAGCTGTGTTGCTGTTTTTATCATAACAATACCTCCAGATATTGTCTTAATATTTTATCCACATGAAATTTTGATGCGTACTGCATCAGAAGCCGGAGATTTTTATCCTTCCTCTTTATATACTGTTTCAATGCACCCTGAAACGTCTGCATTTCCAGGCTGTTCCGGCATCTGATGATATCACAGACTGTCCGCTCCAGGTTATAAACCGGAACCGGATGTCCAAAAGCTGTCTGTATCATAATGACGCCTTCTCCATGCAATTCTTTTTTTATTGTATATACCTTAATGCCATCTTCTTTTAACCTTGATGGATTATACCCTGTCCTTACAGTAATCTCAAATGCTGATGGTTCCCTGTCTGTCAGGTCATGAAAAAAGAGTGCTGATTCATGGGAAAATACTGCCTGTTTACAGCGCAGATGTACCAGATACATCCCATCTATCCAGGCATCCTGTGTGATATAAACACCATGAGAAATCCGTTCCATATTATTTTCTTTTACATATTGGTACAGAATTGTTTTTGAAATTCCCATACCTGTAACCAGTGATGTCCAAACCATTCCATCATTGATCAATCAGTTTTTTTATCTTTTCCTGCTGCGTCATGGCATCACTTCCTTTTATGCTAATATTGTAGTTTATATTAGCATAAAAGGAAATACCTTGATAATAAAAATTTTTTCTTTATCTTTTCAGAAAATTATTTTCTTAAATTCCGACACCAGTTCCTTCCCATTCTGCGTGTATGTCGTGATATTATCAAAAGCATCCGCGTCATTCCTGACCAGATAGGTGTCCTTTGTCATGCATATAACAGCTTTTTCAATGGTTTTACAATTCATAAGATAACTGTACAGCTCCCTTTCATGCGCATCATCCTCACAAACCAAAACAAACCAGGGTTTTTTGATCCTCTTCTGCCTGAAATGCTCCTGTGCTGCCCGAATTTTTAAGACGCATTCTGTATCACTGCCCTCCATATTCCTTACAGGTATCACACACACATTGACCAGCCCTTCCGAATATTTATCTGAGAGGATCATCAGCCTGCCTTCTATCACCGCACTGCCCGCATGGTATGAAAAATAATATTTTGCATTATATGACAGGCTGCTGACATAAAACGAATTGAATGCTGCCCTGTTTAAGACGCCCTTTATGCCGTCTCTACTGTCCATTTCGCGTAACGGCGTATAACTGCCCTGGCATCTTCTGTTTTCTCCTGTTCCTGTAAATATGTCCCTGCCTCCGCCAGTGAGTGAATATATATTACAGGTCCTGTAACCACATGGATTATCTGAAGGATAATAGCATACTGACAGGACAATACCATAATCACATAACTGTTTTAATTTCTTTGTAAGGTCTGTATTTTTGTCCCCTGCTGGATGAATATGCTCCATATATCGCATAATATGGCTTTTACCTGCATATTCCATACACCCAAGTGCTTTAATAATCTCCATATGGCATTCATCAAGCTTATTTTTTTCCATTAACGCTGCTGTCTCTTTTTCACTGATTCCCGTCTTTTTGTTATGGCACTCCTTTACGAGATTTTCCCTGTATGCATAGCAGGAACATTTCGTCATACAGACACCTCCCTAATCATCTGTTATCCCAAACCCATCGATTGACAGGTCGAAGCAGCCCGAATCCGCATCAGAATCAAACAGACTGCTCTGGCAGAGCTGTTGTTCCCTGTCCTGTCCATACACTTCAAACTGCCTGTTTTCCTCCTCTTCCTTCATAAGCTTTTCATAATATCGCTGTAGCAGTTCCTCATTTTCACTCACCGTAAACAGCTCCGTAAGATCTTCTGGTGCTGTCGTCTGTCTTATATCCTCCGACCTCTCTTCATCGGATTCCATACTGTTGTCTAAAAACTGCTCTGATAAATTTTCCGCTGTCTCCTCCTGCCCTGTCCGACACACCTCGTCTCTTCCAGACACTTTTACCGCATCTTCCGTAACTGTTTTCTCTGCTTCACTGCATTCATCTTCCCTGCTGATCGTTTCATATTGATCCCAGTCCACGATATATCTTTTAATTACGGCATCCCTTCTCTTCTTGTCCAGAAATGACACCTTACAGTCAAATACTGTTTTCGGGCTGCCCTGGTCCACTGTGAATACCGAAACTTCCCGGAAATCCTTGTACCTGAAATCTGCACCTTCCCTTGCGTTTACCCACGTAGGCGTATTTCTGCTTGAAAATGACTTTTTCGTGTCAGGATCCGTAATCGGCGTCTCCGATACCGTATCCTGACTTATGGTCTGTAGCTCTTTCCCTGCCAGTTTTGAAAACATATCCATCTCATTGACGGAAACACGCCCGAACACTACCTGGTGCGCTGTATTATTCATCACGACGCCTTTTAAGAACCTTGTAACAGGCGTCTTGTCAAAAAGGTCGTAGGTCTGGAACGCCACCATGTTGCTCACGTTGTACTGCCGGAACATAGTAAACATCTGCTCCTGGTCCGAGTGGAGAAGTATCGGGAACTCGTCTATGTAATAATAATGCGGAAGCCTTGTAAACTCCGTCCCCGGACGCCTTACCACGGCATTGTTGAAGGACAGTGAAAAGAACAGACCAAACGCCGTAGCCTCGCACATTCCCAGTTCGAGAGCATAATTTACAACAGTTATTTCGCCGTCTTCCAGTATTTTGTCAATGTCAATACTTTCCTGGACGCAGAAAACATCATGGATAAGCGGATTATTGATAAAATCCGACATGATGGTTCGAAGCCCTCTGATCTGGTTCTCCATCTGCTTCCTGCCGTTCTCGTTCAGGATGTCATTGTTCACCAGGGGCACAATAAACTGGTACCTGCCGCAGTTTATGTCCTTCAGCCTGGCAGGGATCGGGTTTCCCGCTGCGTCAAACACGTCATCATTGTCACCATAGTTCTTCAGCAACGCATAATAATACGGCTTTACAAGGTCAAAATCATCCACAAGCCTCTGCACATCCTCCGGCGTTACATGGTGTCCGGGATGGACATATTCCATCGTCACAAGCAGGAGTATGGTAAATGTCGTTGTGACATTTTTATTCAGCTTTGCAAAATACACGTCGCTCGATCCGGTCATGTCATAAAGCGCCTGCAGCACGTCCGCAAAAAGCTTTGCCTTCTTGAATATGTCCAGCTCTCTTTTTATTCCAGTCAGTTTTTCTGGAATATAGAGAGGATTAAAACCTATAAACCCTTCCTTATGTTCGTCCTTTTCAGTCAGTATCGGATCAACCCTGTTTACTTTAAATCCCCTGTTGATCGCAAGCATGTAAATTTCATCGCTGAACGACTCATTCGGCGCAAGGCATGTGATGCCCGCACTGGGAGCCTTTGCCCTGAGACTGTCTATGAAACACTGTCCATCTTCCGTCAGCCCCGTAAAGTATTTCATCTTAAAATCTCTGTCATGGAACATCCTGTTCTTTGCAACATCCGTATCCATTCTCTCTTCAAGCTCCTTTTTACAGTAATCCTCATTGAAAGCCTTCTGGTCAAGGTCATTTGCAATGGATATGGTCAGGACAGTGGATGTCTTTGCCGCTCCCGTGGCCCCCCCTATAGAGGCATGGAGCTGCCGGTCCTTCATCTTGATTGTATACGGCAGCCCTGTGTCCATGCGTCTTAAAAACTTCAGATCATACTTGAACTTCTTGTCTTTTCTCATATCTATGATCTTGTCAATCTTAAAGCCATATATTCCTTTTCTTACCTCTTCATCCGTCAGGAGGGAAAATATCTTACAGACCAGTGCCACGGACGGCAGCCCTGCAATAACAGTATTAAGCAGCCTTGATGTATTTATGATCAGTGCAGGCGATATGTCTTCTGTCACCGGAAGAAGGAATATTAACGGACGCAGGGTTATTCCATACAGATAAGTAAAAATCCCCGATGCCGCTGTTACCAGCGTGAATGCCATTACACCAATAAGCAGCAGCTTCCTTTTATGATAATTCCAGTAATCATAATGTGTCAGTGCAGCGAACGCCGCAACCTGCAACAGGATAACTGCCAGTATGGACGCTGCCGACATATTGATATATGAATTTCTCTGCAAAATAACGGATATGATAATTCTTATCAGGTTTGATAATGCATACACCCCAGCTATGGCAATGACTGTATACCCTGCCGGAATTTCCGTGCTCTCATAATGTTTTACTTTTTCCACTGAATACCTGAACCCTGCTGACACCTTTCTGCAAATACCTGCGGAACATTTTACTAGCATTTTTATCCCTTACCTCCTCATGTTTCTGCGTGTCTGTTTAACCAGAAACCGTCTCTTTTCCCGTTCTCAGGAACTGCCACTAAATAAATTTTATTTTTGCGCAGTTTCTGGACAGATATTTCCTGCTTCCTGTATTTTCCGGCAATGTTCCAGCAAAGCTGAAAAACGTATGCTGATGTCCTTTAAGGATTCAAGTATTGCATCATCGTCAGCCAGAAGTTCTGGATATTCCTCAAATTTTTTCAAACATAATTCAGCCTGCAGTATAACTGGTTTTATATCCTGTTTCTTTATATCACTGCCTGTATCACCTGGGAATGACATCTGCGACTTTCTGGCAGTTTTCAGCCCGCCCGCCATGGAACAGTAACGACTTTCTTCTTTTTCCAGCCTCTGTTTTGCCTTTAGTTCCCTCTTCTCCTGCCTTTTCAGTTTTTCCCTGTCCTTTGTATTCTGTGCAAGCAGGCGGGACTTTTCGACCTCTACCTCATACAGTTCCTTATTCCTGTCAATACTGTCAGATATTACTGCCAGCTCCTGCTCTGATTTTATAACCCTGTTCATATCCTCAGCCTCATTATAATCAGAAGGCGTGATCCCGCCATTTTCTGACTGCTTCCTGTAAAGCTCCATCTGCAGACCGCCGTCAAACGATGCGATTTTGGCCGCCTCGTTCAACGTAATTCTGTTATCTTTAAGCATTCTCTCAAATTCGGGAATAAGATCTGCCGTATTAATATACTTTTTCAGCTGTCTCTCCTTTATGCCAAGGATATCCGACATATGGCTGATGACATCAGTATCAGCCATTTTCCGTTCCCGTAAATCCAAAAGGCATTCATACATATCCAATATCTCCTGCCTGCGCAGGTATACATCTGTGTGCCGCTGCAGGTAGTTTGCAAGGGTAGAATCAAGCCGCAGGAGAGTGCTGTCGGTAGATGCCGGGAAAACACAGCAGTTTACCCCTAAGGGAAAAACCTCCGAATACTGCCTGTCGTCCAGAAGCAGGATTGCCCTGTGCCTGCGCTCGCCATCTACAAGCATATATTTTCCTGTCCCGTCAACAGGGATGACAATCAGGTCATGGTAAAGCTTTTTCCTGAAATAGATCCACTCACTCAGCTCCTCTATATCTACCTGTGGGAAACGTTTCTCATTCTCCGGGTTCGGGATAATATCTGCCCTGTCAATGAACATTGTATTGCGGCAGTCTATCTCCTTTGTCCTGTTTATAAGCCTGCTGATATCCATCTCCCTGCCCGGAAGAGAGCTGGCTCCCATCAGCATATCCTTTCCCTTTTTCTGCATTCCATTATCCATGGCTGCCTCCCTGACTGCCCACATTATCAGCAGAAACTTCCCGGGCCGGAATGTTTCCTTTACGCTGACTGCCCCCGGCTTTGCGCGGAGCAAGATACTTTTCCAGCCTTTCGTTATGTGCGTCATCAATCAGTCCGAGCGTCCTCACGAGCTTTATGTAATCATCCGTTGTCCCATGTCTCTTGCATGCCACAAGCAGCGGGAGGTATTTTAATGTCGAATCGGAAACCTGTACAGAATGCCTGATGGCAACAGGCAGTATATAGCTGCTGTAATTTTCTTCATACCATTCCCTGACTCTTTTATAGCCCGAGGAGTTCAGACTGACATCCGCAAAGAACATCCCCATGAATTCCACGGACACGCCACAGGACTGTTTCAGACCAATTATGGTTTGTAAAAGTCCCGTAACGCCGCTGAAGGAAAAATTATCCGCCTTGATCGGGGAAAGCACGCCGTCACAGGCGCAGATTGCGCATCTTGTAAGCGTTGTATCCCCCGGATTCGTGTCAATAACGACATAATCATAATCTTCCCTGACAAGCTCTATGTTCCGGCGCAGGCAGGTAAACACCGAACGTTTTTCCTGCAGTTCCGAATGGATTTCATAAATGATATCCTTCAGTAACGGGGAGCCTGGAATGCAGTCAATCAGATCAAAATTTGATTCATATATAAATCCCTCATATAAAATGTCAGCGCTTTTTAACTGGTGGCACAATAAGTTCGTATAACAGGGAGACTCATACCCTGTCCCTATCATGAGCATGTCTGTCGCGTTCATCTGTGCATCAAGGTCTATGAAAAGAACATGATAACCTGAAACCGCAAGTATATGCGCCATATTTACCGAGGACATTGTTTTTGACACGCCCCCTTTTTCAGTGACAAAACCGATAACCTTGTTCATAAAAACCTTCCCTTCTTATACAAATCTGCTGTCTGTGTAACATCTCTGTTTCGGATAATTACAGTCCCAGCAGAGAGATGTCCTCCCGCCCGTTAAACACAGAACTGTATCCTGATTTCAGTCCTTCCACATATTCCAGCGAATACGCATCATCTGAATAAACAACATATATCCGCAGGAAAGGAATATCCGGTGCACCCTCACCCAGATATCTCTCAATCCTCATCCTCGCGGAAATGTCATCCGATATGTTTTCAAACGAATAGATGAAGCTGCCTTTTACGTCATGCAGCACACGGCAGTTTGCGAACGGATAAAATGTACCGCCTGCCTGAAAGAAACGGATATTGGAATATTCTGCATTGTGACAAATCATCCTGCTGTCCGCAATATCCGTATATTTTCCCCTGTAAGAATAGGACTTGATATGTTCCCGTACAGACTGTTCATAAATACCGATGCCGTCCATGGCAAGGAAAGGATAGGAATAAATGAAATCTGACCCATCCGAACAGTTGTCACCCGCCGTAATCCTGAGTCCTCTTTTCACAAGCATGGATATATCCGGCGCATTCCTGCACCATCCAAAAATCTTTTCACGCCTGGCAGAATAAGTACGTCCTGTAACCTTTCCCGGCATCCCCGGCCTGACACCCTCTCTCGCGGATACGGTTTTTAAAATCCTCTCCCTGTCAAAATAAGAATATATATCTGTAAAACCCGGACAGATACTCCTGACAGCCAAAAGATATTCTGTGATTTCAGACAATATTTCTTTCCCCAGTGTATCGGATCCTGCAATAATCCTGTTAAACAGGGCTATGACATCCCCGAACTCAGACGGGCAGTCCCCACCTGCCACATGCGCGGCTGACAGCAGTACACTGACACATGACCTGTACACCTGCATCCTGTTTTTTCCGGGTATCCTTATGTCCTGCCTTTCCCCATCTCCGTGATAATCACCTATGGTAAAATGCACGCATGAGCGGTCAAGGCTGCGCTCCGTTGAAAAGATAAATGTAAAATACCGTTCCATTTTCGCCACCACGGCAGCACCCCTTTCTGTTCCCATATCGTTCTCAAAAAAGAACTCCAGTCTGCACGGATGGTGGATTAGAAGATAGGCGTCACTCCTGAACCTGTTTGATGACTGATCAAATGTTTTTCCCCGTATGCTGCCATGCAGACCAACCGGCGTATCCAGTGCAAAATCCCCGACACCGATACGGCATTTCCCAGCCATCTTGAGGAAAACAATCCCAACCGTTGACGAATGTACGCTGTAATTCTTAGCGGTTCTGGACATATCCTCCTGATGCCATGCACCCTGTCTGCCAGTATGGTACTCCATAAGCGGTGATGACAGGAATTCCGAAAGTTCCCTGTAGCCGGCAGATGAAAGGCTGTATAATATCCTTCCCTTTATAACTGTCCTCATAATACTGCCCTTCCTGATCCTGTATGATATAAAGTCATCCACTGCCCTGCTGCGGACACCCTCATCCCCACAGATACATAAATTTCGTGCTGCATGCGATATTGCCCTGTCCGCCATCCCCAGCAGAAGGGGAACCATTTCACGCGTACAGCTTCCAAACAGCATCAGATACATATAGAAAACATATTTTCTCCCTTTCATGGGCAGTTTTATATTCCCGGAAAGCATGGACAGAAAAATCCCAAGACCGCGGGTTTTGGGATTCATATAAAAATCCCCTGTTTCTGCCAAACCTGTCATCCTCCTTTTATTGACTGTGAAGCGCCGGCAGTACCCCCGCCAGTACCAGCGCAGATAAACACAGCATGTACAGCGGGATCTCGCTGACTACCTTCCTTGCCCTGATCTTTCCCTGCAGCCTGCTGGCGTCAGTAAGGAACCTGCTGATATCACTTCTGCTGCTGACGACCTGGTACATTTCTTCCAGAAGGGGTTTGTACTGCGCATACCCGGAATCGCCGGACATCATTTTCAGCAGCTCCCCCAGCTCATCCTGTGCATTTTTCATGCGGTTTTCAGAGTACACGCCAAAATGTTCTGCATCTTTCAGCATAAAGTTATATTCTGTGCACCTGCGGTAAAAATTTTCATATTTCATCTCGATCACCACACTATTTTTCCGGTAATCTCGTCAATACTGACATTTCCAATACCTGTATTTCTGGAATCCGCAGAATGATTCCTGTTGTCACCAAGCACAAAATATTCATTCTCGCCCAATATGATTCCGTTTTCCGCAATTCCCGCATCGCCAATCGGCTCCATCCCGTAGTCCTCTTTCAGCAGCCTGCCATCTATGAATATGTCTCCTTCAGCGCTGATCTGCACCGTTTCACCAGGCAGCCCAATAACCCTCTTTACAAGGTAATAATTCTCTCTGCGCGGGAATACAACCACGTCAAAACGCTTCGGGACACCCATCCTGTACGATATCTTCTCCATGACAATCCTGTCCCCGTCATGGTACGATGGCTCCATACTTTTTCCAGATACGCGGACTGACTGACATACAAAAATGTTTATCATGGCTGAAACAAACAATCCAGCCAGCACACAGCACGTCAGACCCTGCATTTTATTTATCAGCCTTTTTATGACTATCTTCTTATTTCCTGTTTTCATTTCTATCCTCCATATTTGCTTCATTTGTACCTTTTTCCCGGACAGTTCCGCACTGCATGACATAAACCTGCCTGTGGTAATGCACATGGCTGTCCTTAATATTCAACTTCCTTGCCAGATATACACATGGCCATTGAAGCAGCTCATAGGTGGTCCCATCTGTTTCAAAGGCAAACAGTACAAGCCCCCTGTCCGAAATCTTGAGCACCAGCACCTTTCCAAGCTTTACGGCTTCCAGCCTGACAAGCTCACGCACAAGACCGAGGTAAAACCTCTCGTTTTTTGCTGGTACGTCATCCGTGCGGTAAAAATACAGGCTTCCATCTGTATCCGGGATAATATTTTCAGGACATTCGGACTGGTATTCAAAAAGACCTTTTCTTTTATACAGCACAGAAATGTCCCTGAATATGTCCACCGCATCCCACGAACATCCTATAGCAAATGAAACACAGGAATATAATTCAAACAGTTCCACATTATTGTCCGTCATTTTTTTCAGGCAGGACATGTAAACCTGCCCATAATGTTCCATCGCTGATAAATAAAAATCACCACCGCCCAGATCCATACCTGATATGTTTTCCATTAATGCCCTGTATGTACATGGCAGTGCACAACGAGTATTCAATGCAGTGAACATATCCTTTAAGTCCGCCGTTCTGTATTCATAAAGCCTGTATTTCTTTAACAGGGCATGAAGCTCGACGCTGTTCATGGTCACCATCAGGGGGCGGCGCCTGACAAGTTCACGCACAGCCTTATTGTCTGACTGCCGGTTTAACCTGTAAATATAGAATTTTCCGTCTCCTGCGCAGACAATCAGTCCCTCGCCCTCTGAAAATGAAAATTTTTCGACCGCCATGATATAGCTGCCGTCCACTTCACCTATGAAAGGAAACCCCTGGTTATCATTAACGTCAGATGCCTGCTTCCATTCCTGTATACTATCAACCCTATAGTTTTCAGGATAATATTTTTCAGGATCAGCCAGCTCTTTTTTTTCAGTAATATCAGGTTTATGACTGCTCCTCTGTCCCGCCTTTTTTTCCCTTTTGGAAACATTTTCGTATAAATTTGCAGCCTGCAGTTTTCTATCTTTTACGGGACTGTCATCCATAATGCTAACCTTTCCTGATACAAGAGGCTGAACATCTACCGCTTCTATAACAAACGGGACATTATCTGTTTCCGGCTGCACATCCCCCATTCTGTCCATGACATTTCTTATGGCGCCGCCCCTGTCGTATTGGTATGTCAGGGTAATTTCGTTCACAGCCTTCTCCAGCCTGTTTTTTCCGTCATCACCTCCAACATCTGTGCAGCTTATGCGTTCAAGCTCCCTGCACAGCATCTCATAAATATATTCCTGTGAATTGACAGTCTCTATGTTTTTCAACAAATCATTCTTAAACCTGTTCTTTATATATCCAGTCATGTTTTCCATGCTCTCAAAGGCGGACAGGCTGTTGTTTGAACACAGGTTAAAGAGCAGGAAGGCATTCAGCCCGATCATGTCAAATTTGCCCCTGTGTGCACCTTTTCCCTGTATCATGAATATGGAATGCATGATATTTTCCGCAGCCTTACTGCCCGACAGTTCCATCTGCATCCGTATCCTATCCGGGACAGCACCATTCTGCAGGATGGCGGCAATTACCATGTTTTCTTTCTCCCTGCGCGCATTTTTATAGGACACGGAGTAGGGACATCCCTGACAGATGCTTTTTGGAACGTTAACGTTAAAGAAAGTGCCATACCTTGTGATATCGTAACAGCCATATGGATTCACCCTTTTTGCATGCGGCCTGATAATTTTTTTCCTCATCTGCACGATTTCATCTGACTTGTATGCCCTTGGTGACAACCCTTCCTGGCTTTTCAGGAATGAAGTGAATTTTCCGATTGCGTCCGGCGGCGCATCAAATATCGCACCAAAGAGTGTAAACAGCTTCAGGTACTCTTCATCCTCCAGGTTCTTGTCCGAAAGATAATAAATGCAGGGTGGTGTTTCAAAAATACACATGGCTATTTCCTTTCTTTTCTGTATCCTGCCTATTAAATAAAAATAACCATGAATTAGTCAAGGGGTAAATTGTAATTTTATATTTTTGTTATGATTTTCAGGACTTACATTTATGTTGATAATCTCATGCGACATGGAAACTTAGATTACAGTTATACAAATACATAGAAAAAAATTAATTACCTTAATAAAATAAAAACACCACACAAATGACAATTTATGTGGTGTTTGACATATATGTAGATTTTCATTCCTGCTTATATTATATCTTCGATGGCCATCTGTCTTTCCAGCAACACTTTCTCCAGTTCATCTATTTCTTCCGTTGACATCTGCCTGTTCATCTCAAAATCAGTAAAGGAATTTTTCTTTTTTATGGGCTCCGAGAAATCCTTTTCTATGGCAGCAATCATAAATCCTACAATATTGCTGACATCTTTTTTAGCCTCATATATTCTATATGCTTTCCTTATTTTTTCAAGATCATTACCTGCAGCCTTCGCAATGGAGCGGGCATCTCTAACCGACTTGATATTATTACCTAACAATCTATATATTTCATCTATGGCATCATCTTCATCAACTATATTGGACAAATCCTCATTTTCATCAGGCTCCACAATATTTTTTATACACAGTAATGTAACATAAAACTTGACTTCATATACTTTTCCGCCTTTTCCACCTTTTACAGTATCATACCTAACCCTAATGTCTGTCTTGTCATTAATTTCCTTTATTGCAACATCCAATACTTTCCGCCTGAATTCAGACCAGCTTTCAAACATTCTTTCAGGACTTACTTCAACTGCTTTTTCATAATCAGGAATTTCTTTGTCCCGCAAAATTCGCTGTACTGTATCCAGTTCAGCATTTACAATTCCTAACAGGAGTTTCAGCTCCGCCACGGAATATTTTACTAAAAAAGTCTCACTTTTAGTTCGATTTTCATACCCTTTTGGGTAATAAGCCTTACTTTTTAAAAGTTCATACAACCTAAAACCATAACCATTGTCAATGGAAAGCATTAGGGAAAGATTCAATATAGTAAAGTTCTGCTTTATATTGCATAAGTATTTTTTTAGATGTTTATTATATTCTATAATAAATTCACCGTTCTCATACTTGGACATAATTACAACAGCCAGATAACAAAATCTTTTTTCTTCCGGATTCGATATTCCTATTGTTTTCCCAGTCATCTTTCGGGCTGCTTCATCCAGTTTCTGATAGAAACTTCCTGAATTTCCTTTAAGTAGTTCCCTTAATTCAGATGCCTTAATCCTGCTTACCAGGGAATCCGAGGTTTCCTCCGCATACTGCAGTTTTGACAGAGAAATTGCCATTAGCTTATTCTCCAGTAAAGATGATTTATATTTCCCACTTATAATAAAATTTGATTTTTGATATTGAACTGTTTCTAAAACTGATTCCTGCCCATTATTATCCATTGCTTATACCTCTTTTAACAATTATTATCTATTATTTTCCTTATTATGTCAAATCTTTTCTACAGTTTTAGACAGAAATATGTTGTGATATAACACAAATCTACAGTTTCAGCCATATCTTCATAAACTATATTATTTTAATCTAATTTGCCAGATCACCTTTAATCTTTACAATTAACCTTTTAATCTGGCAAAATTCATATATCACTTACTAAGAAATTTGCTGGATATTAATTTCACTTTCTACAGTTTTGGACAGAAGTTATAATGATTTTTACAAAACATTGATTTTCTTAATTTTATTCAGTTTAAATCAATCTACAGTTTTGGACAGAAGTTTCTACAATTTCAACCATATCTTTCACAAAAAATTATTTTTTTATATAGTTTATATTTTTAAGTGTTCGTTAATATAAATTTATAAAGGAAAATTTCCATTTTCAAATATCTTTAAAATAAAAATCTACATATTTGAACAGAAGTTTTTTATGATTCTACAGTTTCAGCCATATCTTTCTACAGTTTTATACATACCTTTCTACATATTCGGACAGAACTAAAACATAAAAAATTCTACAATTTTGGCCATATCTTTCTACAGTTTCAGCCATATCTTTCTACAGTTTCAGCCATATCTTTCTACAGTTTTGGACATGGAAAATGCCTTTAAACACTAGAAAAATCAATACATTTCTTTGGCCTAATATAATAAATAAAATATGTCGTATTATATATAATAAAAACAACAACAAATATTGCCGTAAATTATTACAAAGTAATATTAACAATAATTAAGCCCAAATTTCTGAAAATTTTTTTTGTTTACATTCTAAAACGTCTATTTTATTATATTAACTTCTGTCTGTATTGGTAGATTTCTTCTTATTTCTGTTATGTAGTAAAATTATAAAATGTAAACATAACTATCACTAATTGAAAGCCTGTATGTTCTTTCGAGTTACAGCCTAAACCCTGCAACTAAAAATCATCTTGGAAATATAGACCCATTTTTTCCTGACTAAAACTGGTTAAAGAATCTGTTAAACTTTGATATCTTGTGCCTGCAGTATATCATAACCCATTTTTATAAAAAGACGGCTAAAGGTGGCATTTTAATCTCACGTTTGTAAAATAAATTTTTGGTTTAGTATCTTGCAGTCTTGTTGTATCAATTAATAATGAAAAGTTCAAGTATCAATGTCATGTTTTAATATATATATTATCAAAAATTTGTTAAATATTTAACAAAAATATAGTATTTAAAAGTATATTGCAAAATTTATATGTATAATTAAAAATAATAAAATACAATTAGATTTTTTGTATAAAAATAATTGTATTTATACTGTATGATAAATATAATATAGTTAAAAAATTATTAGTATTTTATAGTATTTAAAATTATATAAGTGTAAAAAATAAATATATATAATATAATTTAATTAATTATATTATATATATATCGAATATAATATTTTGAAGTAAAAATAAAATATAAAAAATTATATATTTTGAAATAAAAAATTTAGTAGTAAAAGCATTAAAAATGTGATAAGATAAATTATAATTATTTAGAAAAGCAAAAGTAAAATACAAATATGTAGAAAAATAAAGAATAAAAAGAGCTAAAAATATCATAGAAAAGGAAAAATTAAAATGAAAACAATTGTATTAACAAATCAAAAAGGCGGAGTCGGAAAAACAACATCTTCATCAGAATTTGCTTATTTATTTTCACAAAAGGGCTATAAGGTTATTTTAATTAGCTTCGATCAACAGGGAGACTTGGAACTTCAACTTAATATTGGGGACAAAAAAAGTTTTTCTTTATTAGACTGTATGCAGGCTAAATGTAGAATTGATGAAGCAATCATTCATCTTGAACATTTTGATTTTCTGGCCAGCGATGATGATTTATCACAGGCAGATAAACTTTTTCCGGACACAGTAGATGCATTTCTGTTTAATGATACCATAGAATGGCTTGAAGAAAACCTGAAATATGATTTTGCAATTGTAGATACTGCACCATCCCGGTCGATTTTACATAGAATGGCTCTTATGGCTGCAGATTATGTATTGATTCCTGTTGACAGTTCACCCGGAAGCCTGAAAGGAGTATCAAAAATTAAAGAAGACATTGACCTATTGAAAAAAAGAAGGATGTCTGAGGCCATTATACTTGGGACATATATGACAAGCACTAGAAAGACTAATCTGAATAAAGGTATTGAAAATCAACTGGAACAATTATCAATCGCGAACGGAACGATTAAGTTTGAAAATTCGATCAGACAAACTGTGAGCGTTGGGGAAAGTAAACAGTTTAAGATTTCATTAAATGAATATGATTTCCATAATAATGCTGCACTTGATTATAGGAAACTAACTAATGAAATATTAAAGAGAATAGATGAATTTCATTCAAAATAAAGAGGTAATATAAATGGCAAAAAAAAATTCCAGGGATTTATTTAAACAAATGAACAGTAATGTAAGCATTCTGGAAGAAACAGATAAATCTCCGATTCTTATTACTGAAAAAGAATCTAATATGAAAACTGAATATAATACCTTTCCAGACAAGGAAGAGACAACAAAAAATAAAAACAGGAATACAGAAACAAAAAAGGTAGAAGAACAGGCAGTCATAGAACCGACACGCAAAACAACAGAATTAGAAAAAAATCCTATTTCTGGAGAAAATGGTTCTTTAGAAAGAAAGGAAAATAATTTAGTCCGAATTACATATAACCTTACATATGATCTTAATGAAAAATTTAACAGCTTTACAAAACAACATGAGGTGTATAAGACTTCCCTGATTAAAGCTCTTATGGAAGGATGGTTAGATGGCAGCATAGAACTTGATGAAAATGAGGTTCTTTTTAACGATGGTTTGATAAAAATTAAAAAGAAAGCCGGATCAAGAAAAGCAGTAGGATCAATATTGATATCGGCAGAATTGGATGGCGCATTTACAAGAAAATGTAATGAGACGGATATAGAAAAAAACAATTGCATTTTTAGACTCTTAAAAATGTATTTGGAACAAAAAATACCTAAACGCAAATTATAATATTTTATATTTTCTCTTGATTATTTGTCCTTATTAGAATATAGTATTTAAACAATAAAATTAGAAAATTGACACAATATAAGTGTTTATATCATTTTGTGTCAATTTAAAGAAACGAGTTTTCTCATGTTAAGAGATGCAGGGAAAATTTAAGGAGGATACTATATGACAACAGAAAGAGAATTACAGTTACGACCAGAGGTTTATCTGGTGTCAGACACTTACAGGGAGTGGAACTTGATAACAGTCGGCAATAGTGAGACATATATTTATCTGAACGGAACATTAGATTCATATAGTAAAGTATCACTTGTCAAAAAAATTGGAAAATATTGGAATGTAGTCATAAAAACCCCTGCTGGGATGGAAATATATAAATCTTATTGGCTTGGAGATGCATTGGATTATGCTTATGATTTAATGATGTATGAGACTATAAAAAGAGACAGTTAGTGTTAAATCCTAACTGTCTTTTTTACAGCTTAAGTAATTCTGTAAATTTTCTAGGATCGAATAAAAATTTTAAAATATATTCAAAATATATTATATATCTATGACAGATGAAATCTGCCGTTAGTATCGCACCAACCGCAGTTTAGTAGTGGCATATTTCCTTATGCGACTGTGCACATCACATTATACTGATCAGTCAGTCTTTTCGACCGCCAGTATATTGTTTTATTCCATTTTCTATAGTTCAGTAAATTGGGAAACTTTCATTTAAATTTCTCAAGTTTTTTAAATTATATCCAAAATATATCCTGAAAATAAATCATACTCTTTTTATAACATCTATTTACACAAACATTTTTTTCTGTATAATGTGCAAGGTGTACTTAAAAGTCACGTTAATGTTTGACTAAATAGGAGATGGAGAAGTATGAAAAACAAATCATGTACTAGTGACATATGCTGTTCCGGCGCAAAAATTATAAGAATTCCAAGGGGACGACAGCGCCAGGCGCCCAAAATGGACAGGGTACTCCCGGAAGTTGGGGATGTGATTCTCTACAATGAAAAGCTTTCTGAAGGCATGCGGATCAGAGGGCATTTAAATCTTGAAAAACGCGGCTGCATACATATTACGACTGTCACGGATTCACTTGTATATGGCGAGGCAGAAAGGATTGTATCGGGAAGGAGTATTAAAAAAATGGTATCGCTGAATGTTAATGACATTAGAATGGGAAAAACTGAGTATGTGAAGCTCAGTTCTGAATTGATACCTGAGAATCTTTATGATAACAAACAGCTCGAACTGTTATCCGATGATGACCTGGTAAGAAAAATATCAAAGCTGCCGCATGAGCTGAAGAAAAAGGTAATCGTATAAATGCAGATGGGAAAAAATTATACGGATATATGGAAGAAAATCTTTTTCGTAACATTTTGTATAGTAACAGCGGCAGGATTCGTCGGATGCGGAAAGAAAAATACACAGGAAAATATAACGACAATGACGTACAATGTCGGAAACGGATGTGGTGATACAGAAAAATCAGCACAGACATCAGGGAAAATGGCAGATGTCGCAAAACAGCGTTATTATGAATCACTTGACGAACTGACAAAGCAGGGGGGCGGTCTTGATATCTCATCATGGGAAGGAGACGATGCCATTGATAAGTGGTCACGCAGGATCATGTACTGGTGGACCTGTTTTTACAGGGCAGTGAAAAGGCATGTTGTGGAGATAATTGCTGTAAACACACTCACAGGGGCAATGCTGGCTATTTTTGCCACAAAAAACAAACAGGTCAGGCGTTTTGGCATATTTAATTTATGTATTTACTTAAATTCCGTTGTATTGCTTTTTGTGATAATGACAGGGCTTGTAAATCATTTTTATACGATATAAAAAACGGAGGTTTTGATAAATGATTAAAAATATGGAAAAGACAAGGGAAACAGAAGTAAAGGAAACTTCTGTCACATTGGCTGAAAATAATGATAAAACAGGAGATGAGGAAGTAATAAAAGTTTCTGCCGTAAAAGAAACAGAGGATATCGGCTCGGGCTTTGACATGTTCATGGAAGGCAGGAGTGGAAACGCAGCTCTGACACTTGATCTGCAGGAAGCAGGCAGTATTTCTTATTACAGGGAAAAGATGGAGAAAAAAGAGAAGATTGAAATCATGTTTTCCGTCATTGACAGATACGACAACTTATTTGCCTATGCGGGTGAGGTGACAGTAAAAATGTTAAATAAATATATCAGGGGATACAGAAGCAGAATTTATAACAGAGCAATCTGTCTTTCAAGACCATATCCTGTGGAGGTTACCGCCGTTGACGAGGAAAACATGACAGTCTATGTGTCGCATGTAGCAGTAAAGGAAATACCAAGGAAACAGGCAGTAGAACGCATAACATCCCTGCTGGGACAGGGAAAAAATGTCAGGGTAAAAGCAGCGATAACGGATGTATTTGACAATACGGACAGCGGGAAAGTGCGCCAGATTGTTTATGTAGATATCTGTGGTCTTGGTATCCTTGGGCGCATTCCGATCAAGGAGTGGGCGAACGCCTACACGCCAAACCTGAAACGTGATGCAGTTGTGGGAAGCATTGTGGATGTCATTATTACAGGCATGAGCCAGTATGTGAGACTGGATAACGGGAACGTAAAAATTACGAAGGAAAATGAAGAAATATACAGGGATATGCCCAAAAGGATAGTTTTCAATTGTTCCAGGCGGGAATACCACAGGTTGATAGGGTATGATCCATGGGAGCTTGCTCTTAAAAAGCTCAGTGTCGGGATGACGGTAAGGTTCACAGTTGTTGACAGCAGTAAGACCAAAAGATCCTTTTTTGCGGAAATAGACGGTATACCAAATTTCAACGCCATAGGCAGTTTCCCGGACGGAGTGGATTATGTGCCTGTAGGAGCGGAATATTCTGGATTTGTGTCAAAAATAAAATCTGAAACAAAATATCTGAGGGTAAGATGCCTTGAGAAGATAGAGCGCGTTGATACAAAAAAATGGAAGGAGCTGGATAAAGGTGTTGTATAAAGACTTCATGAATTTGGGGGTGCAAGAATGGGTGTTACAGTAGGAAATGAAACAGCCGACTTTGCCAGGATAGCGGCGGGTTTTAAGAACAGCTCCGTTTTTCGTTATGGGAACGACATTAGTCTGGAGCCGGTAACCAGAAGCGACATCAAAAGCGTAGATTATCTTGAGGAATTACTGATGGCTGAAAAGATTACCCTTTCGGACATGTACATACTAGAAGCGGTTGCTTTCTTTGGGCATGCAGACCTGAAAATGGTGGCGAGCAGGTTGAAATGGATGGCAGGAAAATACCCGCAGAAGCCGATCATGACAGATCCGGACAGCCTTGGCGGAAGGCTACAGACACTGGGAAAATATGGGCTTTTGTGGAGGAGGAAGTACAGCTGCGGGGGAAAAGGGAACATCTTTGTATATACCATCACATACAGGGGATTTAAGATGTACTCTGAAAGGCTGGACAAGTCGTTCCATTATGACACCGGGCTGGTTGCCCAGTGCACGACGAGGGTACTCAGGAGCATCCATGTCGGAGAGGTTGCCTGTATTTTTGAGGGAAGGCTGTCAAAAATTGCAGACATGGAAGAGTGGAGGCACTCATCATATGTCCTAAAATACGGTGACAAAGGGAAATTTTACCCGAATGGCTATATTAGGTGCTTGTATAATGGTGAAAACTGGAATATAATACTCGAAGCCGCGCATTTTAATGTTGATGACCGTATAGAGAGCAAGCAGGAAAGGATTCTAAAGTTTGAGGAGATGCTGGACACGCTTGTAAAGGTGAAGGATACATTTGCCGCCAGATTTGAAAATACCCTCTTTGTGTTCTGTGTAGAGGACTTTGAGGGTGTAAATAAACTTTCAAAAATCCTTGGCAGCTACAAGGAAGATTTCAATGGGAACACATATATTACAAGCGAACGGGTGCTCAAGACCAACCAGCTTGATTTTGCAAGTTCCATGGTCAAGCCAAGGATTATAGGAAGCAGTCTTAAAGTGACTGCTTGTATTCCATCACAGGAGTGGTTCATAGCATAAAAATGGACAGTGTGCGAAATATAAAAGAGGAATATTATTTTAAAGTATAGAAGGGGAGGTAATATTATTAGTGGAGAGTATCTGGAAGCATAGAATGCTCTCAAATGATAAAATGGCCTGCGGCGTACAGAGAACGCTTCAGGATACGTAAGGAGCATGAAAATGAAATTAAATTTACAAAGTTGTAATGAAGGCAGTGTTCTGGTTGTCTTCAACGATGATGAAAGATGGAAGGAGTACAGTTATTATTTTTTTGAGGAAGGTATAAAGGTTGATGTGGTAAACCTTGCAGAAACAGCCATGGCAAAAGTCAGGGAATCAGATTACGATATTATCATAATAGAGGATTACTTGTCAGACAGTCCGGGGTATATCCTGGCTGCGCGGATTCTCAGGGAAAAGTTGTCTATGGTATTCATGATAGGAAAAGCATTGAGTGACGTGGAAGTAGTCTGTGCCTACAAGACAGGGATTACCGATTATCTTACATTTGATATTCCTGCGATGCGGCTTGCGGCAAAATGCAAATCTGTAATCAATTTTAACCGAGTCATAAAAGCGGCAAAGAAGGCCGTTTCAGAAGATGGAATTATCACAAAGTCTGGTCTTACCTTAAATACAAACAATGGGGAAGTAAAAAAGAAAAATGGCCAGGTCATCGCACTGGTGAAGCATGAGACTGAAGTCCTGAGAGTGCTCATGGAGAATGCCGGCAGAGAAATGAGCAAGCAGGAAATTTATGAACAGGCATGGAAAATGCCTTATGTAGAAGGGGAAAATTCAGTTGCAAACCATGTGGCAAAGATCAGAAAAAAAATCGAGGACAATGAAAAATGTCCACAGTTTATTCTGACCAGATGGGGATATGGATATTCATTTAATCAGTCTGTTTCATAAGGACAATTTCCGGTCCATCTTTTTAATTAAATCAATTATATAATTCAAAATCTCTGATAAAAAGTTACCTGAATATGAAGAGACAGAATCTTGTCAAATTCCAATTGGACAAGTCTGTCCCTTGTTTATCCCAATGAGGAATGATAAGATATCGTTGGGATATTTTGATTTCTACAAATGATAAAACAAATGGACTGTAGTCAGAATGTTTTACCATTTGTGAAAGACTGTGGTTAAGTATAGGTCATGTGAAAAGCCGGATGCGGTTTAAGTTATCTGGGAGGAAATGTATGTTTGAAATTGCAGAGGATGATAATAAAAGCGTTTTTTTCACTTCATATACGACGGTAATGTCCATTGCTACAAGTGAAGCATGGATATCTAATTCGATGCAGATGTTAATGCAGACAAATTCGGAACTTTACAACCATACAATTAATGTGGCGTTGTTAACAGCCTGTATTGTCAGAGACGATGAGAAGCGTAGTTATGATCCTTATCAGGCCGTCTTAGGCGCGCTCCTACATGATATTGGCTATGCAGGAACCATCAATAAAGCCCGGGGAATATCTCTGGATGAAATGACAGACATGGAAAAATTATTATTTGAGAACCATATACAGTTTGGTATGAATTACATTGAGAATCATACGTCCTCACAGACGATCAGAGATATTGTGGCCATGCATCACGAATATCTGGACGGCAGTGGTTTTCCTGCGCATCTGATGTTCGGACATATTCCCAGACATGCACGTATTGTGACAGTGGTAAATGAATTTATGAATCAGATTTCTACGGAAACACAGAAATTTGCTTCAGAATCATTGTTAAGAGCGCGGGATAATATGGATGTTCTAAAGAATAGTGGGAAAATTGATGCTGAAATACTGGATATGCTTTACAAACGACTTGGGGGAATCAGCGAGCTGCTTACATCAATCACATCAGTTTTATTATCCTGACAGTATGGTCATATAAAAGGGCTGTAAAAAGACGGTCTCATAAGGAAATTAGTTGTTGACGCAAAAAATCGAGTAGCGGATGAAATCATCAGTTTGTTCAATGTCTGTTTTATGTAAAAAATATTTCTTTTTGTCTATTAACTCTTTTTGTTTTTATGATGAAAGATGCTCAAAAACATCATCATAATCAATGTTTTCTAGATTCATTTCCTTGGCAAAGGCAATGAGCTGTATATTTAGCCATTCATTAAACAGTATATATATTTACACAAATGTTATAGTAATCTATTGCAATAAATGATTATATGCCAATACATTTTAGCGATGGTTCCTTACCTTTCAGTATAGATACAAAAGTAAGTATATGCAAGTAAAAATTTGCATTTCATAATTATAGAGGGGGATAGAATATATGATTTCATACGAACCGCTCTGGAAAATGATGGAAGAGAGAAATATCACGACATACTCGTTAATTACGAAACATGGTATCAATCCTCGGACAATAAACAATTTAAAGCATAGCAGGGGAATTACTGTTTATACACTGGAACGGTTATGTGAAATTTTAAATTGCACACCCAATGATGTCATAAAGTTTGTTTCGGAACAAAAATAGAGTTAACGAAGATGAAAGGGCAGGATGCCTTTTTTCGTTTCATAAAGGGAAGGACCATTTTCATGTGACTGTGACGCGTGGGTTGTGAAAAACCGGAATGAAAAAATGACAAAAAAAGGCAGATAAACAATTTATGGAGGATGTGAACATGGAAAAAGTATTTCAGTTTTTAAAGGATGCAGAAATATATTATCTTGCAACAGTTGAGGGTGACCAGCCAAGGGTGCGGCCATTCGGGACAGTACATATTTTTGAGGGAAAGCTTTATATTCAGACCGGCAGGGTAAAGGATGTGTCCAGACAGATCATGGCAAACGGCAAAGTGGAGATATGTGCCATGAAAGATGGGGAATGGATCAGGGTGGCAGGTACGCTTGTTGAGGATGACCGGACAGAGGCAAGGCAGTCCATGCTTGACGCCTATCCGAGCCTACAGAATATGTATATGGCAGATGATGGGAATACACAGGTCTTTTATCTGAAGAACGCAATTGCCACCATATCCTCATTTACGCATGAGCCGGAAGTAATTAGATTTTAGAAAACTGGCATGAGGATCGGACGCAGACGGAAACATACAAATTGTATTTCTGCCTGCCAAAGCAGGACATAAAAGTTAAACATGAAACAGGGGTATGAAAATGTTTGAGGAAGTACAAGTTTTGACACATAGCAGCATAAAGATTACAGGGAAAAAGACCATTTATTTTGATCCCTTTGAGGTTCGGGAGGAAAGCCATGATGCGGACCTCATATTGATAACCCATGATCATTACGACCATTATTCGCTGGAAGATATTAAAAAAGTGGCAGATACGGACACATGGATTATCATGCCGGAAAGTATGAATGGATATAAGGATAAAGTGGGAGACATCAAATGTAAGTTTATTCATCCCGACGGGAGCACCGAGGCAAAGGAAATCATGATAAACGCGGTTCCTGCATACAACAGGCTGAAACCATTCCATACAAGGGAAAAGGGTTATGCGGGCTATGTGGTAGCAATGGATGACACTAGGTATTATGTGGCAGGAGATACGGACATGACGCCTGAGAACCAGGACATAAAATGTGACGTGGCGCTTGTACCTATCGGCGGGAAATTTACGATGGACTACAGGGAGGCAGCAAAGCTTATAAACCATATGTTACCGAAGCTTGCAATTCCTACGCACTATGGGACGGTCGTGGGCTCACCTGACGATGGAAAACGGTTTGCAGAGCTTGTGAACAGCGGGATAGAAGTGCGGGTAATGATATGACGGATTGAAAATATGGAATATTACAGAAGCCGAAAATGCCGCCAAGTATTTGATTTTACTGGGAGCGTCAGAACCTTCCGGGTTACGGGTTTCCCGGAATGGAAGATATTGACCAGCCATGATTTTATGGAGATAAAAAATACAAAAATCAGATTTTGGTACTGAGTACCATTTTTTCGGTTTTTGTATTTTTTATAATGATATTTGTAAAAAGTCTTATCTGAGTGTAGCTAGGTGAATTAATATTGTGATGGGTACGTGTTATGTAATGAGAGGCATAAATTAGAGTTGATGGGTGATGCGTATATATTGATATACAGATACTGGGCAATTTTTTATAGTAGCAAAGGTAAGAAATATTACAAAGGTGGCGAAGCTTGTACGCCTGTCACAGAAAACAATGTCCAAGCAGATGATAAATCTGGAAAAGAAGATGAGGGTGTACCTGCTAAAACGGCAGAAAGACTGAAGAAGAAACCTGTATTGGAAAATATTGTTCAGTCAGGGCAGTATAATAAAAATACAAAAATAAAATTTTGGTACTGAGTACCATTTCTCGATTTTTGTATTTTTTTATATGGATTGATGATATATTGATGATATTTCCGATCAATAATGGATTCTTCTTTTGTAAAACTGCATTTCCACGTTTTTGCTAATGTCCCTAACTCAATTTTCAATCAGCCTATAATTTTTTCCATATAGTTTTTTGGCTGGCAGGAATTAAAAAAAGATTATCAAAAGACGTCCGCAGTCAAGGGGATGTTTTTTTATGGTATGTCGTTATGGAAAATATGGAATATTACAGAAGGTAGACATATTGTCGGATGCCTGATTTTACTGGGTGCATTAGAATTTTACGGGTTACGGGTTTCCCGTAATGGAAAAGATTATTCAGTCGTTGTTTCATGGGATAAAAAATACAAAAATGAAATTTTGGTACTGAGTACCATTTTTTGATTTTTGTATTTTTTTATGAAGAGTAATAATATTTCTTAAAGGATCTGAAGCAGTCATCATTGTTATATTTGGAATAACCTGCAGGAATATATCAAAAACGTGACAGGCGCGGAGAACTTGTCGCGATCGACATTGATAAGGTTCTTTCAACAGACTAGGAACGTGGCTTGCTTGGGGTAAATTTTATCTGCACGGCATTACTTTACGGCACGCAGCGGACATTCTGCCTGCGCTATAACTATTATGCCTATGAGTGGCGTATGGCGGGCATTGACTGTTAATATACGTCATTGTCAAAAATTGTGCTTTTGATCTCATAAATATCATTCATTGGAATAACGGTTCCGTTTTCCATGATGACCTGATGCTGGTTTTCCTCTATTTTCTGTATGGTTCCTGTTATGGTAAAATAGACGCCCCCGTCTTTTTTGGCATCGGGAATAAAATAGGTAATGACCACCTGCGGATTCTGTGAAAGCTGTTCCCGGAGCAGCTGTAGGTGCAAGTCAAGTTCCTCTTTCCTGATTTCATCGAGCTCCGCCCTGCTTTCTGTCAGACGCGCCGTTTCCCTGATAGACGTGTTATGGCCGGACAGCGCAGCAAACGGAAGGAACTGAGCCGCCCTGTCCAGTGCAGGCATTTTTGGATGCGTTGTTGATTCATGGTGTGGCAGACTGATTATATCGTCATATTTTTTCATTATGCCCGATGTCCTCCGATCTGGTTGTTTCTCTGTGCGCCTGTAGCGCCCTCCTCCAGGTTCATGCCTTTGAGGATGGCATTTTTTCCAAATTTCTTTTTAACGGACAAAATGGCTTCCTGCAGGGCGCGCTCCTTTTTCATTTTAGCTTCGTTTTCCTGTTTCTGTTTTTCCAGTTCCTCATAATCGGTAAATAGGTCCATCTGGACAAAATCCTCCTGTTTCCGGGCGCCTGCCGCAGCCTCATCAGTCAGGCGGTTTGCTGCCACGGTAATCCGCCGTACCAGCAGATTTCTGTCAATGATGCGGTCATAGAGTTCCATGACCGCATCTATGATCTGTTTTGTAGAGGAAGACGGTTCATTCAGGTTGGAAGTTCCGTGCGCATGTTTTGGAACCTTCCGCCCATAACGGTCTGTTTTTACCTCGCCTTTATATCTACTGGCAATTTTTGGATTGGTTAGGTTTTCAATATCATATCCGATGGTAAGCGTCAGCTGGTCCGTCACCAGATGTTTTTCCACTAGGTCCAGCACCAGCAGGTCTGTCATCTCCCTGACAACGAGTTTTGCCTTTGCGGAATTATAAGGGCACTGGAGTACCTGGCCGGAACAGAGGCTGTTCGTTTCAGGTTTATACTGTTTAATAAGTTCGATTGTCGTGGGTTCCCAGCCCCACGCATGGTCAATCAGCAGTTCCGCATTAACACCGAACAGCTTATAAAGCAGGTCCTCGTTATAATAATTTCGGTCATCCCCGGTGGAGCATCTGGCAACATCGCCCATTGTAAACATGCCATGCTCCGCAAGCTTTCTGGCATACCCGCGGCCAACCCGCCAAAAGTCCGTTATCGGCCGGTGATCCCACAGGAGTTCACGGTATTTCATTTCGTCCAGTTCCGCGATCCGCACCCCGTTTGTGTCCGGCGCGACGTGTTTTGCAACAATGTCCATCGCGACCTTGCACAGATACAGGTTCGTCCCTATGCCTGCAGTGGCGGTGATGCCTGTCTGGTCAAGGACATCCTGTATGATCTTCGCGGCAAGTTCTTTGGGAGAGAGGGTATATGTTTTCAGGTATGCAGTCACGTCCATGAATACCTCGTCAATGGAATATACATGGAGGTCCTCGGGGGCAAAATATTTAAGGTAGATCTGATATATTCTGGTGCTGTATTCCATGTAGTGTGCCATGCGGGGCGGCGCAATGATATAGGACAGTGAAAATTCAGGATGCTCCTGCAATTCTCCGGCGAGGCAGGATTCGCCGGAAAATTGATGGTTTGGAGCCTTGCTTTTCCGCAGTGTGTTTACTTCCTTCACTATCTGAACGACTTCAAACAGCCTTGCCCGTCCTGATATGCCGAATGCTTTTAAGGACGGAGAGACCGCGAGACAGATGGTCTTTTCCGTCCTTGATGCGTCCGCAACTACGAGATTGGTGTTCATGGGATCAAGCTGCCTCTCGACGCACTCGACGGAGGCGTAAAAGGATTTCAGGTCGATTGCGATATAAATGTGGTCATTTTCCATGTTTTATGCTTCCTTCCTGCCATTCTGGTGACAGCCTGTTTTATGATGATGCCTTCTTTTTAAGATTTTATTATGATGGTCAGATGTCATCGTCCTCAATTAGTCCGTACAGACTGTACATGGACAGCATATTCCTGTACTGCATCTTACTGCCCGCCAGCTGACGGTATGTTGCTGATTTCTCTTTTCCTTCTGCTTTCAGTTGTTTCATATTCCTGTCAGCCTGGTCATGGTTTACCCGGACAGCAGATAACATTTTTTCAAAGGCCGCCAGCCTGTCTTCTGCATTCATTTTAATTTCCTCCGTAAAATTCTGGAATTTGTTACATTACAGAAATAGTATAATTAGTTTATCACAAACACAGACATATTTCCATAAAACCGCCATTTTGATTTAAAATAAGGTGTGATTTGCCTTATGGGATGTGGTATACTGTTAAAAATACGAAAATTTTTCGGGAAAGGGGTATGGCAGGAAAGTCAAAGTTTCCCATGGGGATTGAGAATTTTATGGAAATGCGTACAGAGGGATTGTATTATGTCGATAAGACCGAACTGATTAAGAAACTGTTGGAGAATCCGGGAAAAGTGAACCTGTTTACGCGTCTAAGACAGTTTGGAAAGACGCTCTGATCCTGCCATATGCCGATCCTTCGGAAAGCGAGGAGATAAAGAAAATGATACGGGACATAAACAGGACATAAGTAGCTGCAGAAGAAGTACTTTCAAACAATTTATACATCTATGAAAAAAGTACGAACGAACTGCGGATGGTATGACAGCAGGATATTTTTAAGAAGGAGATGCGAACAGCTTGTGGCGGAATCGCTCGGAAACATTTCTGCGTCCTGTGACGGGTGCAGGGTGGGAATTGTGGAGATGTATCAGAATTACATTGACGGAAAAAAGAACTGAGGGATATCAACATGGAATTCCGCGCGGGATATGTTTCTGGAAA
>Ga0137306_101178_pt1 | contig 28228 bp, 33 predicted proteins | sample Inofroosms_March_FD_97187 | JGI IMG/M metagenome (GOLD analysis project Ga0137306, IMG submission 97187) | Mouse cecal microbial communities from Vienna, Austria - N-Acetylneuraminic and N-Acetylglucosamine D2O microcosms_March | ecosystem: Host-associated > Mammals > Digestive system > Large...
GCAAATAAAATTTACTGTTCTATTTGAATAAATAACCGATTTAATATATTGTTCACTATGTATTTTTATTAATTATTCAAAATCTATTGAATTATATACAACATGTCCATTTTCTTACCTATTTTCAAATCCCCATTCTTCCCTTCCCATCTTTCTATAAAACATTTTCCCTATGCAATTCATAGTTCAAAAAAATGAAAATTTTTCGCTTTTGTGTGATCAAAATATAACGAGCTTGAAAATATAAATGGAAAATATAATATTAGAAAAATTCCATTATCCATAAAAAACATAAGTTTATATATATTTTTTGCAATATATAAGAAGTTTTTTGTATGTATACCAAAAATTGGAAAACTCTGTTTTCCAATTTTTCGGATTAGTTTTCTATCTAAATTATCCCATATTCTCTGCTCGTTTTTCTATCAAAAATGTACTCCCATTAGACTTAGTCATCTTATATGGCAACCCAGAAATTTCCATACATCTGTTAAATATATTTTCACTAATTGGCCTATCATTTTTCTTGCATTGTTGCACCATATTTTGATCTCCTTCATTGCTGATCAGAAAATGAATCAAAGCATTATTCACCTTTGTCTTTAACGCTATATTCTCTTTTTTCCCAAATTCTTTATTTAATAATTTTTCAATATTTTCCTGAAGTGTATTTTTATGCTCTTCATTTAATCCTTTTCCCCTATTCATAATATTATCATAAATTTTATCATCCTCTATGCCTAGCCAGCGCATTTGTTCTTTAACAAACGCGTATTCATCATTTTCTATTTTGTCTTTCATATCAGAATAAAATCTATCGAGATCTATAATCCTATTGATAGAAAAAAAGTTTACAGCAATAAAACCGTTTAATGAATATAGAATCTGATTACTAAATCTTTTATCTAAAATATCATCCAAAACTATTTGCTGAAAGGAGAGCATATTTAGCAATAAACATTGATATTGATTTATGTACCCAGGAAAAAATTTGCTCATATATAGATCAAAATATGGCGTAACATCAAATATGTTTTTACAATTCTTCTGACAATTATCTTCACAATTAATACGACAACTTATCGAACATGTTTTTCTGCAGTCATTGTAGCATTCTATTGGAAATACACAATATGATATACAACTCTTTTTGCACTTCATCTGACAATCATATGGACACGGATAATTATAATTATATATAAACCTCTTATACATTTGTTCTATGCTCTTTCGATGTCTATTATAAAAGTCCAATATTTTTCTAATCCCATGTAAACGTAATCTAAAATGATTACTGTCTCTTTTACATATATAAAGATTTATATCTGATTCATCATATCTTTTTCTCCCTAACATTTGAATAAATTCTTCTTCTGTGTCATAAAAAATAACTATATCTCTCAATTCATCATCAATGAGTGAAATTCCATTATCCATAACCGAAGTAGCAATGATTATTCTTTTATTTATAATTTTTTCATATTTAACAATATCTTTGACTGCCTTATTTGAATCCTCTTGGTTTCTGAATCTAGCGTCTATTAAGAGAATTCCATTGTTAACGTTCGTTTTGTTACTTGTTTTTTCCTTTATTTTCTCAGAAATTTGTTTTTGCAAATTTTTTCCCTTTTCGATATTGTCAACAAAAATTAGCCACTTTCTTTTCATGTCTTCAATCACCCTATCTATCAAATCTTCATATGTATCGAAAATATTTATGTTTACATAAGAATAGTCTTGATCTATAAAAAATTCTTTATCCTTCACATTTCTTTCTGTTTGTTTATACATAGGAAAAGTTGGTGTGGTACCGTTCCATTTTATCTGCTCAATTTCTTTAAGAAAATAATAATCATCATATTTATCAATATATGATCGTACTTTTTTCATTGTAGCAGATATAAATATTTGTATTTTTTTATCGAAGAAATGTCTAAGACAATCATAAGATAATTCCGTATGAGTATTGAAGTTAGAATCCATATAAAAATAATGACATTCGTCATATATAACAATATCAAAATTATTAAAACAATTCCATAAATTTTGTAAGTCATATTGTATTTTATTTTCTATACTCTGGTAAGTTGTTACCCATATATGGTCAATTATGTTAATCATATTCCCATATTTATTACGCGCCATATTAAAAACAGTATTATTGATTTGGTTCTCTATTTGTTCTTTTAATATCTTACGATTTACAATATATAATATCTTTTCTCGTTTTTCTATAGCGCGATCCATTAGCAATTTATTAAGAATAAAAGTAGTTTTTCCTGTTCCAGTAGCTGCTGTAATAAACACTCTTTGTCCTGGGCCCCAACTTGTAAATTCATCTTCCCCTATAATCTCACTGACATATTTCATTGTCTTATCACCTCATTAGTTTTTGTTATTGTTTTATTGCCAAAATAATATACAGAAAATCTGTTTTGTTGTTATTTTCTGTTTAGAATACTCCTTAATATAACATTTTAATTAAACTTTTTTAAGTCTTTTTCTTTTTATTCTTTTTTTATCCTCTGTATTTTATGTATCTATCAAGAGTATGACTCTTTTTTGTTTTTAGTATTTTTTTCTGAAATTTATTAGAGTTATTTCCGAAGTTATTTATAATTAATTTTAAAGATTGATTTTTTGATAGTGATTTGTAGTTATTGTTAGGATTGATTTAACTCATTCCATTCATGTTGCTGTAGATTAGTGGTAAATTTATGAATGGAGTTCTTGCCTTTAATGGTACTCTGTTTGAAATTAGCTGTTCCAATGTGGCTGAGCCTAATGGTTTGTGATGAGTTGAGCTAAAAAAAAGACGTTTTGATAGTTTTGAGATTCTATATAAATAAATATATATTATAATTTAATAATTTAATAATTTAAAATAAGGAAGGAAAATTTCGGGTAAAATCGTTAAACACAAGGTAATATAAGGGTTTGAGGGCAATTTTATAAAAAATTAAAAAAGACGTTTTGATAGTCGAAAAAAGACGTTTTGATAGTCGAAAAAAGACGTTTTGATAGTTTTGAAAATGTGGATAACTCAAAAAAAAGACGTTTTGATAGTTTTGAAATTAGCTGTTTTGGCATTTAAAAATAGTTACTTACGGAACTGTTTTGTTTTTTTGTCCTTTGGATTTTTTCTTGAACCCCCATTATAACGCGATATTTGCCCCATTATTTGGCCTTAATCCACTTTAGTGTAGTTTTATGTTGCCTTTCCGTTTTAAATCGATTTATGGGGCTTATACGTTGTTATTTGCCCTGTGTTAAAAATTTTTGACACGAAAATAAAAAAGACATATTGACATATATGTCTTTTTTTATGTATAGTTCAGCTTAAGGAGAATACGGAAAGGGGATGAATTATTTGGCTAGGGGAAAAAAGCAAATTGAAGGGCAGCTGTCTTTTGATTTTTGTTTAGACGCAAGGAATTATGTAGTACAAGCCAATACGCTGATCGGCGGCAAGCAGGCATTGAAGTTGAATAGCGCAAAGTTAATTAGAAGTGCCATTATGCAAGTTGTTCGGGATGATGAAGAGTTAAAGCCGTATATTATAAGCGTTAATGAGTTGTCAGAGCTGTTGAATGTGCCGAAAAGTGATATTTATCGTGATATAGATGATATGACAGATGATATTATAAGTAATCCAGTGTATGTTCGCAAGATGAAGGCAGGACGGACGGTAGGTTTTATAAAGATTCCATGGGTTACAAGGTGTGAATATAAGGCTGACATAGGTATTGCAATAAAATTAAATGAAGAATTAAAGCCATTTCTAATTAATTTAAAAGAACACTATACTCAATATACGTTAGGGGAAGTTTTGGCAATGAAATCTGTGTATGCCATACGGATTTTTGAAATACTGCAGTGTAAAATAGTAAGTGGTAATGTGCCTAGAGATGGTACTCATGTTGTATTGTCGGTTCAGGAGTTAAGAGAATGTTGTGATTGTGAAAATAAATATAAGGCATTTGGTGATTTTAAGAAAAGAGTCGTTGACAAAGCTGTAAGTGAAATAAACCGTGTTACATACTATGATCTTAATTTTTCATATCAGAAAAGTGGAAGAAATGTTGTTGCAATCGATTTTTTTATTGCATCAAAACTTAGGCGTATGAAAAAATAAAGCTATTATTGCTTCGGAGTGATAAGCTTCCCGTCTCTCCAAAGGCTAACGAGATATGCCTTGGATATATAAAAGGAGTGATACCGGAAATTTCCCAGCATCATTCCTTTTATATCCCGGGCATAAAAGTCTTACATCTCTGCCTGGTGTTCTCCATGATTGTCATTGTTAATCCAAGTGATCACTTCCTCCATGCTTTTTCCTTCTTGATGTAAAGAATTTTTACATCAGGCGAAAAATAAGGGATTGCGGCCTGTCAGTAGCCTTGGTAGGAGATAAGGAGAACAGATGGGGCAGATAAAAAAGAGGTACAGCTTTTAAGCCATACCTGTTATGGTGTCCTCATTTTTTTCAGTATCTTCGTTTTCTTGATTCCGTTGTATCTGCTCCAATAAGGCTAGATATCTTTGTTGATACTTATCAATCTCTGCCTGATGCTGTTTTTTGATTTCCTGAATCTGTTCCTGATATCTGCGCTCAGTTTCAAGGATTGCCTTTTCAATAGCAAGCTGTGACTGCTCTTTAAACTGGCTCAGTGTATCCTTTTCATGTTGCTGCAGATCAGAGATGGATTTTGAATGTGCTTCTTGCTCCTGTTTTATACGTTGTTCGAGATTGGCATGCTCTTGGGTAACTTTTTCATGTTTGTTCCTTAATTGCTCTAGCTCTTTTTGAAGGGATGCTGTTTGTTCTGCGGCTCCTTCCATGCTTTCAATCTTTGTTTTCAGGTTATTGCAAGAATCTGTAAGGGCTTTGTTTAAGCTATTTTTATCCTCTAGCATATCTTGTAGGTCATTCAGTCGCGTATTGTATTCTTTTTCCTGTCTATCTAGTAAGCTGTTTAGCCGTATGTTTTCTTCGCTGTATGTTTTTGACTTTATAACTGCTTCTTCCTTTAATTGTTTGGTCGTAATCAGTTCACTCTGCAGATTTTGGATAATGGTATCTTTTGAATTTAACAGAGCATCAAATTCGGTTCGGACAGAGTCGGTTATGTTTTGGTTGTCTTCCAAGCTTCGCATATACATATTCGTTAGGCAGCTAACATATTTTTCAAACTGGTCTATGTCGTCTTTTCTATTTGCCAATATGACCTTCCCAGCCTGGAATTGATATGCTTCTATTAATTTGGCTAGTGTTTGTTGCTGGTTTCCACCAATAGCAGATGATATTTCCTTGAATTTTTCTGCTGTTTCATCGTCAATCCGGAATGATTTTGGTTTTAGTTCTTTTCCTTCTGCCATACCGCATACCTCCTTTAGTAATACACTACTATATAATTATTTGTATTACATAGTACCATGCATTTGAATAAATTTAAATACCAATACAGTGTTTACAGTTAAAAGTTAACATTTAACTGCAAACATGATGCAATGATTTGGACAAAAAATAAAATATATTGATTGCCAGGGTTTTTTAGAATAACCGTTTTGGAACAAAGACTTATTAACTGTAAACCGCAAACTGTTAACAGTTAATGATTAATAGTTTATCATTAACTGTTAATCATACTCTTTATTTTCTTTTCCGCTTCTAAGGTTTGCTTTTTTAAGTCAAAAAGCTGTTGTTGTTCAGCGGTTAATTTATGGCGGCTTATGTATTCATCAATAGCATTTGTACATAGAACACCTATTTCCTGTCCGGTAACGCTGGCATATAGTTTCCAGGTTTCCATTTTTCCGACTTCCGCCCGGAATCCCATAACTGCTTTTGCGGTCTTTGCGCTTGTGGGATTTTGAAGGTTTTCTTCTTCAGATGGATTTTTTATGGTTTGCGGTTGTGTTACAGGTGTTTTGGGTTTATGGGCGGGCTGGGATGCATCCTGAATGTCTTTAGCTTTTTCCTGTTCTTGCTTGGTTCTGTCAATAACGTTTTCCTGTTCTTCGATTCCTTTTAGTAAATTTATATTAAGTTTCCCCATGGCAGTTTATACCTCGATCCTTTCCAGAAATTCATCGATAAAAGCTTGGTAATCTAAAGTTACCGGGGCTTTGGGGGCATATTCCAGTAAATCCACTTTTGCAACTTGGCTTTCCTGCAGGACAGTAGCCTGCCGGATTCTGCTGCTAAACACTTTTGTGTCTAATAGTTCTGCGGCCGAATTAATGGATTTTTCCAGTAGTTTAGATACGTTGGTTCTGTTGGTGTATTTTGTCAGTAATAGGCCGGTGACAGAAACGGCTTTTTCAGTTTCTTCTGTTACTTCATCAAGTGTCTGCTTTAACAGCCGTACTCCTTTTAGGGAAAAACTGTCTGCGGCTATGGGGACGATAATATAGTCACTTACCAAAAAGGCGTTTAGTGATAAAATCCCAAGATTGGGCGGTGTGTCGATCACTATAAAATCATAATCGCTTTTTATGCTTTTGATAGCTTTACGTAACATTTTTAACCGGCCGGCTTTTAGAAACTGCATGTCGGCGTTGCAAAGCTCAAAATCACCTATTATCAGGTCTAGATTTTCCTTAATAGATGTTTTTACTTCATCCAGTGATTTTCCGTCAGCATACACATGGTAGATGCTGGGTGTTCCATCAGGCGGTTCAGGGAGAAAACACATTGTCAGATTAGTTTGCGGATCGCTGTCGATCATCAATACGTTATTTCCTCTTTGCGTCAGACCTGCGGATAATATGGCTGCAGTGCTTGTCTTACCTACTCCGCCTTTCACATTTGATACGGATATTATTTTCATGTGATACCTCCTCGTTTTTTTGGAATGCTCGGTGTTAAATGAATAAAATTACAATGGTTAATTGTTAACAGTTAATAATTAACTGTTGATTGTTAACTATAAATCTATTATACAGCATATGAGGAAAATTTGCGAACTTTTTTGTACCTTTTTTCTTGAGGGGATTCGACAAAATTGAAAAAATGTATGGAGTCTTAGAATGCATATTTTATTATAGTTAATAGTTGATTAATAACTATTAACTGTTAACTATTAATCGATAACTGTTAATGATTAATAGTTATTAATTATCCATTTATGAAAGTATGATAAGAGACGGCTATTTTGGGGAAAAAGTTAACTTATGGCGTGTTCGTTACAGGCAGCACAACAGCAGTGAACATATGGGATAGGCTTTTTTTCGGGAAATCTTAAAATGTCTGCGGAAGTTTGTGCAGATGGAGAGAATATGGACTCCGTAATCAAATAGGGAACTACCAGGTGCAGTGTCGCTGTTAATTTGAAAGGGAAAGGTGGCGCAGAGTTTCTAATATTCTTTTTTCTTGGAGACCAATTCGTAAAATATGCAGGTTGGTTTCATATGCGGTATGCTCCTGTCCTGGCAGTTGAAGATGCATGAGATGAATAGCTGTTTTTCTTTTGCTCCCGCCTTATACTTGAATGTTTTACATAATACGAGAATATATTGTAATACAATACATTGTATTACATAGTAATATAATTTCCGAAGGTGGTGAGAGGTATCATGAGTTATAAATATGTACCAAAATAAACTTAATACAAATCGTACCAAATTCTTGATAATCGATATCTGTTAGACAATATTATATATGTATCGGTTTAGACGAGTGGTTGTTTTGAGCAAATTGAATAAGTGTATTTTTATTTACACCTGTCTGTAGGGAGCTGATGATATACGCCGTGCGGATACACAAGGATTAAAAAGTATGGAAGTAAATAGAATTGTTTGGTGGATATAGATAGAAGAATAGTACGATGTTCTATAAAACGACAGGTGCAAAGATCAAACTGTCTATACAGAAATTGATTCCCCGCGGTTCACTGTGGGGAATCAATATTAGATAAGGTAAAAAATTCAGGAGCGTAGATATCCGGCAGCTTCTTCTTCGGTAAGCTGATATTGTTCCATAATCTCTGATTTTATCTCAGTATCTTTACGTTTTAATCTCCGGAGGGTTTCTATTGTTCCTTGTATACGTCCTTCCTTGCGTATTTCATCAATCCTAGGCTCCATGATTTCCATCAATGTTTCGAACATACTATCATCTCCCCTCAATCCTTCGATCAGCTGCCGGTTTGCCTCAATACTCACTTCCAAGATAGAATTGGCCATTTCCCGGTCGTTCTTTTCTGTTATCTGGTTGATTTTCTCCAGCAGGTCCCGGAGGGACTCTCTGTCCATCCTTTTTGATAAAGCTCTGAGCCAGGTATGGGATTTTTCCTCCAGCTCACCTGTGGCAACGATCTGTGCCGGGAAGGGGAAAGGTCCTTCTATGTAGTAGATGCCCCTGCAAGGGCTGGATATAGAGTACCCATGTTCCTTAAAATACTGGAAAAGCCCTGCAGGCTTTGCTTCGCGGATGATGGATACAGTCACATCATCTGCCTTGATGCTATCAAGAGTCTTACCATATGATTTATAAAGGTTTGCATAAGCGAGTGTCTTAAAGAAAGTGTCAATGTCCAGGTGGTCGTCTGGAGATTTATACTCCAATATATTATGCCCTCTGAAGAAACGTCCGATATCATTGGAGATATGGACCGAAGCCTCTTTCTTTATGATCAGGAGATCTATCTCTAAGGGCTTTGTATTCAGGTTGTATTCCTTTTCAAAGACCAGGTCATCCCTGTATTCTATGAGTTCCAGGTCCATAGCGGCTACGAAGCCTGGATGCCACTGTATCTTGGTATCATTCATTGAAGACTCCTTTTCTTAATTGGATTATACCACATTTCAGGGATTTTACAACTTGCCTTGTCATTCTTGATATTCTGAGGCCGGTATGCACGGTAACGGTTCATGTGTCCTGAGCAGCGGCAGCCTTGTTTTTGGCACGGATGAGGGTTGACTTGGATATACCGGTCAATTCTGTCACTTGCCTATATGAATGGTCCTGCAAAAGGTCGAGCGCGTGCTGTATCTGCTTCCTATTATATAGACGGGGTCGCCCTTCCCGGAAGTCGGGCTGCCTCCTGGCTATCGCTTTGCCTTCCTGGGTGCGCTCGATGATCATATCCCGCTCAAACTCTGCGAAAGCGAGCATGATGTTACGGATCAGCTTACCGGTGGGCGTGTTGTCCAGTAGCCCCATGTTCAACACATGGACAGTAATGCCTTTGTCCAGTAAAGTCTGTACCAGCTCTATGCCTTGTGATGCGCTCCTGGCTATCCGGTCCAGCTTCGTGACCACTAGCTTGTCACCTGTCTGTAGCACGGCCAGGAGTTTGTCAAGCTCTGGCCGGTGCGCCTTGGTCCCCGTAAAAGCATCTGAGTAGATTTCTTCCGCACCATTTTCTTTTAGTAATTGTTCTTGTACTTCCAAGCTGTTCCCATCTTTTGCCTGCATCTGTGTAGACACCCTGCAGTAGCCGTAAACCATGGTAAAATCCTCCTCACTTATGGTACTAAGTTACGACACCTTCTCATGCCTTGATTTTACTACATCCTATTTTTGGTGTCAATACTCCTAAGTTATGATACTATATCATGAAAGAGTTTTTTATTAACATATAACATTGACATTTAATCAATCAAAAGTTAAAATATAATATATTAAGTTATAAGGTGTGGCGCATATGGATATTTTAATAGATATTATGGGAATGCATGTGACGTACAGAGAATGGGACGGAAAGAGGAAACTACCTTTTTATCTGGCTTCAGGATATAGATTCCAAGAAGCGGATATAGATGGGTGTCCGTGTGTGCTCATCTATCCCAAAAATGATCTGCCCACATTACCAGCACTAAAAAAACAGATTTTACGTATCCAAAAGATAACGCCTGTTCCAGTAGTGATCTGTGTGCAGGCAATGAGTGCATTTAGAAGAAAGAATATGATTGAAAATAAGATCCCTTTCATTATAGAAGAAAAACAAGTTTATCTTCCATTTATGGGGACCTTCCTACAGAAAAAGGCAGATATTCCGGTAAGGGGATCAGATAAGTTTATGGTCTCTTCACAGCTTTTGTTCCTGTTGTTTATTTACCAGGATGGTACAGAATTATATCTGTCTGAAGCATCAAAGGATCTACCTTATTCAGCAATGACGATCACAAGGGCAGCAAGACAATTGGAGAAAAGTGGTCTATTTCATGTGAAAAAAAGAGGTGTGAGTAATATACTTACATGCAAATGTAATAAAAAGGAACTTTATAGGAAAGCTAAAAAATATTTATCATCTCCAGTATTGATGGTTGGATATATGCCCAAAAAAGAACTGACAGAAAAGATGGTCTTAGCGGGGAATTCAGCATTGGCGGAAAAAAGTATGCTCAATACCGATATATTATTAAGTTATGCCGTTTATCAAAGAGATATAGATAAAAGATCATTATCAGATGAGCTAATTGATCCATCTGAACAGGCGCGTGTTGAAGTATGGAAATATGATCCAAATCTGTTTTCAAAAGAAGGGATTGCTGACCCTATTTCCCTAGCTTTATCGTTAGCAGATGAAATGGATGAAAGGATAGAGGCCGGGATTGATGAGATGTTGGAGAATCTACGGGAGGATATAGATGATAAGGGGATTTGAAAGTTTTAAGGAATGGTTCAAAGGTTACGAAGAGGGATATGTTATCATAGGCGGAACAGCGTGTGACCTGATCATGTCCGAGGAAGACATGCCTTTTCGGGCAACAAAAGATATTGACATGGTACTCATCGCAGAAGCGTTGACCCCTAAATTTGAAGATAGATTGTGGGGTTATATAAAAAAGCAGGATATGAGCATTTGAATAAGAGTTCTGTTGAACCACAGTTTTATCGGTTCAGCCATCCAAAAAACAAGGAGTATCCGGCAATGCTCGAACTTTTTTCAAAGCAGATGGAATCTATACATTTGAGTGATGAAGCACAGCTCACGTCTCTTCCAATAGATAATGAGGTTTCCAGTTTATCCGCAATCCTTCTGGGTGAGGAATATTATGAGCTTTTAAAAACAGGAAGGAAGATGATAGATGGCATTCCTATACTACGTCCAGAATATATCATCCCTTTTAAGGCGAAAGCATGGATCGACCTTTCAAAAAGAAAAGAAAATGGAGAACATGTAGACAGTAAAAATATACGTAAACATAAGAACGATGTATTCAGGCTTTCTGTTTTTCTTGTAGAAGAAAGCAAAGTCATTTTACCAGATGGGATAAAAAAAGATATGCAGCAATTTATAGAGTCTATGGACGCGGAATTGATTGATTTAAAAAATCTAGGGATGCCTGAGATGAAATATGATGAGCTAATGAGATTATTAAGGGAATGCTACCTATCCTAAAATTTAGAATATAAAATATAGTATAATCTGAGGGATGAGAATATGGATTATTTTATAGATAGAAAGCGTAAAAATAAAGATTATGTAATAAATATGGAGCAACTAGAAAAACTGTTCTATGAAAACGAGGCTGATATTAATAATATAGATAAGATTACTAACCATAGGAATAATGGTCTAGAGAAACCGAAGAATTTGCACGATACTTTATTATCATTTTTAAATGACTCGTATGTTAATGGAGAAATTATAAAATATCCACATGGTGTAGTAATAAAACAAGGAGAACGAAGGAATTATTATAGAGGAGAATTAGAAGATTATCCTACAAGTATGACTTCGTTATATCGAGAAATAAAAGAGTGTAAGTCTGATGATGAAAAAAAGGTTGTAAAGATTGTTGCTCGTATGCGTTTTGTATTATTTAGAAATTTTTTGCAAAGATTTAAATATGTTAAGTATTGGCAAAAAAAATTTGGAGAGCCATTTTATGAAGCGATTGCTCAACATTATGGTTTTATGACTGAATATCTTGATATTACAAATGATTTTAATGTGGCGATGTTTTTTGCATGTTGTGATTGGGACAAAAAAAGGAAAGTATGGCGTCCTCTTACAAAAAAAGAATGTGAAGAAAAAAGAGAAGGTATTCTTTATCATGCACCTGTAGAAAGCGTAAGGTTTGCAATAGAAGACTATACACAGTTTCGACCATCTATTATTCCGATTGGATACCAACCTTTTTATAGATGTCAAAATCAAGTTGGGTATGTGAAGCATATGACAGAAGGGGAGGATTTTAAAACTGATAGAATATTTGAAAGATTAAGATTTAAACATAGTGAAACATTATCAAATGGAATTTATAAATATATGAGAGAAGGAAAAGATATTTATCCAGATGAAGAATTAATGGATTTTGAAAAAGAAATAGAATTATTTAAAAATGCATTAACCTTTTCAACAGAAGTATTTGACACAGCTATATCAGAACTTGCTCTAAAAGACGAACGTTTAAATTTATTTAGTATTATAAAAAAAGCGAATTTTTATATTGGAGATAACTTGTATCGAGATATAAAAATTGAAGATAAATTGGTATCTGTACATATTCCACGGCAGAAAATAAATAGATTCAATCTGAAAAATGAAAATAGAACACCTGAAAAAGACAATGGGATTGTTTTAAGAACAAGATGGATTGTTCGATAAATCTTCAAAATTATTTTGTTAGAGGTTTAGAGCGTGTTTGAAAACCATCAAATTAACCAAACGAGGATGCAGACAAAAAAAGCAACTTCCATAAGATTGTATTAATCATCTAAAGATTGACTTTTGCAGTTTATCTACTGTGGGGTTTTATTTCCGGGGGAAGAGAGTCTTTTATCTTATTCTTTGAAAAAGATTATGATATCTATTAGTTGATATTTTGAATATATGTTTTACGAATTTTAGGATATTAAGGGATAATTGATATTTCAGGGGATATATACTATAATTCCATAAAGTATCGGTTGAATAGACGATATATTGGAGGGTCTCTATGAGAAAATCACAGTATGTTTTTATAATAATGGCGGTGGCATATATCGTAATTGCTATTTTGAATCTTAGAGAGTGGGTAACGGTTAGCGAAAACATATTGTTCGGACTTTCAATGTCTGCTCTTTTTTCTTCCCTTAGTGATATTTTTTCCAATATTGTAGGTAAACGCATTTATCAAAATGAATTTGATTATATAATAAAAATTACGTCAGACTTTTTGGCGGAAAAAATATCTAATAATCCATTGAATTCTTTGATTGACATCAGAAATGTAAAACAAAATGTTGAGAATATAAGCAAAGGATATAAGAAAGCGGTTCATCCGAACGAATATTGCAAAAGGAAGGTTAATGTGTTGATTAACATATCATCACAAATATGCTTTATTCTGTCTATTACAGTTTTTATTCTTGCACCTTTCCATTTCCCTTTGTCTTTGTTTCAGAATTCTTATTCTGTTTTAGCAACTTTGATTGCGTTTGCCGCAATGTGTTTTAATTTATATATCGAAGAAATTATAGCAGATATTATTCAGAAGAAAACTCATTTTTTCAATGATACTCAATTGATAATCCAAATAGCTTATACTGATTTTATGGATTTTCTGAATTCTCATCTCTATCATTATGAAAATTGTATTTCTAGAGCAAATAAACAGGAGGACGAGTATGACGCTCACACTTGAATAGATTAGAAAGGACGAGGTGGTCAACCACCATCTTGAGCTATTCTATAGGGTATTGTCCTATTTCCAGAGGTTTGGTATTCAGATTGTATTTTTTTCAAAAATTAAATCTTTTTTGTAGTCTTTGAGCTCTAGGTCAATAGCAATTACGAAGTCTGGATGCCGCTGTATCTTGGTATCGTTCATTGAGGACTCTTTTTCTTAATATATATCATATTTTTGAGAGTTTACAACTTTCTTATCGCCCAAACTACAAAAAATGATATATATTTTTATAATTATATTATTTTATATTGTATATTAATAATTAAAAAATTTAATCATTGGAATCTTATTACTCTTGAGTTGTAACACTTTTGGTAGAAAAAAGTATCATATGTTGACGAACGTTAAAACGTACGCTATAATAAAAAGAAAAGAGGTGATATCATGACAGCAATCACAGCAACGAAAGCCAGAGAGAATATCTACCAGCTTATACAGGATGTAAATGCGAGCTGTACTCCGATAACCATTACCAATACCAGAGGGAAAAATGCGGTCTTGATTGGCGAAGAAGACTGGAAAGCGATCGAAGAAACGTTGTATCTGATGTCTATTCCGGGCATGGCAGAATCTATCATTGAAGGAGGAAATACGGATATTTCTGAATGCCTTGATGAATCAGAGGTGGACTGGTAGTGTACAGAATTATTTATACCAAGCAGGCTGCTAAAGATATAAAGAATCTGAAATCCTGTGGATTGGATAAAAAAGCCAAAGGATTGATCGAGATCATGAAAAAGAATCCGTTCCAGAATCCTCCGCCATATGAAAAACTGGTAGGAAATTTACAGGGATATTATTCAAGAAGGATCAATATTCAGCATAGGATTGTATTTCAGATCATAGAAGAACCTAACACATATGAAGACATTGACTATGAAGGTTATGTAAAGATCATCCGTATGTGGGCACACTATGAATGATGATGCTTGATAACAGTATAGGGTGTTTTGCAAAGATGTATTTATTGCTTTTATTGTCGCCGTTGCGGCTATCCATCTCATCAACAAATAGTTAGATGGCGATAGAGAGTCAGTAATCAGCCTATGGATTTAAGTTTTGTTATTCTAAAAAGCGGGAGTGTAAAATAAAGTGTGTAAATCCTCTGAACTGCCATGGCTGATCCTATCAAACTGTCAGAAGCTCGTAAAGGCTGAAACTCTTACCTTGACTGGCTTTTGGCAGTTTGATTTGGGCGATCAAGCAGTTGATGGAAAAGTTCCAAACAATTAAAATACACACTTTATTTGACATACCTCTGTAACTATCGAAGATATGTGTATGTTCAGTCTACCAGCACCAAGGCGGATCCATTTTAAACTGGTCAGCCTTTGCAAACAAATATTCGAATACTTTTTTGCTTCCTCACTATGAAACTTCTGATCCCTTCCTATGCCATTGAGGACAATCCCGCCATGGATTACTGTCTTTTCTTTTGAGTAGGTAAAGCCATGAAGGTACAGTTTATCATCATTCCCGAACATTTCAATGAACCACCAGAACTCTGCATATTTTGCCCAAGGATATAATGAAAATGTTCCGGTATCAAGTAGTTCCCTGAGTTCATGCCGTCGAAGGTTTTGAAAATAACGTATCTGATGGTGATGATAATAGTCAGAATCATATGGGATGTGATGTATCAGCCTATCCCTTAGATCAAAGTCGATCATTGCGTCTTCTGTACTTGGCATCTTAATATCGCTCATCTGACATTCCTTCTTCATCGAATTTTAAGACTTTCTTATCTGTTATAGCAACAACATAGTTAGACATCTAAATATCCATCTGCTTCATGTTTATTTTAATATATCAAGATTATGGAAAACGTCAATGTCTAGGTGGGCTTTTGGTGATTTGTATTCGAATATGTTGTGCTCTCCGAAAAAACTTCCTATGTCATTGGCAATCTGGATGGGGGCTTATTTCTTTATGATCAGGAGATCTATCTCTAATGGTTTCGTATTCAGGTTGTATTCTTTTTCAAATACCAGGTCTTCCCTGTACTCTCTGAGTTCAAGGGCCATGGCAGCTACAAAACCTGGATGCCATTGTATTTTTGTGACACTTATGCAGTACTCCTTTTCTAAATGAATCATACCATGCTTTTTCAGATTTTACAACTTCTTTACGGTTTGCCGCCTATATCTGAATTTTATTAATGATATGAAAAAAATAATCTTAGGGATAGTATGGATACAGGATATCTTAATCCTATACCCATACATTTTTTCTTAGAGGGCATTGAATATTTGTGTCATGTCCTTTATATTATAAAGGATATGACATCATATATTCTTCTGGTCTTTATCTAAAGAGATTAACAGTTTCCTGCACTCTTCAAGTTCCGTGTTGACAATATCCAGTGCGATGGCGATATTCTGTCCATTGTCCCCAAAATATTCTATGTTTCCAATAGCCATATTAATTGTTTTCAATAACGCGATAACGGTTCCGAGGGTGTCTTTGATCGACATTTGTATATTTTTTTCTAACATGTTGTTATACTTCCTTATCTTTCTATATAAATCTCATCTGTTGCCATATCATAATAATACACATGGTCAGACAGTCTGTCGTACTCTTCTACCTGTGTGGCATTGACTTCCCTCACCATCTGATCCAGCTCTTCCTTGTTTATCTGTCCAAGGTCAGGAAGGAGCAATGCCTCATGTATGCTTGAGGGAATGATATATAGGCTGTGGCCTGTCTCTTTTGCAAATGATTGGATAATGCGCTTGTCCAGGATGCCGGATGCGCCCCAAAAGAATTTTTTGTTGGTTAGGGCATATAAGTGGAGGTCTTCTATGTCATCTGGGGCAATGTGATTAGCAAGCAGATCGCCGATTACGCCATCTATACGTTGAATTGCGTAACCATCCTCATCCAAATTTTCTATTGCCTGGCTATCCAATGTCCGCATTGTGACATTCCAGGAATTTAACATCATATGGTCTATCCATATGATCGTCACCTTTTTTGCATCATCGCTTACAAGCGGTATGTAATAATGGATGGATAGGTCAAGAAACTTATTGTATGCCAGTTGCTGTGTAATGCCCAGCGTTTTTTCCCAGTCAATGGATGTGAGGAATGGGCGGATTTGCGTCTTTATGTCTTTCCATTTCATTTCCATAATATTTTCCGGATTCTTGTGTGTATCTGTTTGTGTATTGCTGTATATTGCACTGTTTTTATTCATAATGTCTCCTTGTAGTGTTTTTATATTTTTAATTGTTCTTTAAGCCGCTCCTTTTGTCTTGGTCTTCCATAATCCATTTAACGCTTTGATGCATGTTTCTGGCGTTATCTGGCTAATGTCCTGGATATTGTACCGTTCTAATACGGTTTCCATTTGTATTCCAGTTCGTTCCAGTTCATGCTGCAGAAGTTCCAGCTGTAAGTTCAGAATATCTTTTTGTGTATTGGGGCGTTTTGGCAGCATTCGGAATATTTCTTTTTCATTCTGATCTATAATAACAAGCGAATCGATTTCCTTGCGGTCATTATAGGCGATGGACTGGACAGAGAAACGGTCTGTTGTGACATAGTGATCCTTTTTCTTTGTATCCTCTTTGATGTAGACACGCGCTGCGGGAACCCATATGTCTGGAGCGGTATAGAGTTCACGACCGATACCCCAGTTAAAGCAGGCTCTTTTGAATGAGTCGGACGCTTGGCCTTTTTCTTTGTCTGAATAACTGGCGGTTCCTACGTCCTGTTTGCTTATCCATTGTTTTCTGGCATCGTCCCAGACTGACACAGTGCAGTAGAGCTTTCCATCAATCTCCTGGTGCGTCCGCTGCCATCCAAAAGGCGTGAACGCCTCATCCAGTATCTTCTGATCAACCCTTGCGTCCTTATATAATAGAAGCCGCAGGCCATATACATTAATCGTGGACACCCGGCATTCTATTTCGTCAGCCCTCAATAAACGGATGGCTGTATTATTTGTTGATTCTGCATTTATGTTTTCTGGAAATGCTTGGTCGGGCATATCTGAGATTTCTTTCTGATGATTGAGCCTTTTAGAAAGCTCTTCTTTTATATCCGTTGTGCGCTGCATATTTCCTCGTCCTCCTGTATGGCCATAAAAAGATCCGGATGGCTATGCGTCCTTATGTATTTTCTAAAACAAAAAAGGAGAGGCTGGTATACGCCTCCCCCTGGATTCTCTTCACCGTGATGATATTGTTTCCGCTGCATTTATGGTAAACCTCCGGCTATGTATGGTCTTCTGGTATTTCGCAAATATTTCTGGACGCTCCTCTTTTAACTTATTCCCATCCACGCGGATGCTGTCCACGGGCTTCCAGGACACTCTGTATTGGCCATTTTCTGCTGTTTCCGCTTCACCCATATAAAGTTTCAGTTCCTGTTCGATCAGTCGTTTCTCCCTTTCCATCTCGTCGATGGATGAGATGAGGGCCTGGCGGCGTTCCAGTTTTCCATTAAATGAAGACGGCAAAAGGATGGGAGCCGAACTCGTCCCCTTAAAATAGCTGGCGATTACTGCGTCTGCAGTCTTGGATCCATCCGGGTCTGGGAGGATATGAGGCACGACATTCCTTTTCCAGAAATCTTTTTCTATCTGTATAAGGTTTTCGATGATCTCTTCATCACGTTCTATCTTATGAAACTTGAACTCTTTCCCATAGATAAGGACGGCTATGTACCAGGCTTGTGTGTCGCAGACAGCCATGTAATGGTGACACTGGATTTGGTAGTGCATCGGTATCTCTCCATTTTTCCATTTATCAATCATATAGGGGCTGGCAGTCTTGCATTCCAGCCCTGCGTCTTCCCCGACGATCAGCCGATCCACATTAGCCAGCATGAACGGATGATCTTCCTTATAAAATATGGCGTTGGCCTTCCGGACTTTCTTTCCTGTAGCTTCTATGAAACGCTGCGCCACGTACTCTTCCAGGTCGCGTCCCTGCCGCATGGCTTCATTGTCTATATCGTCTGTATCATCTGAAGTCTTATCCTGGTACACCTGCATCGCGGTCACATAGGGGTTCAGGCCGCATATAGCCCCTGCATCCGAACCTCCAATGCCGAGTTTTCTGTATCTCAGCCAGTCCTCATGGCTGAGGTTCCGTGTCGATATTAATCGCTTCATATTCTTCATCCTCCCTTCTCCCACTCATTTTCATCATGCCACGCGCATCATTTGATACGCTTTATCAATCAGCGGATTCCCATCCACGGTTTTTGAGAACAAATTTTCTTTGTAATTGGCTGTTTTACGAAGAGGCGTAGAATGCGTGGCGAAATCAGACACTGCATTAATGAAACGGTAGGCATTCTTCCCCACATCCTGCAGATCTGGCGCGTTAAAATAGCGGTGGGACAGATCATTCCTTAATCGTTTCATATTTTTGATCTGCTGCGGGGTGGAGCCGTCTTCCGTTGGTAGAAGCGTTTCAATATAATCTTTCACTTCCTTATCTGTGAGTTTCTTCTTTCGCAGGGATTCAAATTCCTGTCCAAGACTATCCATATAGTTTTCCGCCAGCAGCAAAGTTTCCTTCGCCTCCTGTATTTTTCCCTGGATGTTCCCTGTGTGCATCATGGACCAGGAACGTTTTGCGGTTGTAAGCGCAAGGTTTAAGGTGTTCTGACACACTACGCGGATGGGAGTCAGAGCCACTTTGACCGCTCCGGAACCATCATGAGTATTGGAAAACAGAAGATAGGGGTTGAACTTCTCACCGGAAATGATATAGTCATGGGGCATATGGGCCAACAGCCATATCCTTTTGCCTCCTTGCAGACTCCCGGCTGTTTCATAACGAACTCCTTCTGTCAATAAACTGTCTGTAAAAGCAAAAGCTTCTTGGTTCTGGACGACTTTGTACCGCTCCGTTACCACGCCCAACACTTTCCGATCCATGTCTCTGATATTTGCGCGATAGCCTTCTATGCGCTCTCCCATATCTGTATAAATAGGCTCCTGCGTTACATTCCAGTCCAATCCAGCAATCTCTAACGCTTCTTTTGAAGCGGGTGCTTCCATTACTTTTGTCCCTAATCCATGCCAGGGCGTTTCCCTTGTGTAAAACATGCTTTCAACATTTGCCTCCATCGTTTAATGCCTCCTTTGTTTTTAATTTTCATACATTTGATTTTTGCGGACATAGACGAACCCGTAAGGCGGCGTTTTTGTTATGCTATTTTACGGGTTTGCCGTCATAGTCCTCTTACGTTTAAGCCGTTGTCAGCCTCGGGCTGTTCGCAGATGGTATTTATTCATCGTCGAGTATCTCTTCGACTACCGCAATAGCCAGACCCAAAACTGCACATAATATTTTGTCCATAGACGTTGACCTCCTTTCCATGCGATCAAAAATAGGGCAGGATCCATAATTGGAGCCTGCCCTTTGGACATTGTTTCATTTTTATAATATATGAATTGATTTTTTGATTTTTACATTTTGTCAATGATCTAAGGGTGTTTTAAGTTTTCAAACACGCTCTAAATTTTATTGAAAAACTATGCAAATCAACTTTGCACAAAACCTGAAATTCTTTCCAAACATATTTATTTAAGGCCCTTCCTATTCGTCAGCTTATACTTTTTAAATTTATTCATTGGAGTCGCCTTTTTTATATGAGTTTTATAAATCTTATTGTAGTAACTTTTTTTTGTTGATAAAAGTTTCCATTTACCATTGTATACGCTCACTTTATGTGCGCCATTTACACCGTTTGGTATAATGTCAATAGAATACTTTAGGGCATAGGGCTTTTTATTCACCTTGTACACATTCCACTCGTTTTCATATGAACCGCCTGCCCCGTGCCAATGGCCATGGACAATGATTTCTTTTGTTTTCTTATTAATTTTTTCAATGTCATAATAGCCCAAAGAGATAATTTTTTTATTATAGGTCATTACTTCTGTAAGTCCCATGGTCGTGGAGTGTAAGAACAGCTCCGGCGTGCCATTTTTATCTACATCATATGTAAAATAGCAGTTGAACTTATAGTCTGTACCAAAATACATTTTCAAGTAGGACATATCTTGATAACGTTCTACCTGTCTCCAATTTTTCAAAATATTGCTGTAAGCGGTTTTCCATTTTGGCGTAGCTGCGTTTACTTGCGTTTGTAATAATAGAACTACGCTGATAAAAATCACAGTCAAAATCAATATGCCCTTTATAGTTCCACACACAGAAATTTCCTTTTGTTTTCTCATTTATGATTTCCTTTCTCTTAATACGTATTTTTACTTAATCTACAACATCCTGATTTACGAATTATCAGATAATACAATCCAACTTCAATATATCCGATAATATATTTTTGCTCTATTAATACCTTCTGTTTACATAAAAAAATTGAAAATCCATTTATCCCAACATAATTGAAAATTAAACATTTTTACATTAAGGACGCTAAATAGTGGGCCATTTGAAAATTCTTTTTGAGAATTTATTATATCTTTTTGCAGATATCCTTTTGTTATTTTTATAATATTTTACTTTATTGCTTCCCCCAGAATAGTCAGAAATACTTTCATATTCAGAAGCTTGTTTTAATTTATTGGAAACCATTTTATAACAAGTGAGTATACTATGGGAAGAGCTATTAGAAGCTATAACACAAATTTGCTTCCTACTTCTGCTGTAAACAATCTCATTGACCCCACTCAGCTCCTCCATTTTTATTATTTTTCTTTTTTTATATGTATAAATTTTATATGTGGATCGAACACCACTATTGTATGAAAAAAACATTTCGTATATACCATCACCATTAATGTCACAAACTACAGCCCTGCGTCCAGGATATTTTTTCTTAGAAGATAAATATTTATTTATATATCTTGTATATGCTTTTATATCTTTTGTATTAGGTGCGTAGGCTTTGTAAAGATTGGGCTTAACCATTTCATAGTATACCGAAGGATCCGTTGTATTGGAACTACTTTGTATTGCGGCTTCTGGTGTATGCAATGATACAGTCAACAATGCTAATATTAAGACTATGCTCTTACATATATATCTTTTTATCTTTGTTTTCATTTGTTTTTCTCCTTTTTGAATTTTTCTCATATGAGTTTATGCTATCTGACATGAAACTGCCCATCCACATATGGAGGCCGTAAGATTCTTCTATAACATAATTATTAGACAAACGACATCCATAAAACAGCAAAATTATATATTTATCTTTAGAGTTAAATATGGTTTTGCTCCAAAAATCTTTCACCGAATTCACGTTAATTTAAGTCGCTTGAATCTACTCCGCCCCGACTTTAGTCATATATTCATCATATGATACAGCAACCGGATCCTCATAAACAAAATACTTATCATCATCTGTAAATTCATCATCGCCAAAACAAGTGAGCGTAATTTCAAATATCGCCAAATTTCCCTCTACTGGCATCGCTTCATGTAACCATTTCCAATCTCTGATTTTTTGTCCTTTATTATTTGTTATCCATATTTCTTTATCAAAATTATCCCCAGCAGCAACTGCTATACTGTCGTTTTCAGTGTCATTCATACCCACTGTCACATCTGCAATTATATAAGTTCTGTAATTGCCTGGATAATTCGCTTCCTCCCATTCCTGATAAGTTCCTTCAAATAACAGGGATCCCGCAAACGGATTCGGATTTACAACCATAACAATTGCTAAAATCAATGAGCCAATAATCACAATCTTTTGTATCAAAAATCTGCTTTTTTTAATCTCCCCAGTATATTTGGGGTGAATTTTCATATCGTTCTCAAATTGCTTTATATTTTCTTTATCTGTGCTGTCAAAAAACACTTTCCCCCTGGGATACATAATTGTGACCCTGATATTTTTAACTTCAAATATTGAAAACGCCACTACCGCAACTATACCGATCAGCCTAACAGCAGGACTTGTCCCTACTAATATTGGCGTGAGTGCACACACACCAGCCGTAAATGCTATAAACACTAAAAACCATACTGAGAAATAAGCTCCTGATTCTATTGTTTTAATTTCATCGATTTTAATTTGGTCCCGTTTATTTTTACCAAAAAATCTGCTTTGAGAATAATTTAAGTAATCTGAATCGACAGTGATATCTGTTTTAGTGCTATATCCCTCAATTAGCGTAAACGGACCTACATCTAATCCTCTTCCTTTTGCCTGGCTTTTAAAGAGGTATTCCTTATAATAGCCAGAATTGTTATTTTCCTCACCCATGTCACTTTCTCCTTTTATACATTTAATTTATTATACGCCTCTCGTTATTAAATGAAACTGAACTTTACTCTTAATTTAATCAACTATATAACAGCATTATTCAAAACACTTTAGAGCATCCCTATTAGATTCCTTTCCAGAACTCTGCCCGATTTCGGAATCCTCTGGAACCCGGTAAGTCTGTTTCCTTATTGGTTATCTCAAACATCAATCTTTAAATATGTATTAGTATTCAGCCCCTCAGCTATATCAATAAAATCTTTTGTAAATTTAACATATAAACCTACTTATGCGTCATTTAATCCTTGTAGATACCAAAACAGATACAGCCTTTCCAGGTTGGTGCAACCATTTACGTTCAGTCTTGTCATCCCATTTTCCTGACAATGCAATGCTTTTAGAGTGCCGCAACCACTCACGTCTAAGTTCGATAGCTAATTATCATTACAATTTAACTTTCTGAGGGCTGTAAAATACTCAATACCTGCAAGGGTCGTGATCCCCCTTCCACTCAGATCCAGTTCTTGTATATTAGAACAGGCGGATCTTGTGAGCGGGTCATCATCATTTAAACCTAATTTTTGTCTGATCGCTGACCTAAAAGCAGTATCCGTAAAAATCTCTGTGATGTCTTCTGAATTAAGCTCTTCATTAATCCTACTATTTTCTGGCGTAGGATCGGCAATGGCCTCACTGACCTTATCTGTCCCATCCAGGATATTTTCCATATTTCCAGTGTTATTGGGAGATACTTCTTTTTCCAATCCAACTATATGGACACTGTCTTCCAAATCCGCCCCTAGAGTTTCCTGCAATGGAATAGATGTTGATATCAAAGCTGTATCCATACTCACACATACGTACTTTATAATCTTTCTCTTCATGCACTCACATTCCTTTCCATTCTCATCTTTTTGATCATTTAGTTACACATACCCTCAATACTTCAAATTCATACCTCCTCCTTCGCTCTTGATATGCCATTCCATCAAACACTTTAGATATATCCTGTCGTTTTCAATTCCATCCCCCTACATATATTAATTTTAAATGAGTTATGTATACATTATATATTTTTAACATCATTTATGCAAGAGTTGTTTATCCAGTATAATCACCCTTAAAAAGGGGAACATAAGCTTATGGTACGTTTACGGATACTGGATATCCTTGAAGAACAAGGACATACAAAATACTGGCTCTTTAAGCAGATGGATCTAAGTTATCAGAACTTTAATCGTATGGTCAAAAATGAAACCCGCTCTATCCGGTTTGAAAATTTGGATATATTGAGCGATATTCTGGGATGCCCCATTGGAGATTTATTTGAAAAAATAGACGACGATGACAATGCATAGATGAAAGTTCCCATATTTGCAAATATCAATTTATATAATAATTTTTTAATTTTATCCACTTTCACAGCGAACTCTTTATCTCCATATGGATTTCACCTTCCCAAGTAATATTATTCCTGTATACATTCAGAAAACAAACGGAACGCATACCTGAAACCATCCACGAACCCATTCTCCTCTGCCACAGAAGCCGCCAGGAAGATTTCTTCCTGGTAATATCTATAATCCTGCTCATCCATCTGTCCTTCTTTTTCCTTCAATAAAGAACAAACCTCTTCCTGTGTTTTCTGACTCATCCTTTCTTTGCATCCTTTTTCTAAAAGCAAATCCCTATGTAACTTCCTGATTATCTCATCCATAAATGTTTCCTGAACTTTATACATACTTTACCTGGCTCCTTTCCCTATAAAACCCTTTTAACGAACTGCTTTAGTTTATAAATTCCCATCTTGAAAATCTATCGCCCATCATACTTCAAATATTCTTTCCTGTGTATATTTAAATCTCCTTTCGATATTATTCGATATTTTTCGACACTAAGTTTAAAGTTTGTGATGCATCACACAAGATTCATCTAAAATCATTTTTCTATCTGTTAAGGAAATATATATAAAATTATGTCTTATACATTGTTTTTATCTTGTATTTCTTAGTATGGTTTTGATTTCGTCAATGGCTGCAAGGCATAACAGCCCCCTGCAAAGCCAGCCTCTTTCCCCTGCCTTCACAATCGCAAAAGTTCTGCTGCGCGACCACGCCGCTAACAGGCTTCTTCCTTTTGCATATTGTTTTTTTAGGCAAAGAAGCAATCCACTCCCTTGCCTATTGCATCTTTCATCTAAGTTTTGTATCATTATTTAATCGTGATGCCATTAATGTCCTATGAGTACAATCTGCATTCTTTTAATCGCTGCTTCCATTCTGTCTCTTCCCATCCTAAAGAAGAATAAGTTTCCCGTAAACTGCAGAAACTGTCCCCTTCCCCCAGAATAATATGATCCAAGAAACGAACTCCCAACAATCTGCTCGCCTCTAATACTCTTTCAGTTATAATAATATCCTCTTGGCTGCAAGTGTGATCGCCGCTGGGATGATTATGAAACAATATCAGGTTTACAGCATTAGACAATAACGCCGCCTTGAATATCTCCGGTATTGACGCTATACAATAATTCACTGCTTCCTTGCTCACTATTTCTATATATGTAGGCTTCATCTTTGCGTCTATGGCGCACGCCACAAGACATTCCCTGTCTGTGTTTCCAAGAACCTTTTTAGCTAAAGATGCAGTTTCTCTTGGATTTTCCACTCTCATTCCCCCATAAAGGATATCCTTATCCTTTACCATCTGAAGATGCACGATCTGTATTTTCTGTTTTTCCATGACGTACACTCCCTTCTAAACGGACATATTCTTTGAAAATACATTCTGTATTTGCATCCCTTTAGCAACGCATTGTTCAATCTCATCGATCACGATATCCAATGTGTCATTGTATGGGACATTGCGGTTCTCCATCTTGCAATACAGTTCATAAGCTGTATCCAGTATCGTCTTTTCATCAGCTAGCGTTTCATATGGGAGATTGCAGAGTCCCACTCCTTCTATCCTCCGGTCAATACATCTGTTCAAAAAATCTGCCTCCCAATAAATTTGCCGCTGCATACAGTAGATGCTGTCAATCTCCATTTGCGTAAGGCCAGACAGAATTCCACTCTTTTTGTTATTCATAAATCCTCCTTGAATTAAAATAAAATAGGGGGAGCCTTTTGTATTGGCTCCCCCTCTATAGATTGGTTTCATGATTATAATATATAATTTTTAAATTATATATTTACATTTCATATATTGTGAATTTTTGTCATATGCTGATTCTGTGAACAACTTATAATAAAAATTCCTATTGCCCACGCGTCAGCAAAACTCAAGAATAAAATATTCTATCTATTTCTATTAGGATTCATTTTCGTATTTCCATTCTAAAAATGAATATATATTTTTTTAACGGACTCTGCATATAGGAAATCTTTCTCATGCCACCACAGGGATTTTCAATGAACCAGATAACTCAGGATTCAATCCCTCAAGCAGACAAAGGATATGTCAATTAATTTCATTACCATATTTTTTTGCCTGAAATATTTCCTCTATGTATCCCGTTTCTGCAAATATCCCAATATTTTTATTTTATAATTACTTTATATTATATGGATAAAATTACTCTCCCACCTACAAGCTGAATAAAATTCTATACGTTAATGAAATTAAAAATTTAAATATGATTTTTGCTATATATTTGGATACATATAATATCTTAAATCCCTATGATAAAAGGCTGAATCTTCCGTTTTCTATCGTCTGTTTCAAAAAAATTATTATCTGTCGATACATCAATCTTATCACTTTCTGATCCAAAAGATCCCTCCACAAGTTCCCTACGATAAAATTTATTTTTTTCATCAAGCTTTTTTATTTCATATAAATCTGATGTTCCATCCTGTAATCCTTCGCATGTATTGACCGCAAAAACTTTAGCCTCATTAAAATCACCAAACTCTTTGATCATAACTGACGTAATAAAAGGTTTTGCTCCTAAAATGCTATCGTAATCATCATACACTCCATACCCATCGACTCCCGCCACTCCATAATATTTTTTCTTCTTCATTGATATGTTTTCTCCTATTTTATTTACTTTTATAAATATATAAACTACATTGTTAAATCTTACATATACTGCTTAAAATACAAAAAAATATATCACCCCTATACTAATATGCTAGTAGCCTCATATATTGTATTCATCACTATCTCTTATTCCTATAGAAAATGGACAAATGCGTTTTTCTGTAAAACTTCCTTCATCACTTTTTCTATGGGATACCCCATATCTTTTTTGTCTGTGTACTGGGTCTTTATAATAGAACCTGTTCATCCTTTTTATCTCATACGTCCCATCAACATCAGTCGCGCCATAGACGGATTGTTTATATGTGTCAACAGCATATGCTTTAGCTTCTCTGTAATATGGAAAGCCTTTTACCATAAATCCTCTGACATATGGCCTTGCTTCCAGCACTTTTTCATAATCATTGTAAACTCCATATCCGTTAATACCCGCTACACCGTAAAATCTCTTTTTTGCCATTTTAAAATTCTCCTTCATCATTTATTTTATATTCATGTGACCGATTAAGTAAAAAATTATATTTTCTAAAAACAACTGTTTACATACTATCAGAAACCTTATTTTTGTTCTGGATAAATATACAGGATATCCCTGTAAATATTATAGTAAATGTACGTATATGAACTTATAATTAATGCGCTAATTTATGAATAATAAAAAACAGCAGACAGGGGATACCCTCCCACATCCGCTGTTCATTGATGCAATTCCAGAGATATTTCTTAAAATATTATACGATCCGTTTTAGACCATACTCTCTTTTAAATTTGTCCATGTATAAAAAAGAACCCGTTTCATTTCCATTCAATATATGTCCGTATTCATTTCGATATGTAAATGACTGTACAGGAACATCATACATTACTCCAAGCCAATAAGACATAGTCCTTCCAATAGTAAGAAATGTTTCTCTACACACATGTAAGGTATTTATATTTACTGGATTTACAATGATGTGTATATGATGATGAGTAGCCTTATCCATATGAAGAAACTCTACACACTGGTATTCTCTAAAACATTGGAAAGGTATCATATTCATAATATTGATCAAATCCTTATACCTAATATCCCATTCATAACCTTTTGTGTCAAAACTTAATATGTAATGCAATGCTCTTGTCTTTAACGGTTTTACTCTGCGTTTTTGTAGATATAAGAACTGACTGTAAATTGAATCCATCCCTAAATTATATACGTTACTCCATACTGTTTTTTTACTTTTGTTATACCCATAATACAATAAATTCATCAGATCTTTTTCATCCGGATAAATACATTCTTTTTCAGAAATACAAGCGTCTTCTGTATTTTTAGCTATTGTAAATATTGCCATAATTCCTTCACTCCATCTCT
>Ga0137306_101179_pt1 | contig 28221 bp, 19 predicted proteins | sample Inofroosms_March_FD_97187 | JGI IMG/M metagenome (GOLD analysis project Ga0137306, IMG submission 97187) | Mouse cecal microbial communities from Vienna, Austria - N-Acetylneuraminic and N-Acetylglucosamine D2O microcosms_March | ecosystem: Host-associated > Mammals > Digestive system > Large...
GAGCTGCAAACATTTGCTGCACCTCCTCTGCCATATCCTCCGAAATATTGATTTTAAGACAAGAAAATGCATGGTACAACTCGGTAGCCAGAATCGCGATTAAAATAGCTTCAAAAAGCCCACTAGAGCCCAATCGGCTCAACGAGATCCCGCCATCCGGAGTTGTAACGCAAATGCTCAGATAGGCGGATGCACTTGTGAGGGCTGAGAGCGTACCGTTAAGTTTATAGGTATTACCAAGATAATAACCCAAAGTCCATGCAATCAAAATCGCCATGACAGCCGTGCTGCCCAGCCAAACCGCGCCATTTACAGCCCGGATCACCTGTCCAACCGGAGTGGACAGACCTGCCTGCACGATGTTAATAGGAATATTATTAACCAGCGACGCTATCGAGCCAAGGATGATTACCGGAAGTGTGATGGTAAATGCCTTTTTAATAGAAATGATATAACGGTTTTGGAATAGCCTGTCAGCCGTCTGCAAAATGTTTTCCATGGTTATTCCCCCTGATAGAATTTCTTATACAAACTTTAATATCAATTAAACTAAACCGCTTATGTGGTAACAAGCTCTAAAAATAAATGTCTCCAAGATCCTCAAAAAGTAGCAGCTATTTTACTTCATGCAGAACATAAAGCTATATGGGATATTTTTCGGAAAATCCGCAGCATACAATCCCTATATACTGGCTAAAACCCATCGTCCTGATATAAACGTGAAGAATCCCATTCAGGAGAGTTTTACCATTTTTAAAAATTGGTTCTTTCTCTCTGCCATGAACAGGATAATTTATAAGAATTGTACCATATTTCCCCGCTGAAAGCAATCCTTGTTCTACTCGAATTTCCGCTGCAAAAAACAGGTGTTCCGATGACGTAAAATGAAACTTTTTATAATACTTCCTTATGTGCCTCCGCCTAAGCAACGAGGTATCAAGCTTGCTACGCTGCAGAACAGCGGGGTATATGACCCTCGCAGCATTCGCCAAATGCTCGTGCAAGCACGACACTTGGCTCATTGATCGCGAGAATCAAAAAAACCAGAAAGCGATCTCCCGCCTCTGGTTTTTACCATTCTTCTTGTCATACTCTTACTTAGAATCCTGAGCAAACAGCACTATCTTTTGCACGTTCTCCATCTCATCCGTCCATATCAGGCAGGTAGAAGACTCCGTCACATCCGATAATTGCACCAAATTTCTTGTCAGATAAGGAAGGATCTGACAATCGGAAGGAACTTTATAGACTGTCTCGTCGGTGGTTGTCAGACTCCAATTCCCATCTGTTCCCTGCTTCATAGATTTCACCCGCACATAATCCGGCACCCGGAAATCTTCTGGTATCTGGCAGATCACCAGCTCTGCTGTCGTCATCGGAGGTAAACTCATAGTCATCGCCGGGCCAATATACGCATAGATAAAATCCCCTTCCTGAATCTGACTCACTTCTACCGGATATCCGTTCTCTGCATCCAGCACCCGACTATATTCATCACTGATATTCAGTACGATCTCTCCCGCATAGGAAACACCTGACTGGTTGTCAATGCGAATCGTTCCCTCTTCCACTCCTAACACTGTGCCCCAGATCCGAATCATTTCCCTATCGGCAGCCGCCTCCGAATCTACACCAGGCCCACCTGTGTGCTCTTTCTGATCGCCTCCTGCTAAAATTGTCGAAGACTGTGTCTCATGATTGCCGACTTCTTCCTTTACCGTCGTCTGTGCCTCTGTCACCGCCGGTGCCTGAGCCTGTGCCAGACTCACACATCCCGTAGCCAATACGCCAATACAGCACATCGTTGTTATCATCTTTTTCGTTGTCTTTCCCATAACATTACCCTCACTGTTCCTGTCTATTCTTTGATTTCTATTTTTATGCAATCTCTTGCGACAAAATCAGTATATCAAAACCGGTCCGGTAATGCTATTGATAAATGCAGACATTTCTCTTAAGAATTTATTACTCGATCCGATTTGCCAGTATTCTATCACTCTTTCTCTTTTAGCAGTTTTTCAATATCACTAATACAACCGCCACACACAGTCCCGGCTCCTGTAGCCTCCTGAATGTCCTCCACTGTCTTCGCACCTTTCTCAATTGCCTCCCTAATTTCGCCGGCAGTTATCCCCATACAGTTACATACAATCTCATCACGATCCATGATCATTCCTCCTGATATAATCTCCAATCTTCTCTCGTTCCCCTCTTTGATGTGATTTTCCATAGTATATCCCTTCTTTCACATTTTATCCCTTCATTTTGCAACTATCCGAATTTTCACGATAGGAATTTCTCATTGACTTTCCCTTCATCTCTAGTTATTATATTCTGTACACCCCTTTCAACAAAGGGAACCGGAAAATATATTTTTTGATTCCATATACCATAAGGAGGTACATAATGGCACAATCCAAAGTGTATTTTACAGATTTCCGCACTACTGCTTTTGGCGACGGACTTCCTGTTAAATTGCAAAAGCTTCTGCGCAAAGCCGGAATCGGCACCATCGATATGGAAGGCAAATTTGTCGCCATCAAACTACATTTCGGAGAGCTGGGTAACATCAGCTATCTGCGTCCTAACTATGCCCGCGCCGTGGCTGATTTGGTCAAGGAAATGGGTGGTAAACCATTTCTTACCGATTGTAATACGATGTATCCCGGAAGCCGAAAAAATGCTCTGGAACATTTGGAATGTGCCTGGCAGAACGGTTTCACCCCTCTCACCGTGGGTTGTCCCGTTATCATCGGTGACGGTCTCAAGGGTACTGACGATATCAACGTCCCCGTAGATGGCGGCGAATATGTCACAGAAGCCAAGATCGGACGCGCCATCATGGACGCTGACGTTTTTATCAGTCTGACCCATTTTAAGGGCCACGAGATGACGGGATTCGGCGGTGCCATCAAAAATATCGGTATGGGTTGTGGTTCCCGTGCCGGCAAGACCGAACAACATTCCAATGGCAAACCTTATATTTCCGAAGAACTCTGCCGCGGATGCCGTCGTTGTCTGCGGGAATGCGCCAATAATGGCCTCGTATTTGATGAGACTGTCAAAAAAATGCATGTAGATCTGAATAATTGTGTTGGCTGCAGCCGTTGTCTGGGCGCTTGTAACTTTGATGCTATCCAGTTCAATGATAATAATGCCAATGCTGTCTTAAACTGCAAAATGGCAGAATACACCAAAGCTGTGGTGGATGGACGTCCTCACTTCCACATTTCTTTAGTTGTCGACGTGTCTCCCAACTGCGATTGCCATGGTGAAAACGATGCTCCTATTCTGCCAAACATTGGTATGTTTGCATCCTTTGATCCGTTAGCCTTAGATCAGGCTTGCGTGGATGCCTGCCTGGCCGCTGAGCCCATGCCTCACAGCCAACTTTCTGATCATTTGTCCCAGCCCGGTTTTCTGGATCGCCACGATCATTTTACCAACTCCGCTCCAGAGTCCGAATGGAAATCTTGTCTTGAACATGCGGAAAAGATTGGTCTGGGTAATCGTTGCTATGAATTGATTTCTCTGTAAATATTTCTGAGAGGTACGCTCTCGTTCGGGCGTACCTCATAAAATTTTCTCAAATACCCCTTGCATTCTTCCCTCAAAGCAGATATAATAGAATCCGTCGCTACTATATCTTGTGTTCTTTTTTTATATAACGACTAATTATAGTGATTTTTATATTCACGCTCTACTCGGGAGGTATGATATGATCCTAAAGGTTATCAAACGAAACGGTGAGGAAGTTTCCTTTGAAATTTCCAAAATAAAGAATGCCATCACCAAGGCCAATCAGGAAATTCCCAAGATCCATCAACTGAATTCCTATCAGATCGACGCCATTGCCGATACAATCGAAAGGCAATTGCAGGATCTTCCCCATGCTGCCAATGTGGAGGATATACAAGATATGGTAGAAAAGGGCATCATGGAGATGCGCGGCTACGAAGTGGCACAAAAATACGTTCGCTACCGTTTTAAACGGGAACTGGCACGGAAAGCTAACACCACAGATAATGGCATACTTTCTCTGATTGACCGCATGAATGAAGAAGTCAAACAGGAAAACTCCAATAAAAATCCTGTGATTAACTCTACGCAGAGAGATTATATGGCTGGCGAAGTCAGCAAGGATCTGACCATGCGCCTTCTTCTTCCGGAAGAAGTGGTTCGTGCTCACCAGGCCGGTATTATCCATTTTCATGATTCTGACTACTTCGCTCAGCGAGAACATAACTGTGATCTGATTGATTTAGCAGATATGCTGCAGAATGGAACTGTCATCAGTGAAACCATGATCGAAAAACCCCATTCATTCTACACTGCCTGCAATATTACCACTCAAATTGTGGCTCAGGTAGCCAGCAACCAATATGGCGGACAAACCTTTACGTTATCTCATCTGGCTCCCTTTGTAGAAGTCAGCCGGAAAAAGATCCGGGAGAATGTCATCCGGATCCGCAAAGAGTTAGGAGAGCCTTTAGACAAAAGAATCATTGAACGAACCACGCAAGAACAACTGAAAGATGAGATCACTCGCGGAATCCAGACGATTCAATACCAATTGATCACCCTTATGACCTGCAACGGCCAGGCACCATTTGTGACAGTATTTATGTACCTGGGTGAAGTTCCTGAAGGCCAGACCCGCAATGATCTTGCCATGATTATTGAGGAGGTCTTGCGCCAGCGAATGCAGGGAGTCAAAAATCAGCATGGCGTATGGATCACCCCCGCATTTCCTAAACTTATCTATGTGCTGGACGAAGATAATATTACCCCGGACTCGCCTTACTGGTATCTGACCGAGCTGGCTGCCAGATGCACAGCCAAAAGGATGGTACCGGATTACATTTCCGCAAAAGTTATGAAAGAGTTGAAACGTGGTGATGTTTATCCTTGTATGGGTTGCCGTTCCTTCTTAACCGTAGAAGATTCCCAGACAAATGCGGATGGTTCCCACAAATTTTACGGACGTTTCAATCAGGGTGTAGTTACTATCAATCTTGTAGATGTGGCTTGCACGGCTGCCGGTGATAAAGAGCAATTCTGGAAAATACTTGACGAACGTCTTGAACTATGTCACCGGGCTCTCCGTTGCCGTCATGAGCGTCTCCTTGGCACTCCCTCTGATGTAGCGCCAATTCTGTGGCAGAATGGCGCTCTGGCACGTTTGGAGAAAGGAGAAAAGATTGATAAGCTTTTATATAATGGCTACTCTACCATCTCCCTGGGCTATGCCGGTCTCTGTGAAATGACCATGGGTATGCTTGGTAAACCCCATACAGATCCGGAAGCCAAAGAATTTGCTTTGCATGTTATGCAACACCTCAATGACAAATGTGCTGAATGGAAGGCCGCCGAACATATCAGCTATTCTGTATATGGTACTCCTATGGAATCTACTACCTACCGTTTCGCCAAATGCCTTCAAAAACGTTTTGGCATTATTCCCGGTGTGACGGATAAAAACTATATCACCAATAGCTATCATGTCCATGTAAGTGAAGAGATCGATGCTTTTACTAAATTAAAATTCGAAGCCGATTTCCAGAAACTTTCTCCTGGCGGCGCCATTAGTTATGTAGAAGTGCCCAACATGCAACACAATATTCCTGCCGTTTTAAGTGTTATGCAGTTTATCTACGATAATATCATGTATGCAGAGCTGAACACCAAAAGCGATTATTGCGAGTGTTGTGGTTTTGATGGAGAAATTCAGGTTGTGGACGATGAGTCTGGCAAACTGGTTTGGGAATGCCCTAATTGCGGCAACCGGGATCAGAACAAACTGACCGTTGCCCGTCGCACGTGCGGTTATATCGGCACACAATTTTGGAATCAGGGCCGAACTCAAGAAATCCGCGATCGTGTGCTTCACCTCTAAATAATATCACTCGGTTTTAAATCTGGATTCCGAGAGTATCACAAAATAAGCCATTGGCCATTTTCCTATTCTGTGTTTGGGTAATTCACGGAATATGGGAAATGGCTAATGGCTTATTTTGTGATATTCTTGGAATAATTCTATAAAAGTATCTTTTTTCGCCCTTCCCCTTTCCTTCTAAAGGTGGTACAATATATTTTCAGGAAACCTTCATGGTAAAAACAGACGAGGAGCATTCAATTATGGAACCAGCTATTATTTTCCACATTCTCGGAATTCCCGAGACTTCCGACGAGACGGCTATCAAGACCGCTTATCTCAATTTATTAAAAACCACAAACCCGGAAGACGACTCAGAAGGTTTCAAGCGTCTCCGGGAAGCTTACGAAGGTGCCATCGCCTACGTCCGCCGTCCCAAAGAGGAAGAACAAAAAGAAAAAACGGATATTGAACTCTGGATCGATCGTGTTAATCAGGTCTATCTTGATATCCGTCAGCGCCAGCAAATAGAACCATGGGAAGAATTGTTATCCGATCCTCTCTGTGAAGATTTGGATACTTCTTTGCAAACGCGGGAAGCGCTTATGGTTTATTTGATGGATCACATTTATCTGCCACAGACAATCTGGCAACTATTGGATCGCACTTTTCAGATTATAGAGGACCAGGAAAACCTAAAGCAACAGTTCCCGGATAATTTTATGAATTATGTTCTCTATTACATAGAGAATCCGGAAGCGATTGATTTCACCTTGTTTCAGGTTCTCGATCCAGAAAATATGAATGCCGATGGTTACATTCGCAACTACCTGGATATTCGGCGGCAAATTAGCCGACGACAGATCGAAGGCTGTAGCATTAAGCTTGACGACCTGGCTGCCTTTTCCCTTTATCATCCCTATGAGGATACAGAACGATTACGGATTCTTACCGATGCCCTGGAAACTTTTCGCAAAAACAAATTAGCTCAGCCAGATAATCCAGAGGAAAACGCCCGTATAAAGGCGGAAGGAGCTCTCTGCGCAGTAAAGCTCACCGGTACTGCCACTCCAGACAGCCTCTTATTCTCAGAAAGTGAGAATAGCGGCTTACATGATCTGTTGGCGAATAGCGTCCAGTTGCTGGTCAAGCGCTTAATTGCTACTCCTGATTCCGATGATTATAGCCTCCTTTATTGCGCTTATGCCTACTGGGCGCTGGAAGAAAAAGAAGAGGCATCCAAACTTTGGCAACAGCTTCTGGACCGCCTTCCCACTCACTATATGGCCAAACTGGGAATGGTCCGTTATCATATTGATAAAAAAACATTTCATGAAGCCAAGGAACTCATGTTGCAGCTTCTTGATATGGATGGACAAGACGAAGAAGTCCTTAACCTGATGAGCTTTACCAATGATGCACTCATTGCAGAATACCAAGATTCCCTTGCCGATCCCTCCACGGATGCATCCACACGAAACAATGACACGATTGAGCTAGGTTGGTGTCTGTTCCAAAATGAACGCCCAGAAGATGCCGTCAAACTATTAGAGAATTTTCCGTTTGATGATGATACCGAATATTCCTTTGAGAATCTTTATGGCCGGCTTCTTTATCGGATTGATCGCTATGAAGATGCACTTCCTCATTTACTCCGTTGGTTGGAGCTGATCCGCCAAACGCAAGATGATGGTTCTGAAGAAAACCGCAAACGCATTTCTCGCGAGTTTCAAGCATGCCATCTTTTGAGCGGATGTTATCATGAATTAAAAGATTCCCAACAGGCACTTACCTATGTAGAGACTGCTGTCTCCACAGCCAAAAATCCCCGGGATAAACTTGCCGCCATGCAATATCGGGCATATTTGTTCTACCAGTATAAAGAGTATGAGCGCTGTATGGATGCCTGCGATCAGGTCATTCATGAGGATGAAGGTTATTATCCGGCGTATGTGCAACGGCAAGAAGCCGCCTACGAGCTGCGCAAAGGCCAGCAGGTTGTCGATGATTATTATAATGCCATCAACATATTTGCCGGCCATTACAAACCATATTTGCTGGCTGCCCAAGTATTTTTCTATCACGATCAATTTAATGACGCCAAAGGCGTGTTGGAGCGAGCCCGGGAGAATCAGGTAGAATTCAGTCCTTGCCTGCGGCTTTATGAAATAAAGATTTTACGCAATCTGGCTGAGAATCGGGAAGATCGAGAGAAAATTTTCCCCATTGCCGCCGAACTTCTTTCGGAACACGAAAATCCAGATACTGACATTGAAGATTTGTCTGAGATTGAATATGAGATCGGGCTTCTTCATTGGGACAATAATGATTTGGACGATGCGCTTACTCACCTAAACACTGCTATCGAACAAAATCCTGACCGTATGCAATATCGGATGATTCGTGGCCATATCCATCTGGATCATGGTAAATACAAAGCTGCTTTAACAGATTATGGAGCTGCCCGGCAACAATATGAAGATTCTGCCGTCCTCCACTACAACAGCGGTCTGTGTCAAGAGGCTTTGGGCATGAAAATGCTAGCCGTGGAATGCTTCGAAGAAGCCCTAAAATATAAGCAAGTACATCGCGAAGCTTGCGAAAAGCTTGCCGATTTCTACAAAGAACGCTACCAGGATGAAAATAATCCAGAAGATTTTAAAAAAGCAATCGCTTATATGGATCGGCAGATTGAAGCTCGTCCCTCTTGCCATGATCTCGTTCATCGTGGTCTGTTCTACATGCACAACATGGATATCGAAGAAGCCATCCGCGATTTTGAGGAGGCTCTGAAATATGGTCCTGACGAATGGGTCATCTATAATAATATTGGTTGCTGCTATGAACGTTTGGGGGACTATCAGAAAGCCATCTCCTATTTTGAGCAGGCTTTGGATTACCTTGGCGACAAAAAAAGTCAGTTGCCCTATGGCAATCTGGCTGACTGTTATGAGGCTCTTGGCGATTACCAAAAAGCGATTGAATGCTACAAGAAAAATCTGGAAAATGAACCAGATGACAAAAGCATTTTTAAAGAACTGGGATTCTTATATCGCTATTTAGGAGATTATAAACAGGCAATCAAATATTTTGATAAAGATCCAGAAAATAAATCTTACTATGCCCGAATTGGTGATGTACAGTATCTTCAGGGACATACCACATTGGCGCTACGAACTTACAAAAAAGGGGTCCAGACGGCCAAAAAAGAACAAAAAGCGGACCGCTACAGCGATCTTGCCTCTTACTATAAGGATCAACTGTTGGACTTCAAAAAAGCAGAGTCTTGCTACTTAAAAGCTCTGGCTATTGAAACAGATCCGGATGAATTGCATGAGCTGGAATGGGAACTGGCCTCTCTCTGTTTTCGCATGCGGCGTTTTAAAGACGCCAAGTTACATGCACAACGATCCCTGGATCATTTTTCCCGCACCAAATGGGCTTCGGAAGAAATATATTTAAATTACCGTCCCTATCGTCCGGCCCGGCTGATGCGACAAGCTTGGATTTATATCTGTCTGGGAGAAACAGAAAAAGGATTAAGCTATTTTCATCAAATGAATGAATGTCTGCGATGTCGGCAATGCCGCCATCAGGTATGCTTCGAAAGTTATCTGTATCTAGCCATGTATTATGAGGCTATCGAAGACTACCCACAAGCAATCGCCTATTACGAAAAAACCTTAGAGGCAAATCCTCACAGCATCACTGCCCGAGCGACTTTGACTCATCTACAACAACAACTGAAAAAAAACAGATAAGACTGACTTCGATTTAGAAAGGTAAATTATGATTATTGGAATTGATCTTGGAACCACCAACAGCCTGGTGGCCTATTTTACGGAAGACGGGCCGAAGATCATCCCTAACCGGCTCGGCAAACATCTGACTCCTTCTGTCGTCAGTATTGACGAGGAAGAACAGGTTTATGTGGGAGAATCTGCAGTAGAGCGCAGCCTTTTGTATCCAGGCAGCGCCGCCGCCGTATTTAAGCGGGATATGGGCAGCAAAAAGCAGTTCCAGCTGCTTCACAAAACTTTTCTGGCAGAGGAATTATCTGCCCTGGTATTGCGCGTTCTCAAAGAAGATGCCGAAAATTATTTGGGGGAAGAAGTAACAGAAGCCGTTATTAGTGTTCCTGCCTATTTTAACGATCAGCGCCGCAAAGCAACCAAAAGAGCCGGTGAGATGGCCGGTTTAAAGGTGGAACGGATTATCAGCGAACCCACCGCTGCCGCTATTGCCTATGGCCTCTATCAAAATCCGGATTCTGCTCGTTTTCTAGTATTTGACTTAGGAGGCGGTACCTTTGATGTTTCCATTTTGGAACTTTTTGATACGATTTTAGAGGTGCGCGCCGTAGCTGGAGACAACTTCTTGGGTGGAGAAGACTTTACCTCAATACTGGAAAATATGTTTTTTGATAAATATCCCCAATTGGATCGTCTGTCGCTTAATGAAAAAACATTGCGTCATATCCATAAACAGGCAGAACAATGTAAGCTAGGTTTTTCAGATAAGCGTGTATCTGCCATGCGCTGCCGTATCAATGAGGAAACTTATGAGCTGGAAATCGACCTGACCAAATACGAAGATGCCTGCAATGAACTTTTAGAACGGATTCGCAAACCGGTGAAACGTAGCCTGGCGGATGCTCATGTACGTTTGTCCGATATCGATAAAGTTGTGCTGGTAGGAGGCGCCACGAAAAGTCCTATCGTTCGCCGCTTTGTAAGCAAACTTTTTAAAATGCTGCCGGATACCAACATTAATCCGGATGAAGCAGTTGCTTTGGGAGCTGCTATTCAAGGCGCTATGAAAGAGCGTAAAGACGCTATTAAAGAGGTCATTTTGACGGATGTCTGTCCTTTCACTCTGGGCACAGAAGTTGTTCGTGAATGGGCGGAAAACCGCTACGAAAACGGGGTCTTTTGTCCCATTATTGAGCGTAATACTGTGATACCGGCTAGCCGAACAGAGCGTCTCTACACGGTTCGTGATAATCAAGATAAGATTCGAGTCAACGTCCTCCAGGGCGAAAGCCGTTTTGCCGCCAATAATCTTCCTCTGGGCGAATTATTGATCGATATTCCTGCTGCCAAAGCCGGACAAGAAGCTGTGGATGTTACCTACACCTATGATATCAACTCCCTGTTGGAAGTGGAGGTCAAAGTAGTCTCCACCCAAAATGTAATGAAAAAAGTCTTCTTTGGCCGGGATGTAGATATGACCCCAGAAGAGATTGAAGAGCGCTTAAAAACCCTCTCCTATTTAAAAATTCATCCCAGAGATCGAGAGGAGAACAAATACCTTCTTCTGAGAGGAGAACGCGTTTATGAAGAAAGTCTGGGAGAAGATCGGCTGCTGGTAGAAACTGCCATCCGTAAGTTTGAAAAAGCGTTGAACACCTATGATCCGGGCATTATTGAAGAAGCAAAAGAAGCTTTTAAAGAGTTTCTGGAAATGATGGAGGAGCCGTAACTGGCTCCTCTTTTTTATTGATATTTTTTACTCATAGAGAATCCTCGGCCCCGCACTTCGCTAACGCGACTGACTACCAAAAAGCTTTCCGGATCTATGGAGCGGATCAGTTTTTCTGCCTGTGGAAGCTCCCGATTAGAAATAATACTGAAAATCACTTGGGTTTTCTGATGCAGATAACCGCCTTCCCCATAGAATAATGTTACACCGCGATCCAACTTCTGTAAAATGGCATCCCGTACCTTCTCTGGATAACGGGTAACTACCTTCACTTCTGTCCGTACAGTTCCCATGAGCATCAACTTATCCAATACTATCGTATATGTCAATACTAACAGGATTCCATAAAGAATCTTTTCTGGCGTACTCCAGAAAGATTGTGCCAGAAGAATACAAAAATCAAACACATAAAGACTGATGGAAACCGGAATCCGGAAATATCGGTTCAAAACCAGCGGAGGAATATCCATTCCACCAGTAGATGCGCCGGCGCGAATCACAATGCCTAAGGAAAGCCCGATCCCTAACCCAGAAAACAATGTACAAAGTAAAATGTCCTTAGTGACTATCTGCTCACCCAAAAACCACTCAAACAATTCCAATGCCGCCGGATAAGTAAACGTACTAATGATAGTAGTAATGGCAAATGTCTTTCCCAGCAACAGATATCCAAAAATTAGCATAGTCACATTAAAGATCAATACAAACAGAGAGATCGGCATTCCCAACCACTGATTTATCGCCAACGCAATCCCGGTTGTTCCTCCTGTCACCAATCCTGCCGGAATCAAAAATAACTTTACTGTTAGTGCATAAAGTACATTTCCTGTTACTACCAGAATCAACATAACCAATATCTGAAGCCATTTCCGTTTTTCGTTCATCTAAGTTTTCCTCCTGTCTTTTCATGGTATACAATAAAAAGGCATTCAAGGCATCTTTCCTCTTTGTCACAGAACAATCCAAAGCAGAGCATTTTTGTTTTATAGAATCAACTCTCCTGTGAAACAAAAAACACGTCTGTCAGAGATTTTCCCTGACAGACGTGGATCGAGGCATTTGCCTAATACATTTTTTATTATATCGAGCCTTACGGAAAAGATCAATACCTAAATTTACTCTTCTTTAATCATTCGTCAAATCCCCATTTCCACTAACGGGAATCGCTTCTCCCAAATACTTTGGCTCTGGCTGGAACAGACAATACAGAATATCCTTATTTCTGGCTAGAACTTCTCTCACATCCCGCCTTTTCTGGCCCCCATATCGTATCTTTTTTGCTGGAACTCCCCACACCTCTAATCCCAGTTGCTTTCCATCATAGAGCGCTCTGTACAGGTGATATTCCTGCGTTACCACAATCGCACGCTTCACCTGAAACACGTCTCTAGCCCGGTACATACTCTCATAAGTGGAAAATCCTGCATGATCCATAAAAATATCCTGAGAAGGCACTCCTGCATCCATGGCATATTGCTTCATTCGGTTTACTTCATCGTACTGTATCCGACCATGATCCCCGCTCACTAATATTTTGGGTGCCATTCCCGACTGATAAAGGGCAATCCCCATATCCAGACGATCCTTCAGCATTTGCGTCGGTTCTCCATCTGGGCGCAATCCGCACCCTAATATCAAGATACAATCGATTTGAGGTATTTCCGGCTTCTCATTATCTGCAAAAATTCTATTCATACTGCTTCTTTTCACATAGATATTCCCTGCCAACAAACAAAACACTCCTGCTGTTGCCAGTGCCAGACCTCCTGCCAGCAATCTTTTTGTTATTTTTATGATCTTTTTCGGGATAAATTTGTATGTCATCTTCATTATGTGATTATTATTCCCATCCACTGAGGGCGATACCAATTACTCAACAATTTTCCTATGAACAAATTTCTCCAACAGCCGGCATATTTCCTGCACATCTATCGGCTTGGCTACATGGGCATTCATTCCACAGTCCAGACACCTTTTAATATCCTCTGAAAAAGCATCTGCAGTCATGGCAATAATCGGAATATCCGCATCCTGCCGATCAAGATTTCGAATCCCCCACGCTGCTTCATAACCGGTCATCACTGGCATCCGGAGATCCATCAGCACCGCATCATAATACCCTATTGGCGATTGTTCAAACATTTCAATACAGATTTGTCCATTCTCGGCGCGTTCCAACTCCATCCCCATCTCTGACAAGAGCTCTTCTGCAATTTCCCAGTTCAAATCATTATCCTCTGCCAGCAAAATCTTCATATTCTTGAAGCTAGTTTCTTCCTCTGTCTCTTCCTGGATTTGCTCAATATGTCCCGCAAAAGATTTGAGTCCGTGATACAAAGTAGACTTGAATAAAGGCTTGCCGATAAAGCCGCTGACACCGGCATCCCGCGCCTGATCCTCAATCTCACTCCAGTCATAAGCTGAAATCAATAGAATCGGGACCTGATCCCCCATATGTTTGCGTATCCGTCGCGCAGTCTCGATACCATCAATCCCTGGCAGCTTCCAATCCAGAAGAATAATCTGATAATCCTGATGGCGTTCATGACTTTCTTCCACTTTTCGAATGGCGCTCTCACCATCCAAAGTCCATTCTGCATCAATCCCAATAGCCTTCAATGCGGTCACGGTGCTCTCGCAAAGCTGCCGATCATCATCTACCACTAGCATGTTCCACTGAGGTAAAATCATTTCTGCTTCCTGAATCTCTGCCTTCTCCATATCCAATGTGATATGAAATTCGCTTCCCTTGCCAAGTTCACTCTCTACCTCGATTGTCCCCCCCATAGTATCAATGATATACTTGGTAATCGTCATTCCGAGACCGGTTCCCTCTGTCTTCCGTACACGGGCGCTGTCCTCTCTGGTAAAGGATTCAAATATCTTTTCCTTAAACTCTGATGTCATACCAATCCCGCTATCTTTCACCCACAGATGAATCCGCACATAGTCTTCTCCTTTGGGAGATTCCTCTTCTTGCATGGCTACATGGATGTTTCCCCCTTCTGGAGTGAATTTGATAGCATTTGACAACAAATTCAACAAAATCTGATTGAGTCGTACGCTGTCACAATATACATTTTCTGTATGAATATCATGGATCAATACATCAAATTTCTGTTGTTTTGCCTTTACCTGAGGCTGCACAATACTTACAATACTGTCCATAACCTCCCGAAGAGAAACTTGATCCATGTTAAGCGTCATCTTCCCGCTCTCAATCTTGGACATATCAAGCACATCATTGATAAGCCCAAGCAAATGCTTACTGGATAAAGCAATCTTCCGCAAACAGTTCTGTACCTGTTGCGCATTATCCTGATTTGCGATTGCGATTGCTGTCATTCCCACAATCGCATTCATCGGTGTACGGATATCATGACTCATATTGGAAAGAAACTCACTTTTTGCTTTATTCGCAAAAAGCGCTTCTTGCCTTGCCTCCTCCAACTCCCGGATCTGTTGCCGGGTCAGTTGATAATAGCGGAAGAAAACTGCCAACAAAGCAATCAAGATAATCGCACATCCACCGAGTCCCATGACTTCCCACTGAATTCCTAGCCTGTTGACTACCTTGTCCAGCTCGCCAAAAGGCATAACCGTAACCAAAAACCATTCCGAATAAGGTAATTTTGTACAGTATAAATGGCGTCGTTCCTGAGAAAGATGGATCACTGCTGAATAATCCTCATTCTTGTCCATAGCGGCAATCAATTCCTGAATCAGCCGCTCTGCCTCTTCCGGATCATCTTCGAGAAGTCCTCGAATCCGATCAAAATAGCTGTTTCGAAAGGCATCTGCACTCCGAATAACAAAACTGCCATCCCGGCGGATAATATGGGAATATACCAGAGATTCCTCTCCGTTCAAAGATAGCATCTCACTGATATATTCCACAGGAAGCGCCACCACTACTGCTATGCCCTCTTCGTTATCTTCCATTGGGCAAGCAACCGGAATTCCCATCAATACTACTCGATTTCCCTGAGCATCCTCACCTACCGCCACTTTTTTTTGATTATTTTTTAGAGATTGCAGAAACGGTTCCGAATCTACTACTTTCAACTCGTTCCCGTAGAGCATCTCAAAATCTCCGTCCTGAGAATACAACCCCAGATACCCAAATCCTCTCGCCTGTGCATAATAAATCAGCTCGTCTCGCAGTTTTTTATTGTCTGTATTTTTTTCAGAGGAAAGCAAACGTTCTAAATCTTCCACATGGGATAGCCGCATTTCTATCGTTGTTTTAAAATGCAGCACAATCCTCTCGTTCATACCAGACATATAAATGTTTCCTACTTCGCTGATAGTATCGGAACTCTTGTAATTCATGTATACTGCAAGGAACGAAAAAATACCAACGCAAAGAACCGACACAAGAATGAGGCTGATTTGTAAAAATCGTATGGTTTTATTCTTCATTGAAACCCCCTGAAAGCTCATTCCTGCTTATGCCGGATTTCCTGTTTGCAACTCCTCTATCGCCGCCATTGTCTGATGGTAATCTGCTTCTACCCGCTGAACCAACTCGTCGGTATCTGCTCCATAACCAGCACGAAGATTTTCTGTCAAAAGATGGCTGGATTCATACAGTTTAGTAAAACTCAAATTTTGACAAACTCCCTTGATCGTGTGAGCCGCCCGAAACGCCTCCTCATAGTTCCCTGCCTCCATTGAGGTGACAAGCAGCTCATGACTTTTATCGTTGAGGAATTTCAATACAAATTTCTGAACCATCTTTTCACTGCGCAGGCGGTTGAGTACCCCTTCATAGTCTCCTTCCAAAGCTGTATAGCATTCTTTCAATGTCATATTGTTCCTCTTTTCTCCTGTTTAATTATCAGGCTTTTCTTCACTGCCATCAATTGGTGAGATCACTGATAGCATTTCCTGCATCGTATCATCATAAAAACGGTACTGCCCTCTGCCGGATCGTTTCACAGAATACAGTGCCTGATCCGCTGCATGGAACATCTTGTCATAATTCGTACCTACCATATCGGTTCGGGCTACTCCCATACTGACAGAAATCTGAAAATCCTCATACGTTCCCTCCAGGGAAGTAAAGATCCGTTGAATTGCCGTTTCCGCTTCTTCTTTATATTCTAAAAAGATCAAAAATTCATCCCCGCCAACTCTTGCTGCAATATCTCCCCCCCGAATACTCCGACGCAACTGTTCTGCCATATGAATCAGCACTTTATCGCCAAACATATGACCATAATTATCATTGGCCTGTTTAAAATGATCCAAATCAAAAATCGCCAACGCAAACTTTCCTGTCTGCCGGTTTCCTATTCTTTCTTTGATTCGTTCTTTTGCATAATTATGATTGAACAGTCCGGTCATGGAATCATGAGATGCCATTTGCACTAATGCGTCAATCCGGGTCCGTTCATCATGAATATCCGTGGTTTTTCCGATTGCTCCCATGTATCTCGGAGGTTCGTCTGTCGACCACATAGCCCGGCCAACCGTTCGCATCCAACGGTTTTCGCCATGAATACAAATTTCGTGATCGTATTTGATCTGGGGATGTTCTGGTGTTGTACTCCGCAATTCATTGGAAATGGCCCGCAATGTCCCAATTCCCATCATCTTCTGAACTTTCTCATTATTATGCGGATCCATCAGAATTTCATCCAGCCCGAGTTTCTTCGCTCCATAGCCAGACAAAGTCACCATAGAAGGCGCTACCGTATATTCGAACTGAATCTCCTCAGACATATCTGCAAAAAAGCTGTATTTCATCCGTTCATGCTCCAAAAGCTGTAATGTGCGCTCGGAAGCGGAAAGTTCCTCATGACGGAGCAACTCTTCTGCCACATTCTGCATCTGTCGCTGGCTTGCCCGAGCATCGCTGTCGAAACGAAGCTCCTCTTTCAAGACACTCTCGATTTCCTTTAAACACTCCATCAGCTGCGGATTAAACTGGCCGCATTTGCCCTCCAGTATCATATTCACCGCTACCTCATGAGAAAATGCCTTTTTATACACACGTTCGCTTGTCAGCGCATCATAGACATCTGCCAGCGCCACTACCTGAGCTGATACCGGAATCTCATCCCCTTTCAAACCGTCCGGATAACCGCGTCCATCATAGCGCTCATGATGCCAACGGCAGATCTCATAAGCTCTCTTGATCAGAGGTTCCTCCTGATGCATCGGCAATGCTTTCAACATCTCGGCCCCCACCAACGTATGTTTTTTCATAATCTCAAACTCTTCATCCGTCAGGCGCCCTGGTTTGTTCAAAATCTCTCCTGGTATCGATATCTTTCCGATATCATGCAGAGCAGAAGCCGTACAGATCAGGGAAATCTCCGATCGGGGAAGCTGATATGCGCTATCTCTATGTCCTAGATGCTTTAGAAAAAGCTCCGTCAATGTACGGATATGCAACACATGCATTCCGCTCTCTCCGTTTCTGAACTCTACAATATGGCTCAGAATATCTACCATCAATCCACTCTGCTGTTCTTTCTCATAAATCTGATCGGCGACCAGATCAATAAGCCGCTTCTGCTTTGCATAAAGCAAAATGGTATTCACCACACGCCGGTGAAGAATCAATGCGTCAAAAGGCCGGCTGATAAACTCCGTAACCCCCAGCTCATAGGCACGCTCAATATGCGTGGACGCAGTCTCTGCTGAAATCACAATCACTGGAATGTCTTCAATCCAACGATGTTTGTTCATTACTGTCAAGACACCGAAACCATCCATCTCCGGCATTACAATGTCAAGCAGCAACAGGGAAATCGTATTCCCGTATTTTTGGAGAATTGAAACTGCTTCTACTCCATTCTCCGCCTCCATAATCTCATACTCATCGCCCAGCATATCTGTTAAAATCGACCGATTCATCTCGGAATCATCTGCAATTAGGATCGTCTGTCTGGGACTTTTCTTACCGTTAATAAAACTCACTCTCCATTCCTCAAAACAAAATTAATATTGGGATATGTAAAAACTAGTTTTGTTGCCAGGCCCCAATATAACAGAAAGCTCTTTGGTATCCCAAAGATAAAAAAAGCCTCTGCTACGTATATCAGTATAGCATATTTCCTAAGATGGAGCAAGTTGTTTTCCCAGTCGAAAAATAGGAGTTGTAAAGACTCCTAGAATCAAAAAAACAGAAAAATAAAAGCAGGCTCCTGGCCTGACAAAAATAAGGGGGAAACCGCCTTCTTGACAGTTTCCCCACTAAACATTACAATATCACCTTTGATGGACATTTCGCCGCACATTTGCCACAGTTCGTACACTTGCTATAATCGATCACTGCCACATTATTATCCATGTGAATCGCATCGAACTCGCACTGTTTGGTACACAGCGTACACGCGATACATCCGTTATCGCATTTAGCTTTAACATCCTTGCCCTTATCATGAGAAGAACATTGGACTAAATGTTCTGCAGAGTAAGGCACCAGCTCAATCAAGTGGTTCGGACAAGTAGCCACACATTTGCCACAAGCCACGCACTTCTCTTTGTCGACCACCGCAACACCATCAATTACATGGATGGCATCAAATGCGCACGCTTTTACACAAGAACCATACCCCATACAGCCATAAGTACATGCCTTCTCGCCGCCTCCTGGTACTACTGCCACCTTCGCACAGTCGTCGATACCGAAATAATTGTACTGAACACGAGCCTTATCGCAGGTTCCTTTACATTTTACAAAAGCAACCTTCTTCTCAGAACCGCCGCTCTCCACGCCCATGATGGCGGCAATCTTATCCGCCACATCCGGGCCTCCTACCGGACAAGCATTTACTGCTGCCGTACCAGCTGCAATAGCGGCAGCAAGGCCGTCACATCCTGGGAATCCACAGCCACCGCAGTTGTTGCCGGGCAGCTCAGCACGGACTAAGATCTCTTTCTCATCTACTTCTACTTTAAACTGCTCACTGGCAATCCCCAGCAACACACCGATAACAATACCGATAGCGCCGATAATGACTGCCGCTAAAAGCAAACCTGTCATATTCATCTTCTAAGCCACCTCCTATTTAATCAGGCCGGAAAAGCCCATGAATGCAATTGCCATCAGACCGGAGGTAATCAGTACGATTGGTGACCCCTGGAAATTGAAGGGAATATCGTTGTCTTCAATGCTTTCTCGAATGCTCGCCAACAGTACAATCGCCACGGTAAAGCCCACTGCCGTACCAAAGCCGTTCGCCACACTGAAAATGAAGTTGTATTCCTTCTGGACATTGGTCAGGGCAGAACCGAGAACCGCACAGTTGGTAGTGATCAGCGGTAAGAACACGCCTAACGCCTGGTACAGAGAAGGAACATTCTTTTTTAAGAACATCTCCACAAACTGCACCAATGCTGCGATCACTAGAATAAAAGCAATCGTCTGCAGATAGGTAACATTAAAAGGCACCAGTACAAAGGTGTAAATCAGATTTGTCACAATCGATGCCAGCACGATTACAAAGATAACCGCTCCTCCCATACCGAGGGAGGTGTCCACCTTCTTGGATACTCCTAAAAACGGGCACAAGCCCTGGAACTGACTCAGGATAATATTATTCACCAGGGCAGCGCCTACAATTACTAAAATTAACTCTTTCATCTATCGCGCCCTCCTCAATCTTTTTTTGCTGCCGGAGCATCCTGTCCGGCGGCTTTTTCTGCCGCTGCCTTCTCTGCTGCAGCTTTCTTGGCTGCTGCCGCCTTTTCCGCCGCTGCCTTCTTCGCTGCTGCCGCATCGGCCTCCGCCTTCTCGCGCACAACTTCCAGCGCCGCATGATTAGACATACAAGAAGCACCACTACAGCTTGCACAGTTACCTCCACACGCCAGCGCGGATTGCGGCACGGAGCCGTTAGTTGCCGACGGCGCCTTGAACTTATTCTGCAAAGCGGTCAGACCAGCCAGCACAAAAAACGCGCCTGGCGCCAGGCCAAAAATGGTGATCCGAAAATCCTCTGGTATGAACTCGAAGCCAAATACCGCACCAGCACCCAGAATCTCACGGACAATAGCGATACAAGTCAAACCTACCGTAAAGCCCAATCCCATGCCGATTCCATCAAAAGCAGACTCCAGTGGTCCGTTCTTGGCCGCATATGCCTCGGCACGACCCAGGATGATACAGTTTACCACGATCAGCGGGATGAAAATACCCAGCGAACTGTACAGACTCGGCACAAATGCCTGCAAAAGCAACTGAACGATAGTAACTAACGATGCCACGATAACGATATATGCCGGGATTCTTACCCGGTCCGGAATAATCTTCCGCAGCGCGGAAATGATCAGGTTGGAAAATACCAAAACCGCCGTGGTAGACAGCCCCATACCCACACCGTTAGTAGCTGTAGTAGTAACGGCCAGGGTCGGACACATTCCCAGCATCAGCACGAAGGTCGGGTTTTCCTTGATAATGCCATTATAAATACGTTCTATACATTTATTCATGATTTCCCACCTCCTACTGCGCCAGGCAGTTCTTTGCAAAATAAACTGCTGCGTTCACCGCGCCGGTCACCGCATTGGAGGTGATCGTCGCACCGCTGATGGCGTTGATTTCATTATCCGCGGATGCACCGTTTTTCGTCACTGCAAAAGCATCCACATTCTTACCTGCATATTGAGCCTTCCATTCAGGCTTCTGGGCATTCATTCCCAGTCCTGCTGTCTCTGCCAGGGTAAGAAATTCAATTCCATTGACTGTACCATCTGCCAGAATGCCCACGGATACCTTGATTGCTCCGCCATAGCCATCCTTGGATGTAGTGGTAACTACATAGCCAATAGGAGAGCCGGATGCATCCAGCGCAATCGCTGACTCATCCACAGTCACGTTGCCAAAACCCATACCTGCAATATCCGCATTCGCCGAAGCCCGGATACCGCTCTCGTCAACCTCAAACGATGCCGCATCTGGCAACACGGTCCGGAAAGCCGCTTCTTTGGCCGCCTGCTCAGCAATGGCTATCGGTTCCTTTGTCACTTCATAGACGCCACCCAGACATGCCCCTGCCACCAGCGTGATCGTAAACAAAATCAGGGCATCCTTCATAAATCCACCTTTACTCATGATTTCTTGCCCTCCTTTCCAAATGCCGTCGGAAGGGTAAACCTTTCAATCAGCGGAACCAGCAGGTTGCTGATAATAATTGCATAAGAAACGCCCTCTGCAGAACCTCCAAAAATACGGAACAGTCCAGTCAAAACGCCCAACAAAACACCAAACACAATCTGTCCTTTGGGAGTGATGGGGCTGGTTACATAATCTGTCGCCATGAAAAAGGCTCCAAATACCAGACCGCCGCCACAAATGTGGGCCAGCACATAATTCATATCCTGCTTACCAAAAATAAAGGCAAACACTGCTACTGTCAGAATATATGTAACCGGAATTCGCAGAGAAATCACTTTTTTCACTGCCAGATAGATACCGCCGACTAGCAATGCAATCACGGACACTTCACCAATAGTTCCCGGAATCTTACCGATAAACATTGCTGCCACATCTACACTCGCCCCAGCCTTCAGTTGAGCAAGTGGCGTCGCCCCACTCCAACCATCCATCGCAAAATCAGACATTTTTCCGGCAAAGGAAATCAGCAGAAAACATCTGCCGGCCAGTGCTGGGTTCATAAAGTTCTGTCCGATACCGCCGTAAAGCTGCTTTACTACGATAATCGCGAAGATACCGCCTAAAGCCGGAATCCACAGCGGAATGTTCGCCGGCATATTCAATGCCAGAATCATCCCCGTCACCACTGCGCTCATATCAGAAACCGTAAGCGGCAGCTTCATCATCTTTTGAAATACATATTCACTCAGCACGCAGGCAGCCACCGTAACGATCAGAACCAGCAGCGCATGGAATCCGAACTGGAATACACCAAACGCGGTTGCTGGCAACATGGCGATACACACATCTGCCATAATGCTCTGAGTAGTCTCTTTGCTCCGAACGTGCGGGGATGCCGATACGTTTAATAGTTTACTCATAACTTCTCCCCTCCTACGCTTTCTTTCTCCGGTTGGCCGCAACCGTTTTTCTCATCTCTTTGAATGCCTGAGTCAGAGGACGCTTGGCCGGACAGATAAATGCACAGCTTCCGCACTCCACACACTCCATACCATTTAACTTCTCAAATTTCTCACAGTCGCCCTTTAAGGCCGCTTTCATCATCATCACCGGGACAATATGACTGGGACACACGCTGACGCACTTGCCGCAACGGATACAGGGGGTCGGCTCATTGGCAGCCACCTCATCCTTGGTCATGCACAGCAACGCCGAGTTAGTCTTAGTCACCGGGATATCCAGCCCAAACAGTGCCATCCCCATCATGGGACCACCCGCAATCAGCTTCTCTGGCTCGCTCTTAAACCCGCCAGCCGCCTCTATTAGCTCCTGGAAATTCGTGCCAATCTTAACATTATAGTTTTGCGGATTAGCAATCGCATCGCCGGTCACGGTCACAATCCGGCGCATCAGTGGTGTTGTCTTACATACTGCCATATAGATAGCAATCACCGTATCCACATTGTCTACGATACAACCGGCATCAGCCGGCAGCATAGAAGAATTCACCTTCCGTCCGGTGATGGCATTAATCAGGGAACGCTCACCGCCTTGGGGATATTTGGTCTGCAGCTCACACACCTCTATGCGTGGCTCATCCTTCACCATCTCCTGAATCTTTTTGATCGCTTCCGGCTTGTTGTTCTCAATGCCGATCACTCCCTTTGCCTTCTCAAACAGCTGCAGCATTACCTTCAGTCCGCCGATCAGCTTCTCTGGTTCCTCAAGCATCATCCGATAATCGCTGGTCAGATACGGTTCACACTCCGCAGCATTGACCAACACATACTCAATCGCATTCTCATCTTTGGGAGTCAGTTTTACATGAGTCGGAAATCCCGCTCCGCCCAATCCCACAATACCGGCTTCCTTCACAATATCACGGATCTCCTGTTTGGAAAGTTTCAAAGGATCCCGGTCTGTTCCCATGCCATCCACACGCTGATATTCGCCGTCATTCTCCACAACGACAGAATTCACCATCGCACCACTTGCCACGCGTCTCGGCTCAACCGCCTTGACGGTGCCGGATACGGAGCAGATGACATTCGCAGAAATAAATCCGCTCGCTTCACCGATCTTCTGGCCTGCCAGCACCTTGTCGCCCTTTTTCACCAACGGAGTCGCCGGCGCACCGATATGTTGGGACATAGGATATACCATGTCGCCCTTCGGCATCAGGATCTGTGTGGGCTTGTTCTCGGACAGTTCTTTTCCCTCATAAGGATGAACGCCGCCTTTAAATGTAGCCAATCCCATCTACTTTTACCCTCTTTCTATACATTTTCTTTCTCTTTTTGACAAAAATATCGCTTGTCATCTTGTACAGTATAACATAATTGAGAAAGGGTTACAATTGGAAATTTTTCTTTGTATACAGTATTATGTTTGGAAAATTTCACAAAAAAATGAGAGAATCCCTGGTTTTTTACCAGATTTCTTGTCTATTTATTAACAAAAGCTTCCTGTATAAAAACCGTCTTGTTTTTGCAAAAAAACAATCATCAAGGAATCGATTGCAAAGAAGGATAAACCACCAGAATTTTTATAGGTTCCAACTATTATATGCAAAGAAAAGAGAATTTTAGATTGTGAATTTTTTAGCCGATTTTGTCACCGTTGATAACCGGTAGTCTTTTTATTCTTTTTAATTATTATTATTTATAATTTTTATTAATATATCAATTTTCAAATTCCTACATACCTGCATTCGGACTCTCATTTCACTTCCAAAAACAATCCAGACTCTGTATGTTGAAAGGCACAATCTCTGCCAAAAAAGTCTCTCATTTATGGTTCTCCCCTATCCATACAAAAATCAATCGCAAAAAATTTTATTTTTTTGCAATAAAACTCTTACTATCTGCATTAACCTATTGAACGGATGATGAAAAGAGTCGATTTCCGCAGGAAGACAAGGCAAAATATTAAAAATCAAATCAAGTAAACGAAATTCCTTGATGCATTACATTCCATCACACACTGCCAAGTTTTCTAGTTGGGAAAAGACCATTTTCAAAAAAACCTTAAAAATTAGGGTTGCAACCAAAAGAGCCGCCACGTGTCAACACGAGACGGCTCTTTTCCCTTTTATTTCTCTCACTCATTCTGTTATTATCTCATCTTGGGGAATCCCCCGCTTGATCTCGACAAATTTGTTGAAACCGCCCTGCATGATCGCCAATACAAACAAATTGCTAGCCAATAGCAGATATATCTTTCGTTTCAACTTTCCCGACCTTATTTACCAAAAAGCTTTCCTTTTTTATGTTTCTCTCCCGTCTCCAATTTCTCGCCTCGCATCGCAGCATCAAAGTTCCGCAACGCTTCCTTCTGCGTTTCATTCAGACGCTCCGGCACTTGGACTACCAAGGTCACATAGTGATCCCCACGGATTCCGCGAGCCCGCAGAGACGGCACTCCTTTCCCCTTTAGGCGTACGCGGGTATCCGTCTGCGTTCCGGCCTTCACCTCGTATTCTACCTCGCCATCCACCGTTTTGATGCGAATCGGCCCGCCTAAAGCCGCTGTTGCAAAGGAAATTGGCACTGTCGAATAAATGCTGGTATCCTGACGCTTAAATACGGGATGTTGTGATACCACTGCTTCCACCAGCAGATCGCCACGCTCTCCTCCATTAATTCCTGGTTCTCCGCCACCAGCGCAACGCACGCTCTGTCCGTTGTCAATACCTCCCGGAATCGTGACCTTAAATTTCTTTTTGCGTGTCACATAGCCGGTGCCATAACAATCCGAACATTTCTCACGAATCACCTTACCTTTGCCTCCGCACTCCGGGCAGGTCTGCACATTTTGCACCTGACCAAAGAAAGACTGCTGAGTATACATGATTTTGCCCTTGCCATTACACTTCGGACAAGTTTCCGGAGAAGTGCCGGGCTTTGCCCCGGTGCCATGACACTGAGAACACTCCTCCTTAAAGTTAATCTCAATCTCCTTTTCACATCCAAAAACAGCCTCCTCAAAAGTAATGCGAATTGCTGTCCTTACGTTGGCCCCCCGCATTGGACCATTGTACTGGCTGCTGCGGCTCCTACCACCACCAAAAATATCGCCGAAAATATCACCAAAAATATCGCCCATATCTCCGGAAAAGTCAAAACCGCCAAAGCCGCCACCTCCGGCCGCCCCGTCAAACGCCGCATGGCCGAACTGATCATATTGACGGCGTTTATCCGGATCGCTTAAAACACTGTATGCTTCCGAAGCCTCCTTAAACTTTTTTTCAGCCTCTGCATCCCCCGGATTACTGTCTGGGTGATATTTTTTGGCGAGGGCACGGTATGCCTTTTTCAGAGCTGCCTCGTCCGCGTTCTTGGGAACGCCCAGGACCTCATAATAATCTCTCTTGCTCTCTGCCATGGTCTCCTCCATTTCGTGCTCGCTTTTGCACGCTCTATATTGATACATAACCGCTCATGCAACACAAACGGCTACATTTATACACCGAAACGGCTGTCGCAGTTTCGAAAAGCTCTTTACCGGAACCTTCCTCGACTGCGCCAGCCCTTTTGCCTCTTTATACTTCCTTGAAATCTCCGTCGATCACATCATCGCCGGCCGAACCAGAAGCGCTACCTGTGCTGCCCATATCCGGACCTGCTCCCTGCGCACCAGCTGCCTGGGCGGACTCATACATCTTAGCAAACAAAGCCTGCGCACTATTCATCAGCTTCTCCTTGCCTGCCTTGATGTCCTCCACCTGAGCATCGGTCATCTGATCAATCGGAGCACGATTGATAGCTTCCTTCAAAGCATTCAGCTCTGCCTCTACAGCCGCCTTATCATTGGCATCAAGCTTGTCACCGACCTCTTCTAACGCTTTCTCGGTCTGGAATACCATGGCATCCGCATCGTTTCTGGCGTCAATACCCTCTTTCTTCTTCTTATCCTGAGCCTCAAATTCTGCAGCCTCTCTCACAGCTTTCTCAATGTCAGAATCTGACATGTTCGAACCGGAAGTGATCGTGATATGCTGTTCTCTACCAGTTCCAATATCCTTAGCCGATACATTCACAATACCGTTAGCATCGATATCAAAGGTAACTTCAATCTGCGGAACCCCTCTTCTTGCCGGCGGAATCCCATCCAGACGGAACTGGCCAAGTGTTTTGTTATCACGGGCAAATTCTCGCTCACCCTGTACCACATGAATGTCCACGGCAGTCTGATTGTCAGCAGCAGTGGAGAAAATCTGACTCTTCTTGGCCGGGATAGTGGTGTTCCTCTCAATTAATCTGGTAGCAATCCCTCCCTGCGTCTCGATGGACAGAGACAGAGGCGTTACATCCAATAGTAGGATATCTCCGGCACCGGCATCGCCAGCCAGCTTACCGCCCTGAATCGCCGCTCCAATCGCCACACACTCATCAGGATTCAAAGACTTGCTCGGCTCCTTGCCTGTCATCTGCTTTACCTTATCCTGAGAAGCAATCATACGGGTAGAACCGCCAACCAACAATACCTTACCCAGATCGGAGGTCGTCACGCCGCCATCTCTTAAAGCGTTCTGTACCGGAACTCCGGTGCGCTCGATCAGATCGTGGGTCAACTCATCAAACTTCGCACGGCTAAGGTTCATATCCAGATGCTTAGGACCTTCGGCGTTAGCGGTAATGAATGGCAGATTAATGTTCGTTGTCGTTGCAGTGGACAATTCCTTCTTTGCCTTCTCCGCTGCTTCCTTCAGTCGCTGCATCGCCATCTTGTCACCGGACAAGTCCACACCCTCGGCCTTCTTAAACTCTTCGACGAGCCACTGGCTGATACGATTATCAAAATCATCGCCTCCCAGCCGGGTATCACCATTCGTGGAAAGCACCTCGATCACACCATCACCAATCTCAATCAGGGACACATCAAAAGTGCCGCCGCCGAGATCATAAACCATAATTTTCTGTTCTTTTTCATTATCCAAACCATAAGCCAGTGCTGCTGCCGTCGGCTCGTTGATAATACGCTTAACATCTAGGCCAGCAATCTTGCCGGCATCTTTGGTCGCCTGGCGCTGTGCATCGTTGAAATATGCAGGTACCGTGATCACTGCCTCACTGACCTTTTCGCCCAGATACGCTTCGGCATCCGCTTTAAGTTTCTGCAGAATCATCGCCGAAATCTCCTGAGGCGTATAACTCTTGCCGTCAATACTCACCTTATAATCGCTACCCATATGACGCTTGATGGATGCGATGGTCCGGTCCGCATTGGTCACTGCCTGACGCTTTGCCGGCTCTCCTACCAGACGCTCTCCTGTCTTAGTAAACGCCACAACGGACGGAGTGGTCCGGGAACCTTCCTGGTTCGGAATAACCACCGGCTTACCGCCCTCCATAACAGCGACGCAGCTGTTGGTGGTACCTAAATCAATACCAATAATCTTGCTCATAATTTTTTCCTCCTGAAATATTACAAATTGTTTGTGAATCCGTTATCTGTCAATTTGCCACCTGCACCATACTGTGTCTGACTACAGTGCCTCGATACTTATACCCCCTCTGAAGCTCCTGAGAAATTTCATTCTCCCCATAGGCTTCGTCGTCGATATGCATCACTGCATTGTGCACATCCGGATTAAACTGTTGTCCTACTGCCTCGATCATCTCTACTCCGGCGTCTTCCAGAGTCTTGATAAACTGCTTGTAGATCATCTCCACGCCTTCGGTAAAGGAACCACCCTTCTCATCCTCCGGCACGGCTGCCAAAGCCCTCTCGAAATTATCCAGAACAGGCAGAATCTTCTCGATCATATCCCGGGCGCCCACCTCATACATGG
>Ga0137306_101180_pt1 | contig 28202 bp, 21 predicted proteins | sample Inofroosms_March_FD_97187 | JGI IMG/M metagenome (GOLD analysis project Ga0137306, IMG submission 97187) | Mouse cecal microbial communities from Vienna, Austria - N-Acetylneuraminic and N-Acetylglucosamine D2O microcosms_March | ecosystem: Host-associated > Mammals > Digestive system > Large...
TATCTCTGGGAAAGCATCCGTCAGCTTCATCTCCCGCCTGTCCGGCTCGTCCTCCGTCCCATTATAGAAAATGTAATACTGGGGCAGCGGAAACTTCTGAAGGGTTCTTCCATACATGTTCAGGTGATTCTGCGCGATATAGGATTCAAAGTTCCTTGCCAGATATAAAAGACCCCTCATGGGCATATTAGGATTCCGGGTGCTCTGATGCTCATACAGGTTCAACATCTCCCCCACCAGGAAAGACATGTCATTCTTGATCCCGATATAGACTGCATCCTTTAGCGTATATACAATCAGCTCGTCTGGATCCTCATATGACGTATTATTCATCGCATTATAGAGCGACAGCTGGTCTTCTGCATCCTGGAATGCAAGACAGAAGACCGCGTCCTTGTGTTCTCTGTTCACATGATAAAAGCTTTGATTTGCCGTATCTACTTGTTTTGTTGTCTGATTCATCTGTTCTCCTTCATTATATAATTTTTCTTCAGATCTCACAACCGTCTCTTTACAGATTTTCGGATTTCCAGATTCTTGGAATAACAAGTTGAAATAACATTTGCCATTATCTGAAGTGTCTGCTTTTGTAATTGACGAAAAGGGGTACATCCGGGAGATGCTCCCGAGTGATCACTCCGACTGTCCAGGTTCCTGGAACGATAGATCTAAAACTCTTTGATAAATTCCCTGATGGAATTTTATAGATTTACTTTATCACAGCTGTCCTTGTAGCACAATATACTTTTTCTTAAAAAATGGAGATTATTTTCTTATCATTTTCTTATGGCATCGGGAAACATTTTCCTGGGATGAACTGTCTGTACTCTACAGATGGCAAAAAGAACTGATTAGGTTCACAACTGCCAGCCTTTCAGAACCAACCGTATGCACATATGGATATATTCCGGTGAAGCTTATGTGATAGATGTGCCGGCCAGGACAGGGGAGTTGTCCCCTTATCCCGGCACAATACAAGAAGCGAAAAGGAGAACTAGCCTTCTGTACATCCTGTTATCCATACAGAACTTATAAAGATGCTCATCCGTAAAGCTGAATGAATACAAGATAGCCGCACGAAGATGATCCAGGGTGTACCGTCTGCAAATATCAGTATTTCGATAAACCTTCCTTCCCATTCCGAACGGAAAATTTTAAAAGTATATTAGTTCATCATCTTTTCTCCTTCAAATAATTACGAATCTCTCCGGTAACCTTTTCAGACTCTGTATCTGTCAGATATGGATGCAGCGGAAGCGCCAGTACCGTATTACATAACTGGATCGTATTCCTGTAATCATCATCCACAAACCTCTGGTCTTCAAAGGCCTGCTGCTTATGCATTGGCTTTGGATAATAAATCATAGTAGGAATTCCGCTTTCCTTTAATCTGGCCTGCAGACCATCCCTTTCCTCCTTGCTGCCAAGCTGTATCGTGTACTGCGCCCAGCTTGAATAAAAGCCCTGGGGAATAACCGGTGTTTTTACAATATCTCCAAGTAATGCAGTATATTTTTCTGCCGCCTTATTGACATCATCTAACTCATATTCACGGAATGCCTTTAGTTTTACAGACAGAACCGCCGCCTGCAGAGTGTCCAGTCTCGAATTCAGCCCAATTCTTACATTATCATACTTCATCGTACCTTTACCATGCACACTAACAGAGCGAAGAAGATCTGCAGTATCATCGTCATCAGTGAATACTGCACCTCCATCCCCATAACAGCCAAGTGGCTTTGCAGGAAAGAATGAAGTAGTACTGATATCTCCAAAACTGCATGCCATCTGATCCCCAATCCTTCCGCCAAAGCCCTGAGCTCCGTCTTCGAGTATGCGCAGATTGTACTGACGCGCTATTTTTTGGATCTTCTCATAATCGGCAGGCAAGCCGAACAAGTCAACCGGAATGACTGCTCTGGGTATCAGTTTTCCTTCCTCCTGGATCTCCCTGATTTTTCTTTCAAGGCTATCGGCAGAAATATTGTACGTGTCCAGGTCAACATCCACAAATACCGGGACTGCACCTGCATATGCTACAATCTCTCCTGTAGAAAAAAAGGTGAAATCCGGAACAAATACTGCATCTCCCGGTCCGATTCTCCATACCATCATCGCAAGGCTGAGGGCATCTGTTCCGTTTGCACAGGCAACACAATGCTTTACACCTACATAATCTGCCAATGATTTTTCTAAATCTTTCACCTGTTTTCCGCTAATAAAATTACAATCCGCCACAACCTCAGACATAGCTTTGTCTATGTCTTCCTTTAATACCTGATACTGATGTTTCAGATCTCTGAATTGCATAATCATTTCTCCCTTAACCACGTCTTCCATCCTTTCCATATTCACACTATACGTTACTATTCACGGCCCGGGAGACCTCCTGGCCCGTGAATAGTAACCCACTATACTTTCTCTAATCGTGTTTTCTATACACTATAAACGGTTCGACTCCTGACCTTTTGCATATAATCTCACTAAAATTTTCGCGATCCATTTAGGCCAGAATCTAGAATAAAATTCAAGATCCTCTTCACTCCTTTTATTATCCGCTATAATTGCAGATGTCTCAGATTCTTCATGAATGCGATGTGCCATCAATGGCTTCGTACTATACAGAAAATCACCTTTGAACCGCGAAATCATTTCCCATGCTTCCCAGTCCTCATTGCTGCGGAATCCCACCTTGAATATTACATCCGGCAGGTTATTTTTTGCATACATGACAGAAGGACAACAGATCGGGGAGCCAAGAGACAGTATCCTTCTCCTTACAAAAATACTGCTTTGAAGACTTTTCATTCTCAGTGGAATCAGCATAACCCTTTTAACCCTTAAAAGCTTGTTTGAGCGTATATACTTTCCCTTTCTAAGCTCACAATAATCTGAAAAGAAAATCAGAGGATGTCTGCTCGCCTTCGCACAGGCAAGGGCTTCTTCTGTATAATGTCTGAAATAAATGTCATCCTGATGTGCAATTGTTACATAGGGTGTTTTCACTTTGGCATATCCAAAATTCCAGTCCTGGACAATCCCACCCTCCCCTTCATTAATAAATAAAGGAATACCATATTTTTTTGCCATTCCATTAATATACTCATTCGGTGTAGAGGTAATCATAATAATATGACTCTCCACACTCTGCCTCTTTAGTGATAAAATACACTGTTCCAGATAAGAGCTCTCTTTATATGCACATATGACAAATGTATGATCCTTACCCATAAAATTTCCCTTTCATGATTTTGCAATCTCTTTATTTAAATAAGACGTAAAATATGTTACCGACACACCTGATGAAACAATACAGATAATTAAAGTTGTAACTGCTGCACCAATCGCCCCTAGCAAATGAATCAGGATCCAGTTACCGATAACATTTATAATACCTTCCATTATTCCGATCCAAAAATTAACATGCAGCTTTCTCTGTGTGACTAACAAATTACCTGTAGTTTTTCGAAATGTTGCAGAAAAGAAATAACTCACCGATAAAATTCTGAATGCAGGAAGTGCATCCAGATACTGCTCACCAAATAAAATTCTAATAATAAAAGGTGCGCATACAATCAGCATCAGACTAATCACTGCATTCACAATTCCAAAATATTTCAGCATAAAATAGTATTTCTGCTTTACCCATACTTTATCATCCTGTTTTTGAGCAAAATATGGATAAATATATACTACAAGTGCGGTCGGAATGAACAGCAATGCATTGGGAATTGTAGTAGCCGTCTTATAGGAAGCCACTACCAACTCATCTGAAATCAGAACGCCAATCAGAAAAACATCAATCAGGTATAAGAGCTGGCCAGTTGCTACATTGATCATGGAGATCAATGCCAGTTTCAGCATATCCATCTTTTCCTTCACGGATATACAGAATGCTCCCATAATTCTTCTAATTGGGAATCTATAAACCAAAACGGCAAAGCATACGGTCAAAAGCATTGCCAGCTCCCTGAAAAGAATCAACCCCGGTGTTTTAAACAGAACAGCACCTGCCACAGAACCAACTAAAATGAGGCCTGTATTCAGTACTGCACATTTTGAATACTCCACATTCATAAGATTATACCGAAAATAGGTCTGTCCTAAACTGAACATACTTGTAAACAGAGGCATCAGCGCAAACAGCCACAATACTTCACTAACTCCTTCTAAAGGAAGAGGCAGAATCACTGAACTGGCAACTATAACAGCCCCAAGGAAGACATTAAACCAGCTTCCAAACTTTATTGCGTACTTTATATATGCATCCGCATTTTCACATGTCTTCATCTTTTCACTGCATACCTGCAGGCACGCTGATTCCATGCCAAATCCACATGCAAGGGCAAAAAAGGAATAGATATTAAGAGCATAGGAATAGATCCCATAATCTCCTTTGGAAAGAACACGGATTAGTATAAAATTACTAGCAAAGGCAAAGATCTGATTCACTGTATTCGCTCCGAATATATGTCCAAAACCAGTACGTTTTGCTTTTTGCACGATCAACTGTATATTATGCTTTGACAACATAAATCTTTCACCTACTCTTCTTCATCTTCCGGCATCAATTCTTTAATATTTCCCAAATATTCTGTTGTAAGACCATTTTTCTCTCTCTTCAGCCGGTAAAATGCTCCTTCTTTCACCTCGCGCAAATGAAACATATAACTCAAGCCTAAATACCTGTCCTCATCATCCTCTACGCCTCTGCACCAGATATACTCATGTTGAAATACATCTACCAAATCAGGATATCTGGCAATGTCCTGATAAATCGTCATATCACTACGGTATCTAGTATAAATTCGATAACTATTCTCACTCCATATATAGCGTTCTCCAAGCTCATAAGAAAGAACCTTTGCCTCGTCCATTTTCAGCGTCCCTAAAAGAAAAACTTTCCCTTCTGTACCAGACAGGCTTTCGATAATTTTCTTTTCGTCTCTAGCCTCCATGCGAAGCTGGTAGATGGACTTTTCTTCGCTATTTGCATCGCTCTCTTCTTTATCCAGATAAAAGGAAGTCACCTTATTCACAAACTTATCCCCTGTTCCAAAGGAAAGAACAAATATAAGTAAAATTGGAAAATATTTTGTAATATACTTATTTCTGTTGAATTTTTCACCCAGAAAGAACAAGGACACTACAGGGACACAGCCGACTAGCATATAATAAGCCAGATACCGGTCGAGACCTGCCACAGACATCGCATCCGCGGCCCCAAATACATATATATAAGCATATAGCATAACCAGAAGATAAAGCACAAAACCAACCGCATATAAAGAAATTACAACCGAAAACAGCTTTCTGTCCTTTTCATCTAAAAGTCGCTCCTTCAGTATGAATAAAAGCATAATAACTAACAGGGCAAACACGAAATAGCTCATATTCGGAAATGTTTCAACAGAACCTGTTACCATATAAAAAGCCCTGTCAATCACGCCCCTGATAATATGGAAGAGATTTTTTTCCGGCGCATAGTAAACACTGTTCTGAACACTTCCGCTATTTCCAATAATCTGTACCCATACACGATTCAGAAAAAATGCACTGCCCAGTAACAGGATGGAGATTGAAATGGTTTTTACATTCACCAAATCTTTAATCCTTTTTGGTTCATAAATAATTATCTGCCTTACGAAAACAACCAGAATAATAATCAACGCAAACAGAGGCCCGACCATACTCTTCATAGCCCCAATACACATAAGTGCACCCGCCAGTAACAGCCAATTGATTTTTTTCCCTTTTGCCCAAACCAGCCATGCAATCACGCCTCCAGTCCACAGAGGCAGAACATAATCCTGCAGCAGAGTGTAATACTTCACGTATGACAATACATTCATCGCAAGGAAGACTGCACTGGTATAGCCAAACATCCTCTTCCATTCTTTCCATCGGACTCCACGAAACGGGAGAAAGATGGGAACCACAGCCAAAAGAAAATTTCCAACAAAACAGTTTCGTTCACTAAAACTCCTTAAACCCGTCCAAAAGTACTGAAACATCGTTGCTGTTGAAAGAGTTGTTGAATCTGCCGGAAATGCTGTGCCATAAGGGAGCCGGCCTGTCTCATGCATATACTTTGCGGCAACGCCCCACTGAGAAATCTCGTCCGGATACGTAAACAGCGCACCTTTAAATGCGATAACTGCGTATATAAATAGTACACAAATAAAGAATACACTTGGATTAAAAAAATCAAAAAACCGTATCAGCAGGCTACATTTCTCCTTTTTGACCACTGAAAAATTGAACACGAAACATAATATCCCTGCGAAAGCCAGAATACCCACAGCATAATAGGAATATTTAGCATTGCCTGCAGCTCCTGCTACAAAAACAGCTATTATAATAAAAATAGCTGAAAGACACACGCTTTCCTCAGAAGACATCGAAAGCACCTGGTACCATAGTAATGCCATACATAAAAAAACACCAAAAATAAAAAGCAAATTCATTACGTTTCCCATAGTTCTTTTTCCTCCGGTATAAATAATGATGTAAGCGTCAAAAAGTATTTTGACGCTTCTGATACACGGATTGTTCCGTGCTAACGCACTCCCACAATCCTAAAACACCTCGAATCCGCTCATTTTTCTACGAAAAATGACTACTTCTCGGTGTTTTGCATGTCAAAAGGTCATGCTTTTTCATGCGAGCATGAAACGCATGACCTTTTGGCACTTGTATCATATAATGTAACCGTCCAGACAAACCGTTCTGCTACAGTTTAATCAGTAATTGACGAAAGTTTTACCAAAGGATAATATATGCTTTTACCGTCTCTTTCTCCGCATTCTTTCAGATTCTGCAGCTTTCCTGTCAAAACAATACTTTTTCCTACATCTGGAATGGTTTTCAAGACATCCGCATCATTTTCGATCTGACATATATAGCGTTCTTTTTTTCCGTCACTATAACTGTCTGAATCAACAAAAACGTATATCCACTTTTCCTTCGTCTCATATACACCTGCAATGGTTCCCTGCAAACGTATTTTACGGTTTTCATATACATAAGGATAATTCTGGTATTCAGAATATCGAAATTTTAAATCCTGCACATCCGGTTCTTTTTTGTCTTGAAATCTGCCGTATATAGCTTTTATAGACGGAAGCCTTATATCTTTCACAGTAGCAATACCATTAGAAAACCCATACACAACAATATTGTCTTCTTTTTCAAAAATTGGCATATATACTGTGTCATACTTCCTTTTCCCTAATTTGTAGGACAATATATATTGATTCCCTCTGTCATCTTCCACTTCTAATATTCTATTTTTTATAATCTCATCCTCTTCCTTTTGTTTCTTATCCTTTTTTTGTTCAATTTCGTCATATACATCTAAAACACGGCATTCCAGTTTTATTTCCTTATTTTTATATTCGTCAGCCTGATATGAGAGAATTCTGTAATCATAAGTCTTTGCCCTCTTACAGATCTTATGAACACTCATCCCATAAAACATATAGTCATATCCTGTTTCATTACCTTTCAAGTCATACTGGCTGCTTATCCCATACGGCACATCTTTCGTGTACTTAACACTCGAATAACCTGATTCCTTTCCATCTTTCAGAATCGTTTTTTTTATTCTGCCGTTCAGTTTTCCTTCCAAAAACTTTCCCTGATAGCTTATTCCTGACGGGAACTCTGTCAATTCCCCTTTTCCTTCCATCTTTCCATCTTTCCATTTTCCGGAAAATATGATTTCGCTCTCAATTCCATACTTTTCCGCCACTTTACCCTGATATTGTCCTTTTCCATTGGGCCTCCCATATTTTATTGCACCCGAATAGCTGCCTGTATACAGCATCCCGTTCCACTGAACCGACCAGATCATATTTTGCTCTTCAGACTCTGCATGGATATTCAGGCAGCAGAGCATTGCAGAAAAAAAACATATCAATACCATCCACTTTTTCATGTGTATTACTCCTGTATAATTGTTTTTTGCACTCCCTCATCACTTTCTTATAGTCAGCACAGTAAATGTACAGACCTGCTGAATAGTTGCCTATCTACTTACAATTCGTTTATAGTTTTCCAGGCTCTTTTTTTGCATTTCAACCCATGAGCATTCCCGGGCGCTTTGTACCATAGCATTCATAAAATTTTCATCCGGCTTTTTATCAAGATACTCAACCACCCTTTTCGCAAATAATCCGACCAGTTCCGCTTCATCATCTGCGGTTACGACACTTCCATAATCACCGACAGCTTCCCTTATTCCACCCACGTTATTAGCAACTGGTATAACTCCACAACTCTGTGCTTCTTTTATAGCACAGGGATATCCCTCGTTTCGGCTTGGCACCACCAATATGTCCAACCTATTATAAACTTTTCTTAATATGTCCGGTGCAAGCTGCCCGGTAAAGGCAATCTGCAAATCCAGCGCCTTTGCCTGATCTTTTATTGCCCTTTCCAGTTCCCCGCTTCCAGTAATAAAAAACCGGACCTCTCCTGTATATTTTTTCCTGATTTCAGAGAAAATAGCCGGTAATCTATCCGCACCCTTTACCGGAATCAAATTGCCGACAAATCCTACACATTTTGCCTCCTTATCTACCCTGTTTAGATAAAAAACATCTGTATCTATGCCATTATAAATCACAACAGCATTTTTTCCAGAATATCCGGCATTTAATGCTGTCTGGAGAAGGGCGTTGCTGACAAACTCTACAGACGCTGCATTTTCCATAATCTTTAGAAGCTCAGCCCTAATGGCTGGATTTCTTAAGCTGACATTAATATCACTGCCATGGAAGGTCAGGACATAGGGAATTTTTCTTTCTCCTGCGAGCCTGGGAATAATCAGCCCCACTGGCCAGCACCAGTGAAGATGGATCAGATCTGCCTCTCCAGATTTGTCCAGTGCGCCATATATATCTCGCATAAGTATCTTCTCATATGCAGTGCAGTCTTTCCTTGCCTTGAAGGTATGATACAAATCCCTCCTTGCTTCCAAAATCTCGTATTCCACATCCAATTGCCGGGAAACAGGCTTTCCGGCTCCTTTTATATTTTTTAATCTTAGCAGCATGTTTACCACTGCTGAATTAGAGATTCTCGCATTAACAGGATAGATCTCCACCCCAAGCTTTCTTAAAGCCCGAATTCTCTGGGATACGAATATGCCTCCTAAGGGTGCTCTCTGTGTTGGCCCCATAGCATTAATATATAATATCTTCAAAACATTATACTCCTATTTTACAGTCCACGGATCCCTTTTATCTTCCGCCTTCTATTTCCGCCAGATTGTCCTCTGTCTTTCTGTATTTTCTCCCGCACTCTGAACACTGCAGCGTATCGTCCAGCCTTTCCCCGCATTCACAGACCCATCCCATCTGCTTTGCGGGTACTCCTGCCATCAGTGCATAATCCTTTACATCCTTAGTGACTACAGCCCCTGCCGCAATCATACTCCATTTCCCAAGGGTATGTCCACAGACAATTGTCGCATTAGCTCCTACGGTACACCCTGTTTTCAGCAATGTTCTCTTATATCCGGCACTGCCCTTGGGATACTTTGCCCTGGGAGTCAGGTCATTTGTAAACACTGCAGAGGGCCCGCAAAAAACATAATCCTCCAGTTCCACTCCCTCGTATATGGAAACATTGTTCTGGATTCTAACTCCATTTCCGATCCTTACATGATTCGATATATTTACATTCTGTCCCATAGAACAGCGGCTTCCGATTATGGCATCCTTCTGGATATGGCAAAAGTGCCAGATCTTCGTTCCTTCTCCTACCACTGCTCCCTCATCTACATAACTGCTTTCGTGTACAAAGACCTTATCCATCTAAAACTCTCCCTGCATGTCTGTGCTGGCAAAATCTGTCAGCGGAAATATCACCGGTCTGCCTGTTTTCTGGCTCTTATAGATTGCCAGTACCATTTCTAAGGCATTTCTTCCGGCATATGCATCTACATATGGCGCTCTGTCCTTCTCAATCGCATCAATTACATCTGCATACAGACTGGTGTGTCCATTTCCATATACATTACTCGTCTGTTCTTCAAGGCCTTTATTGCCCTGATCCTCTTCCGTTTCATCCGAAAAATCCCATACATCAATATTGTTTGTAGACTTCCCGCCAATCTTCACAGTTCCTTTTTCTCCAAACAGATACAGCGTTTCCTCCAGATTCTGCGGATATACATTGGTGGTTCCCTCCACAGTGGCAACCGCGCCATTTTTAAACTTAATAACAGCCATACCAAGATCCTCTGCTTCCAGGTAATGGTGAAACTGCTGCCTTGTAACTCCGTAAACCTCCTCCACTTCATTTCCCATCATCCATCTTAACAGGTCAATTCCGTGAATACACTGGTTCATAAGTGCTCCCCCGTCAGAGGCCCATTTTCCTCTCCATGGTGCCTGGGTATAATATCCTTCATTCCGATTCCATCTTACGTGGATAGAACCGTGAGATAATTTCCCAAACCTTCCTGCTTCTACTGCCTTTCTCATCTCCTGCACTGCAACATTAAACCTGTTCTGATGGCAGGCGGATACCTTTACTCCCTTTTCCTCAGACCGTTTAATGATTTCATCTGCATCCTGAATACTCATGGCAATGGGCTTTTCTATGATCAGATTAATTCCATGCTCAATACAATATAATGCAATCTCTGCATGACACCCGCTCTCTGTAGCAATCCCAATTAGATCAAGTTCATTTTCCTCAATCATCTGCCTGTAATCAGTATACCTTTTGATTGAATTGTCTTCATTTAAGTCATGCTTCTCCAGCAGCTTTTCCATCTGGTCTAGAATTACATCACACACTGCTGTAAGCTCCAGATTATTATTTATTACCGCTTTTACATGATTTGTTGCGATCCTTCCACAACCAATTAACGCATATCTCATATTCTTATCCTCTCAACAATCTACATAACTTTTCTGCCGCGTCTCCCTCTCCATAATACATATTTCGCATGCTTTGATCCGGATTCACATGATTTACCTTATCAAGGATCTCTTCTGTATCTGGTCGGGTTAAAACATTAAAGCCGCCTTTCAGTGTTTCGACCCATTCGGTCTGATCTCTAACCGTCACACAAGGTGTATCCAAAATATAAGCTTCTTTTTGAAGACCGCCAGAATCTGTAACCACCTTTTTTGCATTTTTCGCAAAGTAAAGCATATCTAAATAACCGACCGGCTCTATAAAAAGAATATTTTTATACTGGTGTTCTTGGTAAAGCCCGTCAATAAAATGCCGTGTTCTGGGATGTACCGGAAATATCACTTTTTCATCCATAGCTTCAAAAGCATTTAATATTCTTTCAATCTTTCCTGCATCATCTGTGTTTTCAGCCCGGTGTATCGTTGCAAGATACCATGCCTGTACCTGGTCTGTCTCTTCATACAGAGATTTTACTCTGTCAAAATAATATGTCCTGTCAAATTGTTCCATCAGTCCAGAATAAAACAGTACTGCGTCACACATTACGTCTCCGATATTATGGACGCCTTTTATAATGCCTTCCTTTTCCAGATTATCGACTGCCTGATTCGTCGGACACAACAAAAGGCTGGAAATGTGATCTGTCAGCACCCTGTTCTGCTCCTCTGGCATCAGCATATTGTAGGAACGAAGCCCTGCTTCTACATGTATAACCGGAATATGCAGTTTCGAGGCCGCAAGCGCACCTGCAAGCGTTGAATTTGTGTCCCCATATACCATCAGGTAATCTGGATTTTCCTGTAGCAGAATACTCTCCACTCCTACAAGCATCTCTGCTGTCTGCTTCGCATGACTTCCAGAACCCACTCCCAGATTAATATCCGGATGCGGAATCTTTAATTCTTCAAAAAATATCTCCGACATATTCGGGTCATAATGCTGGCCTGTGTGGATCATTACTTCCTGATGCTCTTCTCTCAGCTTTCTTGATACAGCAGCTGCCTTTATAAATTGCGGACGTGCTCCTACAACCGTTACGATCTTCATCTTTTCCTCCTCTGCTTCTTTTCTTCAAAAAATTCAGCTACCGGACGCATAACTGCTTTTATATCCGCTTCCTCTTTTACTGTGTTGCGGATCAGTTCCCTCTGCATCTGTACATCAGATTTTAATAACTGCTCATACATCGCAACAACCTTTTCCATATCTATAGGGCTTTCATCCATCGGCGCAAGCATCTGATACTGTGCCCCTTCTGGGTATTCCTCTACTAGATATTCAGAAATAATGGGAAGCCCCTTTGCCCCATATTCTTTACTCTTTAAAGTCTGCCCCGTTGTAAATCCGATTCTATGCATACCAAGAGAAGAAACAGCAATATCTGCCGTGTTATAAATCTTCGTCAGTTCTTCACCACTTTTAAATCCATAAAGAATAACTTTTTCTTCCAATCCATATTTTTTTATATATTCTCTGTATGTCTGCTGTTCTGGACCGTCCCCTACTAAATGGAACACAATCTTTTTGGGATTACTTTTTCTATAATACCTGCCCATCCCATGAATAACCCGCTCAAACGCATGCCATTTTGCAAAGCCAGCCACCGCAATCAGATTAATGCAGTCTCTCGACTTGTCATTCCTCTCTGCAATACATATCTCATCAAAATTGACACCGTTCTTTATCTCGAAGGCTGGTATTCCATAGATCTCTTTCTCTTTTTTATTCGAAATTGCAGCAATTCCATCCACATATTTTTTCATTCTGTTACGATACATCCGGTCGAGCAAAAGAACAATTTTATTTTCCAGATTATCCTTCAGCTCCGTATCATAGGGATAAGTTGGAATCTCTATTAAAATACGAGTTTTCGACTTTTTTAATTGCTTTAATAACCGTTGGAACTGGGGATCATCAAAAACATATCTTATATATATTCCTTCATATGAGTGTTTTCTTAAATAATATCTTAAAAAACGGCTTGCTTCAACTTTATACGGCCTCCGCATTCCATGCTTTATAATTTTCTCCTGGTCATCCTTCCGAATAATCAAGTCTTCATTGTTTTTTCTGTAAACAACATCAACAAGATACCCATAGCTTTCCAGGGCATGAATCTGATACCATATTTTTTTTGTAATTCCTTCTGTGGGGATGCTCATATCTCTTGCCGTATAATATAAAATTTTCTTCATTCAACTATACCTTTCCGATTAACATAAGACATCGCATAACTATTTCACTGCTAATATTAGGTCTCCATCTCTTTGGATAAAATGCTTTTATCAGGCTTTTTCTCAGAGAATACTTCCAGCCTCCAAACAAGGACGCGATCTTAGCCTTTTCAGACGGTAAATTCTTTTTATAAACACGATAATATTCAATATTTCTGTCTTTTACATCTCCATCATTCTTTAACATTGACAATGCCCACTTGATTTTCTTCATAAAAGAAATTCTTGTAACACTGGTATCTAGACGTCTGTATTTTGCACAGATTTTGTGATTTACATGAACCTTTCCAAAGCCAAGTGCTACAGCCCCCGCAAGCCAGTCATGCGCATGAACTTTTTCAGGATTACATTTCAGCATTTCTTCTCTTAAAGCTTTATTTATTACCATAGAAAAGCCAACGCCAAATGTACCCGTCATTACTCTGTAAAAATTCAGCGCCTTATTAGGCGGCTTCTCAATTCCCAGCTTATTTCCTTCCTCATCTATCATCTTACTTAAACTATAGTAAAGCAAAGGCTTATCTTGTCTTTGACTTTCCATCCATTCTACTGCAAGCCGCACTTTATCTGGATACCATATATCATCCTGATCACAAAAAGCCCAGTAATCCCCTTCTGCAGCCATCTCAAGAAGCTTCATAAAGCTCTTACAATAGCCGACATTCTCCCCCTTGAATAAAACGATCTGCCCACTTTCTGCATATTTTTGCAGAATCTGAATGGTTTTGTCACTAGATCCATCATCCCGCACATAAATATCTATATTTTGATACTCCTGGCCAAACAGGCTGCTCAGCTGTTCCTGAATATATTTTTCCCCATTATATGTCGATATAACCACATTTACTTTAGGATATGTTTTCATAACTTTAAAATCTCCTAAGTCATAAAATTAAAAAAAGGAATCCAACTCAACTTTTTAATTAGAAAGCAAACCAGTCTCTCCATCCGAAAATATGAAACACATATTTTAATTTTATGTGCCGCCGGAATATATTCTGCTTTAAAATCCGGCCTCCATGAATTTATCTTCCGTTCTTTCTCCCAGATTTTTTCTAATTTTTTTGCCTGCGGACATACTTTTTCCTGCTTATCTTTAGCCCAGTGTAATTGCTTTAATGAAGAAAAGCGCATTCCTAATGAGAAGTTATCTATAGAACCTGGATACTCACTTTTCTCTATATATCCTTTAACCTCCCACCAGTCATAGTATACATCTATGGCATGCTGCAAAGAATAGTTATAAGAAATAGATTTTTTAGTATGAACGTAATAATATAAACTTTGAGGGATAATTACTACTTTTTTTACAACTGAAAAGAGTGCCGCACTCGTAACCAGATCTTCTGCATGCCTGTAGTTCTCAGGAACTTTGATTCCATGCTCTTTAAAAAGCGATGTTCTGACAACTTTGTAGCACATGCTATTTAAGGACAGATACGAAAAATTCAAATACCAGTCAAGAACTTTTTCACTGGGATATACTGCTTCATTTTTTACAGGGAAACGTGTCTCATTGATAAACTTTATTTTGCCACTTTCTGCATATACATTTTTTTCCTGACAGACTCCAACAGAAGCCTCTACTTTTTCCAAAGCATCTGTCATAACCTTGTACATATTTACGTCAACAAAATCATCACAGTCAACAAAACCGACAAATTCTCCTGCAGCCTCCCTGATTCCATGATTTCTCGCCGCGCCAAGTCCGGCATTCTCCTGTGAAATAAGCCGTATCCTCTTATCTCTTTGCATATACTGGGCGGCAATTTTCTCCCCGCCGTCCTGAGAGCCATCATTAATTACCAAAATCTCTATATCATGGAGCGTCTGATTTACAAGACTATCCAGACATCTGCCAATTGTTTTTTTGCCATTATAAAGAGGCACTATAATACTTATTTTGCACATATCCTGTCCTAATCTTCTCTTCACTTTTTTTATAACAGCTCAATATTTTCTCTTTCTGTTATCATCTTCATTGCATTCTTTGTATCAAATACTGCTTTCGCACACCTCTGAACCAATGCATAGTCTACATTCGTGTGGGCTGCTGTTACCATTACCAGGTCTGCCTTTCGCAGGAGTTCTTCTGTAAGCTCCTTCTCACTTACATATTTTTTACCCTTATATTTATATTCTTTTACCCATGGATCATAGTAGGATACATCTGCCCCCGTTTTTTCCAGCTCCTCAATCACCTTCAGCGCCGGACTTTCCCGATAATCATCAATATCCTGTTTATAAGCCACTCCCAGCACTAGTATCTCCGCTCCATTTAATGACTTTTTGCTTTTGTTTAAAATCATACCGGCACGTTCTACACAGTATTCCGGCATTCTATCATTAATCATCATGGAGCTTTCAATCATGGATGTGTGGAAACCATATTCTCGCGCCTTCCAGGATAAATAATAGGGATCAAGCGGTATACAGTGCCCTCCCAGTCCCGGTCCCGGATAAAAGGCCTGGAATCCGTAAGGCTTCGACTTTGCAGCCTCAATTACCTCCCACATACTGATTCCCATCTCTTTACATAGCATTGTAAGCTCATTAACCAACCCAATATTAATATTGCGGTAAGTATTTTCAAGTATTTTCTCCATCTCTGCTATCGCCGGTGAAGATACCTCGTATACCTCCCCTTCCAAAACAGAGCGGTACATGGCCGATATAACCTCTGTCGCGTCTTTTCCGATTGCTCCTACTACCTTTGGCGTATTCTTTGTTTTATAAATCAAATTGCCGGGATCCACTCTTTCCGGGGAAAATCCGAGATAAAAATCTTCCCCGCATTTCAATCCCGAACCACTCTCCAGAATAGGCTTTATCAGCTCTTCTGTAGTGCCCGGATAAGTGGTTGATTCTAACACCACCATCGTTTCCTTCGTAAGATACTGAGAGATCTCTTCTGCGGATGACCTGACATAGCTGATATCAGGCTGCTGATGAATATCAAGAGGCGTGGGCACACAGATCGCAATAAAATCAACGTCCTTCACAAAGCTAAAATCTGTCGTAGCTGACAGCATCCCGCTCTCCACCAGCTTTTCCAGATCATTGTCTACCACATCGCCTATATAGTTATGTCCTTCATTCACCATATTGACTTTCTGCTCCTGCACGTCAAAGCCAATGGTTTTATAGCCAGCCTTTGCTTTTTCTACTGCTAGGGGCAGTCCCACATACCCAAGCCCGACAACTCCTACAACAATTTCTTTTTCTTCTATCTTTTTTAAAAGTTTTTCTTTCATATCTGCTCCCTTTCGCCAAAATTCTGAATAAATTATACACTACTCTTTACCAAAAAGCAATCCCAGTCACTCTAACGCAATGAGTACTACTTGTAAAACAATCAGAAGATCTGTCACGCAAAATAATAGCATAATCTGCCGTTCGATATTCTTCTTCACTGTAAAGAAAGAATTTCTCAGACACAACAATATAAGAAACAAAAATGGAATAAAGTACCTTCCCTGCGCCCCGGTAATATAATTATATGTTACCGGCGTCCACACAAGCAACATAGAAAGTTCAATCAGTCCAAAGCTTCCAAGAGCCAGTACACCCATATATACCTTTTCTATTCGCGGAATATATTTTTCCTTCCCCTGGCGGATACATGAAAGCAGGATTAGGATGATTAGGAAAATAACAAGATACCAGTCAATATTAATATCTCTCCATGCAAGATTTCCCCCAAAAAGGTTTCTAAGCTGCTCGCTTCCCTGTTCGTGGATCTTATTTACATATACCCCGATTAATCTGACCGGCCTTCTGAGCAGATACCCAAACGTGTATACCTCCTTGCTTTTGGCACCGCCGATGGCTGCCCCCTGGCTTACTGAAAGCGTAGAGAGCGTTCCGATCAGCCTGTCCTTTGCAAATGCAAACATAAAAAGGCCAACCATAGATACGATGCTAAGTTTTTCTTCTTTCAGCAGCTCCTTTCTTGTCCACAACAGCATCAACGGCAACAGGCACAGCGGAATATAGGTGCCGCCTTTGACCGTTGCCATCAGGCTTCCTGTCAGGGCAATTACAGCAATGTCTGAAACTTCCAGTCTCCTTCCTCCATAAAAGGCATAGACATTATAAGCAAGATACAGCATTGCTATCCCATTAATCATTCCATCATATGACATGGATGCTGCCTGCTGAAGCGAAATGGGTAATATCCCTATTAAAAACAACGTCAGTTTCCCAACCGGAACCTTTCTGATTGCAGAATATACCAGTATGATATAGCATATAAGTGAAAAAAATCTTCCGAGCATCATGACAGGAAGCATACCTAACCCCAAGATTCTTCCTATGGATATCCCCAACGCCTGAGGAAGGTAGTAGATCTTTCCCCCATTCCCAAGATTGCTTCTGACAGAGCACTCTGCCAATGTCTCATCCTCTGCCATCCAGGACCGCCTCTGATACATCCATTTATAGTTCTCAACGTCAAGCGACTGTCTTTCCTCTGCATCAGAATCAATATCCTCTACCCTTTTGAAGATATATCCCGGCTTCCCGCTTTCCGGAATCCGCAATATTTCGTTTGACAACGCATATGCCGTGTCTACATGGGACGGTTCATCCGGCACTGTATCCAGACAAATCACCAGACTGAACAGAATCCCCAGGCACAGTCCCACCGGGACAAATGCTTTTTCAACTGGAAGCTGCTTTCTCATACAGCAGGCGCAGATGACCGCTGAAGCAACTAATACAAGAATGCCAAACAGGGCATACATCTTTTTCAAAAAGAAATAGCTGTTTTCTTTTATTGCACTGCTTACGCCAAACCGGTAAACATATATCAAGTAAAAGCCAACACACGCCAAAATGAAAAATAGTATAATGTAGTCCCGTCTGCCCATAACAGGTTGGAGAGATCTCTTCCATATGAATTTCTGCTCCATAAATCTCTTCTTCCCACAAGCCTTTTCATTTTCTGAATGCCTCTGGTTTTTTCTTTTATATGCAAAGAAAAACAACAGCGTGCCTAATGCACACAAATAAATCCCATTGGCAGCTACTGCCCCATAGTTCCTGCTTTCTCCAAGAAAATACCTTGTCTTAAATACAAGATTTTTATCCGAATCTTTATTCCCATTCTTCAGCTTCGAAGAATTAACTGCATTTTTACTCACAACTAACGATGGCTTTACCTTCACTTTCCCGTCCATGGAAAAGACCAGTCTGACATTTTTATCCTTGGCCTGTTTTTGAGGCAGGCTGAAATAAATAAAAGAACCTCCATCCTTGTTCTGAATGCGTTCGTACTTCAATACCACTGTATCCTCTGCCAACAGCTCGTCCGTCTCTCCATCATAAAGCTGCGCCTTCATTTTCTCAGCGTCAAACTTTTCTTCAGTCTGAAATTTTACACTCACTCCGCGCAGTTCTTCCTCTTTCAGAACAAACTCTGCCGCCACCTCCGTATCTTCATCCAGTTCAATCGTATCATCAGTCGCAATTCCATAGAGCTCTTCACCAAATTTTTCCGTAACCTGGCCGCACTGGTACACAGTAATCAGGATGCATAAAATCACAAATACAAGATATATTGAAATAAACTTCTTTTTCTGCATTATTCCGACTCCCTTTTGGCTCTTTCGTCATCTGATCCTTCCGTCCTCTCTGAAAGCTCATTCAGCCTGTCCGACAGCAGGGCGATCTCCTGTGCCATCTTACGGACCATAGCCGTAAAATGGGAAATCGTTACTGTCAGAGAAAAGATAATAATTAATGAAAACAAAAAGCCCAGGAAGAATATCATATTCATAGGAGATTTTATTCCCAGTATATCTGCCAGGATCTCCATAAGGCTCGGAAAAGAGGCCAAAATAATCAGTGCAAAGTCGCATCCCATCCAAATCAAAACGTATCTTAACTCTAATCGCCTTCTTCTGATCATATTTACTATAATTGCCAAAACAATAAGCAATAATCCGACAATCAGAATCTGAGCCTGTAATGTCATCTCTGTTTACCTTAACCTTTCTATTAAAATGGCCAGCGTTACCTTAATCATATAATAGATCGATCTGTTTATAGATATGGAAGAAACACCCGCCGAACGCTCCTTCATCTGTACAGGCATCTCTACTACCCTGCACCTTTTTCTCAGAAGTCTGCATACTGTCTCCGGTTCCGGATAATCCCTGGGATAATCCTTTACAAACAACTCTATTACCCTGCGATTGCACATCCGCATCCCAGAAGTAGCATCCGTAATCCGTTTCCCGAAAAGAGTTCCTGAAAGAAAGGAAAAAATCTTAATTCCAATCCGCCTGACTCCGGATGACTGAAAGCCTTGTTTCTCAATAAAGCGGGAGCCTATTACCATATCTGCATCCTCATCTACAAGCTTTTTTGCCATATCTTCCAAAAAGGCGGCATCATGCTGTCCATCCCCGTCAAACTGAACGACTATATCATAATTCTGATGATATGCATATACATATCCGGTCTGAACCGCTCCTCCGATTCCCAGGTTAATCGGTAAATCAAGTACCTTGATCTTCTCCTCCTTACAAATCTTCAGAGTATCATCCTTTGAACAGTCATTGATGACAACATAATCAAATTCCGGCGCATTTTCACGTATATCCTTTACTGTTTCAATAATACTCTCTGCCTCATTAAAGGCAGGAATAATCACTAATTTTTTCATTTTCATACTTCCATCAGCTTTCGCTTCTACCTCATATGCCTGATCTTTTGAATCATCTTCATCTTCCATGACATATCCCATACACCTTCCAGGACAACCACATCAATCTCCATTTCTGGAATATATGGAATCACTGAACTATCCTTCAGTATACATTTAGGTTTATCTTTGCTTTTATCATAGCTATCTACAGGTTTAAAACTCCCATCCTCCAGATACCAGTACCACTTATCATTCTCCCTGGCTCTCATCTGCCAGCCTGCAAATACTGCTCCAGGATAACAGAAGCCATTCTTCACAAGTCCTGTCTTACCATTATTTAAAACTGGCTTTTTCAGCTCATATTCCACAGAACCTGTATCCAGCTTCTTTACTTCTCCATTCACTTCATCAAAATTCCACGTCAGCTTTTCGGACTTCGTTCCTCCATTATATATCAAGGTAAACTTAGCGCCCTTCAGATTTTTCTCAAACAGCTCATTGTATTTCCCATAAGCCCTTCTGAACTTTCTCTGCAGTTTTTCATCATATTCCTCTGGGGTTGTTCCTTTATATGGAGGTATATTTTCCAACAGCTCTTCATATTCATACGGCTTTAGGTCTTTTATACCGGCTTCATCTGCACCGGCTTCACTCATACATACAATTCCTCTGATTCCGTAAAACAGCGTATTATATACACTCATCAGGTAATCCCTGTCTTTTTCCACTCCCTCATTATGCTCTAAAATCTGTGCAGCCTTTTCCACAATTCCTTCCGCACTGATTTCCTTAATATCAATCACCCTGTTTTCATAACCAATACTGTCATAAAAATACTTCACCTTCGAATTCCAGATAATCCCCAGGGAAGGCACGTCTAAAGCGAAGGAAATGATACTCGGATGCAACCGGCACGAAATCACAACATCATAGGACGCGATCTTCTGAATTAGTCTTTCAGGTGAATTAATATTAAATACACATTTTTTAACATTGATACCATAGCTCCTGATTAAGTTATCTAAAAAAGCCTCATCACCAAAATGTCCGCTTGTTATAAACTCGTAATAATAGCCGCTTCGTTTTAATTTTTTTGACAGTCCTTTCCAGAGAGCCGCCGCTTCGTCTCTGGAAAAGTCAACCTTATTATCCGTAAACCCATTTGAACGCAAAATAAAGACACCTAACTTTTTCTTCGGTTTTTTCACATCTGCATCTATATATTTTCTAAATACACTGGATGCAAATACAGCCGGATCAGATACCTTATCTATAACCACATTCTCATTTACAATAAATTTTTTCAGGGAATCAAAATCATCCCTTGTCGTAATCTGCTTTACACAATCAAAATTAAGTGTCTTCTTCAGCCTCTGACACTTTTCATTTTCCTCGTCATATCCTTCCACACCAATCGCAGAAAACAGCACCGGCTTATGGTGCTTTTCCGCTATCTCAAGAGTAACAGCCGTTCTCTCATAAAAGATCTGATAGCTGTAGTTAAACATCGGCGCTCCGCCAAAAATAATGATATCTGAATCCTTGATGATAGCTTCTGCCTTTTTATATAATCTCTCACTCCTTGTTTCCAGATATCGTTTGGAAACGATTCCTGCCACCTGGCTATTTATAATATATCTGTCGTCTTCTATATTCAGATTTTTCATAACAGCAGAAATCAGGCTGATATCACATGCTTCTATCACCTGATCCCCCACATTATCTGAATCTCTGTTTGTCAAAAGTAGAATCTTCCATACTTTTTCTGCCATATCGCATTCCTTTCCCGGCCTGTAACTGTTCATCCCCTTCAGTCCTGCTGAATCGTTACTCTGGCCTGACATCAATTACCCAAACAAACGTTCAAACAGACTAACCTTCTTACTTTCAATAATACGTCCCTGAAACTTTGCTTCCCTTTCTGCCCTCTTCTCAGCCTTTTTTAATGAACGGTAATATTCAATATATTGTGCATAGTGATCACATACAGTCTCAATTGGACCAAACTCCTTCATTCTTCCGCCTTCCAGCCACATGGCTGTGTCGCAGAATTCCCTTACCTGCACAAGCGAATGGGAGATGAACACAATCGTTTTTCCTGTTTCCTTTAATTCTCTCATCCGTTCCAGACATTTTGCCGCAAAGCCTTTGTCTCCTACTGACAGTGCCTCATCAATAATCAAGATATCCGGATCCAGGCACAGATTAATCGAAAAGCCCAGCCTGGACTTCATACCACTGGAATACTTTTTAACAGGCTGGTAAAGAAAGTCCCCGATTTCCGCAAATTCAATCACACCTTCGACAATCTCCTCCACCCTCTTCTTTGACAGTCCCAGGAGTGCACCCTTAAGCTGTATATTTTCAAGTCCGGTCAGCTGCTTATTCAGCCCTGTATTAATCGCAACCAGCGCCTGTTCTCCCTGTACCTCAATCTCTCCTTCATCCGGGGAGGCGATTCCTGACAATACCAACGCCATAGTGGATTTTCCTGAACCGTTCGTTCCCAGAATACCAAGAACCTGCCCTTTTTTTATCTCAAAGGAAATATCCCTCAGCGCATAAAAATACTGTGTCTTCTGTCCCTTCTTTGCACCTTTGTCCTTTCTCCTGAGTTTATAGATCTTTGATACATTACGAAACTGGATTGCAGTCTCTTGTTCCATCTAATCACCTCTGTCCTTTTCTTTAGTACATCCTTACAAAAATACCCTCAAGCGCAGGACGTACTAAATCAAATCTATGAATTTTGTCTTAAACTTGTACATCATATAGCTGCCAAAGAAGAACAATACAGCCGTAAATCCCCAAAACCATGCCATAGACCAGCTATAGGCCAAAAATCCACGATGATAGAAAAAGCAGTCCCGATATCCCTGCACCAGATAATAAATCGGATTACAGGAAATGATCTTCGAAACTATGCCATGTCCCACCTTTTCAATATTCCACAAAATCGGCGTCAGATACAGAAGCATCCTCATGCATGCCAGGATCAGCTTCCGGGTGTCTCTCGCCAACATGTTGAGAACGGATGTAGTAAGTGACAGAGATACCGAGAATATAATCGTGCAGAGCAGATAATAAACCAATCCCAGCCAGTGCCAGCTTGGGTAGAATCCCTGGGCAGCAAACACAACTACCAGTATAATCATCAGGCAGACGTGGTCAAACAGCTTCTCTAACACAACTGTCATAGGCAGTATGCTTACTGGAAACTTCATCTTTGTAATGACATCCACCTTTCTGAACACCGCATTACAGCCATCTGTAATGCATGGGCTCACAAAGAACCATACCACCATTCCGCCCAGCATCCAGACAAGGTATGGAATCTCCCCCACATCCTTCCGGTTGAATACATACCCAAACACAAACCAGTAGGTCAGTACCTGAATTACTGGATTCGCGAAATTCCAGAATACGCCAAGCTTGCTGTCACGCATGTCGGCAAGGATCTCGTATTTGGCAATTGACCTAATTCTATGGATGTTTTGAAGGTTTTCCGTTAAAACGTATTTTATACTTGTAAACAAAACTTATCCTCCTAGTGCATGTGCATATTTTGTAAATATAAATGGCTGGGGTAACTATCATGCTTTCCAGACCATACATGCTTCACCTATTATACAAGAGTACGCCCTATTTGTCAAAAATTTCTAGAGGTAAATTGCTTCTCAAGATTATCTTTCTTAAAGTGCTTTCCTTTGGCAATTTCCAAAAGTTCAGGAATTCCCCTTCTTATCCTTCCCCTTCTCCCACTTCTCAAACCGATATTCGCAGTGCCTCTTCTTTTTATCAAATGCCTCCGTACTGCTGTCCGCCTTCAGAAGAACAATCACGGTCTGGAAGATCAGCTGGATATCCCGCAGAATACTGAACTGCTCAATATACATCATATCCATGATCAGCTTGTCCTTCGGAGAAGTATTGTACTTTCCTGCAATCTGGGCAAGGCCGGTAAGCCCTGCCTTCATGCGGAGACGGTATTTGAATTCCGGAAGCTCTTCTGTATAAGTCTCAACATTTTTAATCATCTCAGGGCGGGGACCCACGAAAGTCATATCTCCCTTTAACACATTCCAGAGCTGCGGAAGCTCATCTATCCTGGTCTTGCGCAGAAACAGTCCTGGCTTCGTAATCCGGTCATCTCCTTTTGTGGCCGAATAATTTTCCACATTCTGCTTCATAGTCCTAAGCTTGTAGACCTGAAAGCGTCTGCCGTTGATGGTAGCACGCTCCTGTTTAAAAAGAACTGGCCCGCCGTCATACATCTTGACCGCAATCATCCCCCCAAGCCACAGCGGCAGGGTTATGACACCAAAGATAAGTGACAGGACAATATCAAGCAGGCGCTTCATAATACGCTGCTCCATGGTCAGCGCCTTGACATTTTTGTTCAGCAGATACATGTCATCCAGGGAATACTGTTTTGCATTCAGTTCCATGATGTCCTCAATCTCCGGATTAAAATAGACATTCACCTTATACTTGTAACTCCACCGCATAATATCTGTCCGGGCTTCTACAGGCACATCATAGATAAATACAGTATCCACATCCCGGATGCAGCGTTTCATTTTATCACTATGGTAATCCAGGACACTGGCAATCTCATACTGCTTCTGATATCTCTTAATGGCAAATACAATCTCATCCAGACTGTCCTGGGAGGACGTAATCACACAGCATTTCTCTGGTCTGTGAAATTTAAAAAAAAGCCAGTTCCCCGCATAAGCGAAGAAAATAATGATCAGGATCTGAACTACCATCGTAATCCCCAAAAGTCCCAGACTGTTCAGCCGGAACTGGTTGACGTCCGGCGTATTCGTTCTCATAATCATAAGCTGCAGGTATGTGACAATATCTGCGCAGATGACTGTCAGGGTAAGAGAATAGATAATCGGCTTGCTCTTTCTCCGTCCCACGTCATATTTTCCATATACTGACAGGAACAAAAGCCCTACTACAACGAATGTCAGGATCGTAACACCAAGCATTCGGGATAACCTCGTAAGACCGATGCTCTCTCTGCCCAGTATCTTAATAAATGCTGCCATCATGGACAGATACAATACCGCCTTCACAAAAAGCCACAGTGTTGTTTCAAATTTGTACAAATGTTTCTTCATCCATTCACCGCCATGTAATTCTATGATACAGGTGTCTAAAGATCATGCATTTTCTTCTTTTATGAAATGGCATAACTTTAGGACGCCAAAGCACGTTCCATATCTTTACACTCTTTCGAACAGCTTCTCAGGATATTCACCTTTTTCAACCAACTCCCGGATGCACTGAACGACTGTCTCCTTATCTTCCTTGTATGTGACTCCGAACCATTTGTCCTTTGACCTGAGCACCTTCACCCGGGTCCTTCCGTTCAGAAGCAGATCCCCGATAATTGCCGGCAGAAGATACTCTGCCTTCGGTTCATCCGGGGAAATTCTTTCCAGGAATTCTGAAAATCCTTTTTCCAGTATCTCAAAAAATTCCGGTCTTAAGGCCCACATGTTCATGGACACAACTGCGTCCAGATTCAGTGTAATCTCTTCACCGTTCCTCTCGGCATACACCTGCTCCCCCCGCTTTTCAATTCCATAGGTCTCCCGGATTGCCTCCAGCATATGGTCCTCTCCCACCCGGCAGACGCCTCTTGTCACGGTTCCGTTATCACTCAGTGTATTTTTCAGGACAAATCCTACCATGCCAATGTTCATCTGCCCTGCAGATGTCTGTTCTTGATTCAGGTAGTGAAAGGCTTCCCTGTAGGCTTCCTTTCCGTAGTAATCATCTGCATTAATAACAAGGAACGGTTCCTGTACCACATCTCTGCAGCAGAGAATCGCCTGACCTGTTCCCCAGGGTTTCGTTCTGGAGTGAAATTTCTCCAGAAAGCAGCCTGGAATATCCGTAAGTTCCTGGTAGACATATGCCACTTCCGCCTGCTTCTCTATTCGGTTTCCAATCGCTGCCCTGAATTCACTCTCTATATCCTTCTTGATTACAAATACAACTTTATTAAACCCTGCCTCAATAGCATCAAAGATGGAATACTCCATAATCACTTCCTGATTCGGGCCTACCGGCGCCAGCTGTTTAATGCCTCCTCGGAATCTGCTCCCGATTCCTGCTGCCATTATGACTAATGTTGTTTTCTTCATTTTTACTTTTCCTTTTTCTCTATTTTTATTTTCTCCTCAGAAATTTTGATGCTACATAATAATATTTCTTACTCTTATAGATCTTATACCATTTATATCCATCTGACCTTTTCGACCAGCCCTTGACAACTTTAACTGATGTACCCTTTTTCAGCGATCCCCTCTGTGCATAGGATGTTCCAGGACCGCTCCGGTACAGTACCGCTGTCTTCGTCTTGTAGGCAGCATACTTTACCCTTTTTCCTTTGACGCCTTTGGTATTGTATGAGCTCTGGCCGCTGCTGTTATATGCCCGGACTGTATAATAATAGGTTTTTCCCTTCTTTGCAGTTTTATCCTTATAAGACACTTGATTCACGCCTTTTACTACGGCAATCTTGATCCATTTTCCTCCGGATGTCTTACGGTACACATAATATCCGGATGCCTTTGCTGACCTCTCCCAGTTCACCTTAATATAAGAAGAATAGCCCACTGCTGATTTCAGCCTGGGTGCGGTGAGGGACGATGGGGATGATGTGGAGGAACCTACTGTAATTCCCACTACATCCATAGTCTTGCCACAGCCGGATACTGCATAAATCATACAGGTCCCCTTTTTGACACCCTTCACAACACCTTCATCATCTATGGTTGCTACTGCAGGATTGCTGCTCTCATAGTAGATTGTCTCGTTCTCCCCTGCGCCACTGACGCTTATCTGTTTTGTCTTTCTCACCTTGACCGTCTTATCTGCATTCATCTTAAGGTAAGCAGACGAGATATATCCGGTTTCAGACTTATATGTAACCTTTAGCCAGTAAGGATTGGAAAGCTGCTGGAGAACAGTTGTCTCCTTATCTGTAAAGATACCGCCTTCCACTTTCACTGATGCATTCTTTGGAATCTTTACAATGCTCTTGTGTCCGGCAGAAGGACCTTTACGCAGATTAACAGCAGCAGTTGTCTTTCCTTTCTTTACAGACTTCTTAATCTTAATCTGATTCGTATGTGCAGGCATGTTCTTATACACTGGAATATAAAACACATAAGGATTCTCCATAATTCCCATATTGTCATAGGACGTATAAGTAGATCTCGCCTCTGATGCTGCTCCGGTCACATTCTGCATATACTGGTTATTATAATATGGTTCCACAACCGTATTATATTTTTCGAAATATATAGTATTCTGCCCTCTTGCAATGTAGGACTGTGCCAGAAACTGGGCCCCTCCGTCAATGGATTTGACCGGGGAGTTCCACGGACGTCCGTAGCCTGATTTTCCTTTTGCATAAGAGAGCCCATTGGCTACGGCAGAGCCTGTAGCAGTGGATGTGGCTCCGATGTTGAAAAAGTTATAATAGCCCCTGTAGGACACACCTCCGTAGGAAAAGTTCCCGGAGATGCTTCCATTCTTCAGGCTGGCGCTCGTCTCCTGTCTGATCTTTGCTGCAAGGAAAAGAGGGCTTACGTTATGCTCCGCTCCTGCTGCAAAGATTACTTGTCCGTAAGTCTTATCAAGAGAGACTGTCTGCCCTTTCTTATTTATATAGGATATCTTCCTGTTCGCCAGATCCGTTCCTGCCAGGACTGCCTCCACACCTTGCACGCTATGGCAGCTCTCATTGTAATCCAGCGCCTCAAACATATAGATATATTCCTCTGTCAGGAAATTCCTTGGATCTGCATAGTATGCGATCGCCGGTCTGCTGGCAGTTACCCATGATAGTCCGTCTTTCGGAACATAGGTTCCCCTTGATGCATTGTAATCCCCGGGGGCCCTGCTGAGAAGCAGATTCCCGGAGGTGATTGGAATCAGGCTCCGGTTCCCGGAGGCCTGTGCCTTTACCACCTGGTTCCAGTCAAGGCCTGTATCCACCGCAACAAAGACCCATCCCGGATGCTTCCCGTGAAGTGCTTCCAGATATCCTCTGTAGGACTCTGGAAATTTTGCAAGCTCCGTATTGTAGTCTGCCGGAACTGTACGCGCTCCATATGCGCCAAGCCAGCGTTCATATCCGGCAAGAAGACTGCTTGTCCCACTGTCGGGTCCGGCTTCCATCTTCACTTCATTGATTGTATCCAGGCTGTCTGTCATATCATCTGACGGTACTCCCAGATCACCTGAACTGTCCTGAATATCTGCACTGGCTTCTCCTGGCCCGCCAGTTTCCGGCTTGTCCGGCCCGGTCTGGCCTGCCATGTCCTGATTTCCAAAAACCGGTATATCCGGAC
>Ga0137306_101181_pt1 | contig 28165 bp, 23 predicted proteins | sample Inofroosms_March_FD_97187 | JGI IMG/M metagenome (GOLD analysis project Ga0137306, IMG submission 97187) | Mouse cecal microbial communities from Vienna, Austria - N-Acetylneuraminic and N-Acetylglucosamine D2O microcosms_March | ecosystem: Host-associated > Mammals > Digestive system > Large...
AGCAAAGTATAATATTACCGTATTCATATAAGTCCTAAATAAGGAGGTTTTTATGTCAAAAGAGAAAAAAAATACTGGGGCCAAAACTTCCAACAGCCTTAGTAAAAAAATCATCTCAAAGCTGGTAAATATTGTTGCAGTTATGTTCTTATTGATTGTAATAATTGCCGGCTTTATTTCTATGAACGCCCAGGTCAATATCACAGAAGATAAGCTTGTCTCTGTCGCCTATGAAAATGCATTCTTAATTGACAGCGATATAGAAAAAGCATATGGCCAGGCTTTAAGTTTTGCCAGCGCATTAAAGAATATTTCAGCGCTGCGCCCTGAAGAACAGCGAGATGCGATTGACAATGCACTGGCTGGTGTCTTGGCTTCCAACAAAAACTTCACTACTGTTTTTGCCTATTTTGAACAAAATGCCATCCCAGATGAAAACGGAAAACCTTATAGCGTACATAAAAAAGAGATTGCTTATGAAGCGGTCGCCTATTTAAACGAAAACCAGACAGGAATTACCTTTGAAAAGCATGAGGATGCTTTTGACAATTTTGAAAAAGAATATTATAAACAGATAAAATCCTCCGGTGAAGTCTATGTGATGGAACCATATGTATACTCACTGCGCGGAACGGAAGATATTATGATGATCAGTATTATTGCCCCTATTTATAACGCCGAGGGGGACTTTTTCGGTGTGGCAGGCTGTGATGTGGCTTTAAATGACATGCAGACACAACGCTATGCCGGCACAGGCTACCGCTCTACCCATATGGTAGCTCTTGCGGAAGATGGAACCGTCCTTCTGGATTCTGCTGATCCTTCGACAATCGGAAAAACCGCTCCCGATGCAGGCTATGAAGCAATCTTAACCGATACAGAAAAGTTAAAAACCATGCAGGAGGGAGAATTTATAAACAGTAATTCTGTGATCAATGATAAAGCAAAAAATTTTTCCACTGGCAAAGGCGGTATTGCCATCACAGTTCCTTTAAAGCTTGATAGCGGCAATTATTGGACATTTTATCTGGCCATTGACAAAGGCGAATTTATATTGAATATTGTGTTGGATGTATTAAAACTAATGCTTGTAGTGATCGTGATTGGTGCCATTCTTTTATATATTATTTATCAAACCATTGAAAAATCACTGGCACCTGTACAGAATATTCTCTCTGGCGCCGCCCAATTAGAAAAAGGAAACCTGAAAATCAACATAGAAGTAGATACGGATGATGAATTGGGACATTTAGCACAGGCCATCAATCATATTAGTATGACCGTGGACAATTATGTAAATGATATCTCTCAGCAGCTATCAGAAATGGCCGATAACAATATGGATATTGCAATCCGCCAGAAATACATTGGCGACTTTTTGCCAATACAGACTTCTATCGAAAAAATTGTCGCTTCATTGAACGGAACCCTGCAACAAATTATTCTCACCGCAGATGATGTCGCTTCCTATTCTGTGACTGTCTCCTCCGGTGCACAAACCTTGACGACGGGAGCCACCGACCAGGCAACTGCTGTAAATGCACTGGCAACTTCTATTGAAGGATTGGCTGACGATATCACCGCCAATGCCGAAGATGCCCAAAATATGAATTTAAGGGTTTCCAAGGTAAGTGAGAAAATTGAAAACAGCACTGCAGAAATGAATAAATTGATGAGCGCCATGACTGATATTCGGGATTCTTCCGCAGGAATTGAAAAAATTATTTTAAGCATTCAGGAAATTGCAAATAAAACGAATCTCTTGTCTTTAAATGCTTCTATCGAGGCAGCAAGAGCTGGCGAAGCCGGCAAAGGCTTTGCAGTAGTGGCAGATGAAATTCACGACCTCGCTGCCCAAAGTGCGGAATCTGTAAATCAGACGACACAACTGATTGAGCATTCCCTAGAAGCGGTGCGAAACGGCGTAGCGATTGCAGACGATACCGCGGATTCCCTGATGGAAGTTGTGGAAGGTGCAAAAGAAATTGCAGAATCTGTAGATAAGATTATCTATGCTTCCCAAACTCAAAAACAAGTTCTCATGGAACTGACCAAGAGTATTGACCTGATCGAAGGAGTGGTGCAGTCCAATATTTCTGCCGCAGAGGAAAGTGTCTCCACCAGTGAAGAACTCTCCCAGCAATCCCAACGGCTGCATGACCTGGTAAATCAATTTCATTTGAAAAAGTAATGGATTGTTCCTGCGGTTAAATATCAAAAACTTTAATGTAAATTAAATTTTAAGGAAAATATCAATACTTAACTGTTGGAACAAGATATATTATTTGGAATCATTTTTTTAATTAGAATCACTTATCACTTTTCATGCTATACAGAACAACAGAAAAAAGCTATCAATCAATAATGATGGAAAAGAAGTATTGAAACACCATAGAAAAACCTCTTACTTTTCCTATTTTAAAAATAATTTTGCCGGACAGATTTACAAACACAATCATTCTGTCCGGCAATTTTTACTCTAATTTCCTGGTAATATCTTTGAGCCAGCCGAATTTCTTATAGTGGACATACACCACTGGAATCTTCCAAAATTCATCCAGACACAAGATAAAATACACAGCCATCGGAGGCAGCTTCCATACAAAGGCACTTAGAAAACCGAGAGGTACACTAATCACCCACATCACTATAATATCGCAAATCATTCCGAATCTGGAATCTCCGCCCGCACGGAAAATTCCTGCAATCAGCAGCGTATTCATGGCCTGTCCTACTACATAGTAAGCACTGATCCAGAGCATAAAATCCAGATACCCTGCCGCCCGCTCTGTCAACGAAAAGCATAAGAATACCACTGGCCGCAAAAGCAGAATCACAATTCCAGTCAGAATACCGATCAGTAATGTCACCTGACAAGATTTCCTGGCGTCCCGTTTTGCCTCCTCAAACTTGCCCTCGCCAATCTCAATTCCCAAAAGCACAGAAGCTCCAGCTCCCAGCGCAAAACAGAGAATGGTACACAGATTTCTAACTGTGGTCGCCACAGAACTTGCCGCCACTACATCTGCATTCATATGCCCCATAACAACCGAATACATAGAAAAAGCCAAAGTCCAGGCAAAATCATTGATCAATGCAGGTACAGAATATTTACAGAAATCTGCAAACAACATACTATGTCTGCCAAACATCATTCTTAGATCTATGCGAAATACCTTTCCTCTGGCTGCGTCCAATAGACACAATAAAAGTTCTACAACACGCGCTGTCACAGTACCGATTGCCACACCGACAACTCCAAGCTTTGGCGCGCCGCCAATTCCAAAGATAAAAACCGCATTCAGCACTACATTTAAAGATAAGGCTATTAAACTAATGATCATACTTAATTGCGCTCGTTCCATACTTCGCAATACACAGTGGTAAACCTGTGAAAAACTCATACATACATAAGAAATTCCGACAATCCGCAGATAGGATGCTCCAATCGAAATCAATGCCTGATCATTGGTGTAAATCCGCATCAGTGTCTCAGGCGCGCTGATCGCCCCCACAGCCAGAATTACTGTGATGGTCAGAGCAATCTTAGTAGCGATTCCCATAACGGCCTGTATGGAATTGGTATCTTTCTTGCCCCAATATTGAGACGCCAGCATAACCACTCCAGAAGAGATTCCAAAAAAGAATCCTGAGAGAAGAAATTGAAACTGATTCGCCAAAGATACCGCCGACAATTGCGTCTGTCCCACATAGCCCAGCATAAATACATCGGCAGAATTGACCGCATTTGTGATAAAATTTTGTATGGTAATGGGTATTACCAATCCAGCCAAAGAACGATAAAATTGTCTGTTTTCTGCTTTCATTTATGTTTTCCTTTCTATCATTAGCGCTTGAGATTGTGTAATCATTCAGAACCTTCCCAGAGTTCTCAACAATTTCAAGAACTCTATACGTTAAACCGAAACAGGATCACATCTCCATCCTTTACTACATATTCTTTGCCTTCCAGTCCTACCAGACCTTTATCCTTTGCAGCAGACAGAGAACCACAGTCCAGCAGATCCTGATAATTCACCACCTCTGCACGGATAAATCCCCGTTCAAAATCAGAGTGGATCTTTCCGGCTGCCTGTGGCGCTTTGGTGCCTCGCTTAATCGTCCAGGCACGTGTCTCATCTTCCCCAGAAGTTAAATAACTGATCAGTCCCAGCAAACTGTAACTAGCCTTAATCAATTTTTCCAGACCTGATTCTTTTAAGCCCAGTTCCTCTAAGAACATGGTCTTTTCTTCCTCGTCCAGCTCTGCAATCTCCTGTTCAATCTGAGCGCAGATCACAAATACCTCACATTCCTCCTGGGCAGCATTTTTGCGCACTTCCTGTACAAATGCATTCCCTGCACCATCTTCCGCCAGATCATCCTCTGCTACATTGGCCGCATAGATCACAGGTTTTGCAGTCAACAAATTATACTCTTTAAACCAGAGTTCTTCATCCTCATCTTCCAAAGTAAAGGTCTTGGCCAGCTTTCCGTCCTCAAGATGGACTTTGACACGCTCCAAAAGCTTTAATTCCTTTGCCAGATTCTTGTCCATTCTCGCTCCCTTGCTGGTCTTAGCAATTCTGCGCTCCAAAATTTCAATATCAGAAAAAATCAGCTCCAGATTGATAGTCTCAATATCTCGCACCGGATTGATATTGCCATCCACATGGACAATATTGCTGTCCTCAAAGCAGCGCACCACGTGGACAATGGCATCCACCTCACGGATATTAGACAAAAATTGGTTTCCCAATCCCTCTCCCTTGCTGGCGCCCTTTACCAAACCAGCAATATCCACAAATTCAATCACTGCCGGCGTCACCTTTTTGGACTGATACAGATCCCCTAATTTTTTCAGACGTTCATCAGGAACCGTCACAATCCCCACATTGGGATCGATCGTGCAAAATGGATAATTGGCGGATTCCGCCCCTGCTTTTGTCAATGAATTAAATAAAGTACTTTTCCCCACATTGGGCAAGCCAACGATTCCTAATTTCATAATATTCTGTCCCTATTCAGAAACCTTTGTTCCGGTTATCTGCCTTTCTCTATTTTTTGGTAACTATTCAGATCCTCATAATAATATAAACTCAGACCATTCAAATCTATTTGAAAAGGGCAGAATTACCTATTTCCATAAGGGTGATAATTCCCCCAAAACCATAGACAAAAGGGACTGACGCATTATTATATTTACTCGTTCAAAAAATCTTTCCGCTAAAGCGGCAAAGACAGAATGCACAAAAACTTTGTTGTCATGTCTGTGGCTTGCAGTTCTGAATAGTTAAATAATTTCAATATATCAATTCTAGAATATACTAGCATAACCGGCTCTTATTTTCAACTGGAGAAATTCTTTTTGAAAGCACTTTCCTTTATTTCTTTATCTATCATGAGCCATTCTCTGATCTGATTTAAGAATGCTTCCGTGTTCTGGCGGCGCCAGCCATCCCCATCCGATATAAAACTATGGAAATTATCTTATATTTCTGATAAAATAGTTATTAAAATCAACACAAAGGAGGTTGCCAATGATAGATATCCCGATGCGGACATCCCAGCCTTTGGACTGTAATTCCATTTTAAATATCAATATTCCGACACAAACCAACCAAATATTTGCCCAAGCTGCTGTGAACCAGACTACTGTAAAAACATCAGAGTCGAATCGGCAAACACCTTCTTCGGCTGCAATAAATCGGTCTCCTGCACATAGCCAGGCTTCGAATCAGCAGACATCTCCACAAACCACTGTAAGCCAGGCTCCAGTACCAACACAGGCTTCTATTCGAGAAATTGCCATTCCAATCCTAACAAAAAAAATACAAAAAGGGCAGAAGATCGCTCTGGATCCTTCCAGGCAAGTCCGTAAGATTCAAGTATGTCTGGGATGGAACGTAACAAATCCTCAATGCGACTTGGATGTGTCTGCTTTTATCCTTGGCGCCAATGGAAAAGTATTGGGGGATGACTGGTTTGTATTTTATGGTCAGGAGGACAGTCCTGACAGAAGCGTCCACTTTTCTCTTTCCAATCATACAGACCGCGAATATATTTCTGTTGACTTTGGCAGGCTCAATCCGGCTGCCGCAAAAATAGTTTTTGTACTGACAATCAATGAAGCATTCACGCATAAACTGAATTTTAGCATGGTCAAAGACGCCTACATTCGCATTCTCAATGCAGAGAATCATCAAGAGCTTGTCAGCTTCCAAATGACGGACTATTATCCAAATGTCATTTCCATGATGATCGGAGAGATTTATCTGTATCATGGAACCTGGAAATGCAATGCCATTGGAAACGGAGTTGCCAGAGATTTAGAGGGGTTATGCCAACTATATGGAGTACAGACAGTCTGAACACAGGAGGAATATTATGCTTACATTTGAGACAATAAACGAATTAACTTTAAAGGTCACATGCACTGGAAACGATGTCCTGTTTACCAAGGCAGGCTCTTTTATCGCTGGAGAAAGCCCCGGCGGAAAAAATTACAAATTTGAAAAAATACTGTTGGGACCTCAGAGCAATTTTGCTCAGGCGGCATTAGGCTCCCTGATTCGCCGCGCCACAGGTGAAAATTTTCCATTGATGAGAGTAACCATGTCAGGCCAATCTGTCACCTATTATGCCAATTATGGTCAGCATGTAGTGGTATATAAACTTGGTATGGGAGAAATTATTTCCGTAGAATCTGAAAATATCCTGGCCTTTACCCAGGACTGTAAATATGATGTGCGGTTTATTGGTGTTGGTATTATGTCCCAAAAGGGGCTTGCCACCACTGCCCTTACCGGAAATGGCAGCAATGCTTATGTCGCTGTCTTGTCAGATGGCAACCCTATGGTATTATCAAATCTCCATAATCACAACACGATTTCCGTGGATCCTGATGCTGTGATCTGCTGGATGAGCCAATGTGGATACGGAGATCCACAAATCAAGACAGATCTGTCCTGGAGAAACTTAATCGGCCAGCATTCTGGTGAGTCGTATGCCTTTGAATGGCCTGGCAATCAGCCAATCACTGTACTGCTCCAACCTTCTGAACGTCAAGGTGGTATTCAGGTAAGTATGGATTAAATGTGAAACCAGATAAGAATAGATCCCATCGTTGCGCATAAGGAAAACAAATAGACTTGTTAGGCAACGACCGAAACGAAGTGCAGAAAGACTCTATGCATATTTTATTCTATAGAAAAAATCCCTGAACTGTGCCAGAACACGGTTCGGGGATTTTGTGCTTCGTTCAAATAGAACTTTTATCTATTAATCTCTTGATTCGATCACAAGTAAGACACCCGTTTCAAAAGAAATCACCGCTTTTTCTTCGACGATCTCATTGCTGACGCCGAGAGAATGGTAACATTCTAGTGGGTAATGATCAAGCGGGTATTTAAACCCTGTCAGTGTCAGACCACGAACTTGTGGAGTAAATGGAAACAGAGAGACATAATTCCCATACTGTTCCTGCTGTTTGAGTACAATGCCACTCTCAATCATGCGCATTCGGTTATGCTTGTCCACCATAAAGCATTCCACTCCCTGCTTCATGGCCGCGCCCAACAGATGGATATTGCCTATCATATGATCTACTCGGCTTCCAGTGGCCCCCAGCAGATGAATCACCCTCGTACCCTTCTCAATCGCTGTTCGCATGGCTAACTCTGTGTCTGTCTCATCTTTTTCTGGCTGAAATTGTAAGATGATAGGCTTTTTTTGCTCCAAACTCTGAAAATAATGTAAAATCTCAGGTCTTACAGAATCAAAATCGCCTACAATATAATCAGGTATCTGTCCATGTTCATAGAAAAATTCCATCCCAGAATCCACTGCAATGGTAAGCTCACAGGGATGTTTCTCGATATAAGCACATGCAAATTTGGATTCCAGATATCCACCACTAACAATCAACGCTTCCATTATCTCATCACCTTAAGAAATTCCTCTACATTTGCTACCTTGTCCCCCCGAAATACAGCGGAGCCTGCTACAATAATATTTGCCCCAGCATTTAAAACTTCCTGTACATTATAGAGGTTAATTCCCCCATCCACCTCAATATCAATATCTAACTCTCGTTCTTCAATCATTTGCCGAAGATTTCGGATTTTTTGTGTTGCATAGGGAATATATTTTTGTCCCCCATAGCCTGGATTCACCGTCATAAGCAATACCATGTCCAATTTAGGCAGGATATACTCCAGACAGCTTAAATCCGTAGCTGGATTTAAGGCTACTGAGGCTTTTGCCCCTCTCTCTTTGATCTTGTCAATCGTGCGGTCCAGATGTACACAACTCTCCGCATGGACAGTGATAATATCTGCTCCGCAGGCTACCATTTCCTTTACCAGCCGCGCTGGCTCCTTTACCATCAAATGTACATCAAAAACACGCTCTGTCAATCTTCTAATTGATTTCATCAGCGGCGCCCCAAAGGAAATGGTGGGTACAAAATGCCCATCCATAATATCAATGTGGACATAATGTGCACCTGCCTCATCAATGCATTTGATTTCTTCCCCCAGACGGGAAATGTCTGCGGCTAAAATAGACGGTGATAAACAGTTCATAATCCTTCTCCTTTTATTTTTCATACCTTATGACACACCGCATGGCATGATGGGGTGCCTTGGGTATACTTTATGAAACAGCCGAATGGCCATAATAGGTGCCCTTAAGTATATTTTCTGACACCTTTTAATTCCTCATACAGTGTCACATAATCCTCGTAACGTACCGAACTGATCCTGCCCTCTGCCAACGCCTCTTTTACCCCACAATTTGGCTCATGGATGTGGCTGCATCCCTGAAATCGGCAGAACGGCTCATACGCACCAAATTCCCGAAAATATCGTTTCAATTCCTCCTTTTCAAACCCCATAAGATAGATGGAACTGAATCCTGGTGTATCCATAATATATGTCTGGCCTTCAATATGAAGAAGCTGAGAATGACGCGTGGTATGCTTCCCCCTGTCAATCTTTTCACTTAAGCCCCCAATTTCCATCTCTGCTTCTGGAGAGAGTAGATTGATCAAGGAAGATTTTCCCACGCCGGAAGGTCCAGCCACAGTTGTAGTCTTATGTTCTAATACCTTGCGAATCTCGTCAAGTCCTTTTTCTTCTGCGGCGCTGGCAAACAAAATCTGATACCCGCAGGCCTCATATACTGCCTGCAGGTTTTGAAGCTCCTCGGATTGAGCCAAATCCTGCTTATTAAAACAAATAATTGTTTCCACCTGCTGATGTTCCATCATAATTAGAAATCGATCCAGCAGATTAAAATTCGGTTTTGGCTTATCCACCGCAAAAATTACCAGCGCCTGGTCAATATTAGCTACTGCCGGACGCAGCAATGCATTTTTTCTGGCAAGGATTTCTGTAATGTTTCCGGTTTTTTTCTCCAGATTCACCACTTCCAGCTCCACATTATCCCCCACCAGCGGTTTGATCTTTTCTTTTCTAAATTTTCCCTTTGCCTTACATTCAAAGATTCCGGCCTCAGAAACATGCACATAGTAAAAACCGGCAATCCCTTTTACAATCTTTCCCTGCATATTCCTAATTTCCTTACTCCGGCGTAAACGTTACACCCTCTATCTCAGATTTTTCTGTCTCAATATACTCTACATCTTCATCATCAAGATATTTCCATTCCCATTCAATCGTAAAATAGCCCTCAGTGCAGTTCTCAATCCCGCCCTGATTGATAGAATAAGGAAAGGCATTTGCAGTCCAGGTATTGATCACATCATTTCCTTCTGATTTATATAAAGTAATTTTCGCAGTGATCTGCGTCGCATAATCTGGAATCCTCTCTAATCTTTCTATGATATAATTATTGAGCGAATAGTAAGTTGTGGTAATTTTCTTGCCCAAACTAATTACCAGCGTCACACTCTGGCCTTTCTCAATATATTTTCCTTCTGGCACACTCTGATCTATGACATGATTCTCAGGTATCGTATCACTATAGTCTGAGGACACACTGGAGACAATAATTCCGCGTGCATCCAGTTCCGTTCTGGCGTCTGCCTCTGACAGTCCTATGACATTGATCATCTGAGCCAGCTCACGCCCCTGGCTTAACAGCACACTGACCGTGTCGCCCTTTTTGGCCTTCTGGCCCGCTTCAGGGCTTTGGGAAATCACATTGTCATTTGGAACAGAATCGTTATATGCATAATCAAAACTTGCTGCCAAACCATACTCTTTCAACTTTGCTTCCGCTGAGCTCTTATCCAGACCAACTACACTGGGCACATCAAATTCCCCTACACCGCTGCTGATCACAACCGTGATTGTGGTATTCTTATCCACCATAGTTCCAACCTCTGCACTCTGGGAGACAATCTGTCCCTGGGCATAGACATCAGAAGATTCTTCTCCACCCTTTGTGATGCCAAGTCCAATACCATTCAATGCATCCTTCGCCTCATCAAAGGTTTTGCCTTTGAGGTCAATCATTTCCACTTGCTCTGTTCTGTCTTCCTCCTCAGGCTGCTGCTCTTCCTCTGTCTGTATCGGATTTGGATCATTGTTTTCCTGATTATTATCCGTCTTGCCGCCAAAGCGGAATAACCCCAAAAAGCTTCCGCCAATATAGAGGACAATTCCTGCAATAATGATGGCCGCCACAATCCCCATAATCGTTACAGCCTTTTCCATTTTCGGATTTAAAAATCCTTCATCGTCCTCGTCATCTTCCTCTTCGTCATCTTCTGGTACTTCGGCGGCCTCTTCATAATAAATGCTGCGTGTCTGTTCCTTGATGCTCTCCACTTCTTCCCGTTTCATGACTTTGGTTTTTTCCTGCTGTCCCACAGGAACCATCACCACAAAATCCTCATCCGGGCTAATCAAGGCTTTTTTCAAATCCATCAAAAGATCACTGATATTGTCATATCTGCGATCAGCGCTTTTTTGGGTACATTTCAAAATAATCTTTTCCAGACTAATCGGCAGATTGGGGGCATAAGCGCTGGGTACTACCATCTCCTCCTGTAAATGCTGAATCGCAATTGCCACTGTAGATTCTCCATCAAAAGGCACCCTGCCTGTGACCATCTCATACATGACAATTCCCAAGGAATAGATGTCGCTTTTGCCATCGACAAAACCATTGCGCGCCTGTTCTGGCGAAGCATAATGAACTGACCCCATCACATCAGAATTGATGGTGTTAGCGCTGGCTGCACGGGCAATTCCAAAATCTGTCACCTTAACCTTACCCTCTGTGGAAATAATAATGTTTTGCGGCTTAATATCCCGATGGACAATATGCTTGTTATGTGCTGCTTCAATACCTCTCCCCACTTGAATGGCAATGCTGACTGCCTCTTTAAAGGAAAGCTGCCCCTTCTTCTCAATGTAGGTTTTTAGGGTAATGCCCTCCACATATTCCATAACAATATAATGGATGGAATTTTCGCTTCCCACATCATATATATTAACGATATTGGGATGCTCCAATCCTGCTGCCGACTGGGCTTCTGTGCGGAATTTTGTCACAAAATTCACATCCTCAGAAAACTCCTGTTTGAGCACTTTTATCCCTACAAAACGTCCTAGTGTATGGTCTTTCGCCTTATAGACATCAGCCATTCCCCCAGTACCGACTTTTCCTACAATTTCATATCTATCTGCAATATAGATTCCCTCTTTTAACATTGTTTCACCTCACCTGAAAATGGGTCTGTCAAGATTACCGTGATATTGTCATTGCCGCCATATTCATTTGCCGCCGTCACCAACTCCTCTACTGCATCTTTGGTATCTTGGAAACTCTCTATAATTTCAAAAATCTCTCCATCCTCCAACATATCTGTCAAACCGTCGGAACACATCAAGATCCTATCATTCTCTTTTAATTCCACTTCAAAAAAATCAATCTCAATCTCTGGCCCGCCGCCGACTGCACGGGTAATAATATTTCGATCAGGATGCACTCTGGCCACTTCTGGCCTCATCTTTCCTCTGCGTACCATCTCCTGCACATAAGAATGATCTTTGGTAATCTGTTCTAAATACTCTCCAGCTATATAGAGCCGGCTATCCCCCACATTGGCCACACAAAGCTCCCCGTTGGCCCAGGTAACAGCCACAACTGTAGTCCCCATTCCTTCCAGATCTATATCCATACCTGCTTTTTCTAATACGGCCTGATTCGCTTTCTGTATAGCCGTCCTTAATATCCCAATGGGCGACGTCTGCTGATTGTCCTGCACCGATTTTACAATTGTTTCCACTGTATACCGTGAGGCATAATCTCCTGCATTATGACCGCCCATGCCATCTGCCAATATGCACAGATTCGGCAGATTTCCAACCGGCGCTTCGGAGGTATACACATAATCCTGATTCATTTCCCGCCTTCTTCCTGTATCCGTCCTGGAAAAAGCCTTCATGGTCCTCGCCTACCTTTCTATCCATCGTTTCCGCAACTGTCCACAGGCACCGTCAATATCCCTGCCCATTTCTCTTCTAATAGTAACATTTATTCCATATTTTTCAAGTTTATTTTTGAAATTTGAAACTGCCTGCGGGCTTGACTGCACATAATCCCGTTCCTCAATTGGATTTACCGGAATCAAATTTACATGACAATTCAACCCACGAATCAACGCGGCAAGTTTAGCCGCATCCTCGCTCTGGTCATTATTCCCACAGACCAGACTGTACTCAAACGTAATTCGCCGTCCAGTTTTTTCAAAATAATATGCACATGCCTCTATCACCTCATGGAGCGGATATTTGTTGGCCACTGGCATCAACGCAAGCCTCTTTTCCTGGGAAGGGGCATGCAAAGAGAGCGCCAGGGTAATCTGTAACTTTTCCTCTGCAAGCCTGCGCATATTAGGCACAATCCCACAAGTTGACACTGTAATATTGCGCTGGCTGATATGAAGTCCATGTTCATCTGACAAAAGCTGGACAAATTTTATAAAATTATCATAATTATCCAATGGTTCTCCGGTTCCCATAACTACTACATGAGATACCCTCTCTTTGATATCCTCCTGAATGCAGTAGATCTGATCTAACATCTCCCCTGGCGTTAAGCCGCGCACCAAGCCATCCAGCGTGGAGGCACAGAATCGGCACCCCATACGACAGCCAACCTGAGAGGAGATACAGACACTATTGCCATGTTGATACCGCATCAGCACACTCTCTATCATATTTCCATCAGACAAGGCAAATAAATATTTCCTGGTTCCATCTAGCTTCGAACATTGTACTTGAACTTTCTGTAAAGCGGTCAGTTCGCAGACTTTAGACAGCTTATGCTTTAACTGTTTGGAAATATCTGTCATTTCCTCAAAAGTTCTGGCATGTTTTACATGCAGCCAGGGATAAATCTGTTTCGCCCGAAACGGCTTTTCGCCCAGAGAAACCAGAAATCCCCCCAATTCCTCTTGATTCCATGATTTGATATCCTCTTTCTCTATAATTCTCACCTGCTTTCTTTTCTCAGTTTTGCCAGGAAAAATCCGTCGTTTTCCCCCTTTTTTGGCAAAATCTGCTGCTGCTTTTCCAGGCAAAAATCAGAATGCTGCTGTAAAAACCAACTGACATTTTCCTCATTTTCTGCCCGATGTATCGTACAAGTACTATAGATCAGGATTCCACCTGGTTTTACATACTGTTGTACAATCCCTAATATTTCTCTCTGTAATGTAGCTAATTCCTCACAGGCCTGCCGCGTGATTCTATATTTGATATCTGCTTTCCTGCCCAAGACGCCCAAACCAGAACATGGCAGATCAGCAATCACAATATCTGCTCTCTGCACCTGAGTCTGGTCTAGGATCCTGGCATCTGCCTGCACTGCACGAATATTGGCAAGGCCGCAGCGCGCTATATTCTCCTCAATCAATGACACCTTATAGGCTGTCAGATCCCTAGCCTCAACCATTCCTTTTACTGTATCAGATTTTTCAGATTGACGCTCTTTTTGTAAAAGCTGTTCTGCAAGATGAATACTCTTACCGCCAGGCGCTGCACATACATCCAGCACATAATCCCCTGGCTTTGGCTCTGCCAGGAGCGCTACCTGCATAGAACTTGTATCCTGTACGGAAAATTTCCCTTCCTCAAACGCTGTAATTTTCGCCAGAGAATCATATCCTTCCAGATAGAGAACATCCGGCATTGTCTGATGCTCTCTGACGGATATCTGTGCAGCCTGAAGTTCCTGTTTTAAATCCTCTTTGGTGGTGCGCAGTGGATTTATCCGAATGGAAAGTGGAGACTCTAAAAGAAAAGCTTCCAAAAATTCCTCAATCTGTGCCATAGAATAAGTTTTCTGCCACATCTCTAAAATCCACTCCGGCATAGAATAGCGAATCGACAGATACGAAAGCGGCTCTTGTTTTGGATCTGGCCAAGAAATCTGCTCTAATCCACGGCTGATACTGCGCAGCACACCATTGACAAACCCTTTGAGATTCTGAAAACCTTTCTTCTGCGCCAGCTTTACCGCCTCGTTACATGTGGCGGAAGCTGGAATAGCATCCATATATTTCAGCTCATAGACACTGCTCTGTAAAATACAACGAATCACAGGCTTCATTTTATTTACCTTTATCTTGGAAAATTGATTGATTACATAGTCAATCCAGATCCGATGTTCCAAAGTTCCCTCGCACACACGTTTGAAAAAACTGCGCTCCTGTTTATCTAAATACTGATATTTATCCAATATATTGCGTATCACAATATGACTGTACTCCTGATCTCTGGTTACAGCAAGCAAGGCTTCCAGCACCAACTCACGCAGATTGACTCCGCTGTTTTGCATCCTTTTTTCTCCTTATCTTCGTGTTTGTCCCGCATTTGTCTGATGAGCAATAACAAAAGCCTTCTTTATTACAATCTAATTTCTGCTTTTACTGTCAGACAAAAGCAGCAGACGTACCAATTGCAGAACAGCTGCGGCAGCTCCCGCCACATAGGTCAGTGCAGCAGCACCCAAAACCTTGCGTGTACTTCTTAACTCCTCAGCTCCCAAAATTCCGGTATCGCCTAACATGCGAATGGCACGTCTTGAGGCATTAAACTCCACCGGAAGGGTGACGATCTGAAATAAAACAGCAAGTGAAAAGCACAAAATTCCAATATTAATCAATAACATTCCTGTTTGACTGCTGAAAAGCATTCCAATTATAATCAACGGCCATGCAGCAGCGGAACCAAAATTTGCCACTGGCACAATGGCGCTTCGAATTGATAATGGTGCATAATCCTTCTGATGCTGAATTGCATGGCCACATTCATGTGCAGCAACCCCTACTGCCGCCACGGAAGCAGAACTGTAGGTACTGTCAGAAAGTCTCAGCACTTTATTTCTGGGATCATAATGATCCGTAAGATCTCCAGAAACATGTTCAATGCGTACATCATAAATCCCAGCGGAATTTAGAATACGTTCCGCCGCCTGTGCCCCCGTCATTCCTGACATACTCCTCACGCGGTTATATTTGCGGAACGTAAGCTTTACTCTTGCAGAGGCAATCAAACAAATCACCGCACCAATAATCACTAAAATATAAGTTGGGTCAACATAATATCCATAGAATGGCATATCTCTTACTCCTTTCCAAACTTTGTTCCAGCCTCTACTGGAAACCCTCTTAAAAATGCATCTATCGTCATCCGTTTCTTTCCTTCTAACTGTACCTCCTCAAGCAATAGCCGCCCCTTTGCAGTCTGTACAGTCAGGCTGTTTTTGGAAACCGCAGCCACAGTTCCAGGCTCTAAGCCCGTTTCCTCCTCCGTCTGTGATTCTGCCACTGTCGTTTTCCAAATTTTTAATGTTTTTCCATGCAACTGTGTATAGGCGCTGGGCCAAGGATTGAGACCACGGACCAAACGCTCCAGTTCCTGGGCTGATTTGCTCCAATCTATCTCTCCAAGCTGCTTTTTTATAATTGAAGTATGTGTAGCTGCCTGATGATCTTGGGGTGTATATACCGCGCTTCCCTGCTCAATGGCCTGCAAGGTACGAATCAAAAGATCTGCTCCAGTCTGTGCTAACCGCTCAAACAGGCTGCCTCCAGTTTCCTCTTTTGTCAAGGCCACTTCCTGCTTCATAATGATATCGCCAGTGTCTAAGCCTTGATCCATGCGCATTGTGGTCACGCCAGATACCTTTTCACCATTGATCACAGCCCACTGGATTGGCGCCGCCCCCCGATATTTCGGCAGTAAGGAAGCATGGACATTGACACAGCCATATTTTGGCATCTCAAGAATTTCTTTGGGTAAAATTTGACCAAAAGCCACCACCACAATAATATCTGCCTGATAATTTTCCAAATACGCAATACATTCTGGTTCACGTATTTTTCGGGGCTGATAGACCTCAATACCATGCAAAAGCGCCGTTTCTTTGACTGGCGGAAACTGCATGGAATTGCCGCGTCCCTTGGGCTTATCTGGCTGGGTGACAGCAAGCACAACCTCATGGCCAGCTTTCAGCAGAGCTTCCAGTGTTCCCACTGAAAAATCTGGCGTGCCCATAAAAATTACTCTCATTCTTCGTCCTCCTCATAGACTACATCATGCAGCTCTCCCTCCACTTTTTCCACAAACATATGACCATCTAAATGTTCAATCTCGTGGCAGAACGCACGCGCCAAAAGTTCCTCTCCCTCCAGCTCCATACGCTCCATCTTCTCATTCCATGCCTCAATTTTCACATGCATGGGACGAGTGACAACCCCTGATTTTCCAGGCAGGCTTAAGCACGCCTCCTCGCCAGTCTGTGTGCCGCTAGTTTCCATCAATCTTGGATTAATCAGTACAAGCGGTCCCTCTCCGATATCAATCACTACCAAACGCTTCAACACTCCTACCTGCGGCGCCGCAAGACCTACGCCATTGGCATCATACATCGTTTCCTTCATATCCTCAATTAATTCCAGAATCCGTGGCGTAACCTCCTTGATTTCCCTGCACTTTTTCTCTAATACCTGATCACCCATCTGCCGGATATTTCTCAATGCCATATCATTTCCTCCTCTTAGCCTCTGTATGCTTTTGTAACAAAATTATCTTACTTAAAATCCATTCATTGGATCAAAATCAAACTGTATCATCACATCACGAAATTCCCGATGCCGATTCACAAACTGCTCTAGCACATCTTTGATCTGTACCAAAACTGAATAATCTTCATGTTTAAAATACAACACCTTGCGATATACATCCTTGACTTTGGCCACGCTTGCCTCTGCCGGGCCAATCATCTGAAGCCCTAATAACTTGCCGCTCTCTTTCGCCTGGCAGATTTTCTTAGCCAGCAATTCTATACTCAAATAAGCCGTCATCTCATCGTGTGATGTCACCAGCATCACCAACATATGCCCACAAGGGGGATAATGCATCAATTCCCTATAGGTAATCTCTGTCTCGTAAAATTTCCGGTAATCCTGTTTCTTTGCAAGCGCAATCGCATAATGATCTGGACTGTATGTCTGTATCACTACCTCTCCGGGCAGACGTCCTCGTCCAGCCCGCCCTGCCGCCTGCGTGATTAGCTGGAAAGTTCGCTCTGGTGCATGGAAATCACTCAGATGCAGAGACAAATCAGCGGCAAGCACTCCTACCAGCGTCACATTGGGAAAATCATGCCCCTTGACAATCATCTGCGTGCCCACCAAAATATCTGCTTCCTGATTGGCAAACGCTGACAAGATTTTTTCGTACCCATCTTTATTGCGTGTAGTATCGAAATCCATCCGCAGTACTCTGGCCTGTGGAAAACGTTTCTGTACAATCTGCTCAATTTTCTGTGTGCCAGCCTTAAAGCCGCTGATATATGGGGAACCACATTCAGGGCACAGCTTTGGCATATGCCTGGCATAACCACAGTAATGGCATACCAGCCTGCCATCACTATGCTGACTTAAGGAGACATCACAGTGGGGACATTTCATCACAAGCCCACAGGCACGGCAGGAGACAAATCCTGCCATGCCCCGACGATTGATAAATAACATCGTCTGCTGATGCTTCCGCAAACGCTGTTCCATCAGCTCTTGTAACTTTTCACTTAAAATAGAACGATTCCCCTTTTTTAATTCTTCCCTTAAATCTACGGTATAACACTTGGGAAGCGGTTTTTCCTCAATTCTTTTCTCCAATGTCAATAATTTATAATTTCCAATCTGAGCATTATAATAACTGTCGATGGAGGGAGTTGCAGAACCTAATACCACACTTGCCCCTGCCATTCTTGCCCGCTCAATCGCTGTCTCTCTGGCATGGTATCGCGGTATGGTCTCACTCTTATAACTAGTTTCATGCTCTTCGTCTATCATTATAATCCCCAATTTTGAAAAAGGTGTGAACAGTGCAGAACGCGGCCCAATCATCACATCGAGCGCTCCATTTTTGGCACGTTCAAACTGATCATAACGCTCCCCTGGGGACATTTTGGAATTTAAAATGGAGACACGCTCTCCAAAACGCTGATAAAACCGCACTACCGTCTGATAGGTCAGTGCGATCTCTGGAATCAGCACAATGGCCTGCCTGCCACTTTTTACCACCCGCTCAATCAACTCTATGTACACGGCTGTTTTACCGCTTCCAGTCACTCCGTGGAGAAGGTACGTCTGGAAATGTCCTCTCTTAAAATCTTCCCAAATATGTTCTACTACCTGTGTCTGCTCCTGATTGAGATTCAAACGCTCTCCATTCTGACGGATCTCCCCAAATGGACTGCGATAGCTACGCTGCTCATGAACCGTCAAAATGCCCATTCCCTGCATGGTACGAATTACAGCCGCAGTGATATTCAGTTGCTTTGTCGCCACTTCATAGGGCAGCGGACTTTGCTCAATCAGATGTGATAACAGTCTCGCCCTTGCTGTACTATGTTTTTTTTCAAACAATGCCAGTTGTTCTTTTGCCTCTTTTTGCTGCAATGCCAAACAGACAAATCTCTGCTTTTTCTCTCCGTGCTTTTGCTTGATTGGAAGCACTGTTTTCAGCGCATGATTCATAGTCGCGCCGTAATTCTTGCGCATCCATGCTGCCAACGCGATTAACTGTGACTCTATCGCAATGCTTCCCGCTACAATTCCCTTGATCTCTTTTAATTTGGAGATCTCATACTCCGCGGTATCTGTCAATTCCACCACATAGCCGGTGCGCCTGCCGGCGCCGTTTCCAAATGGTACTTCCACCTGCATTCCCACCATAAGCTGTCCTTGCAGCTTTTCTGGAATCCGATACTGAAAGGTTTTATCCAGTTTTTCATGTGAAATATCTATAATGATATTGGCATACATCGCCATACATTGTACCACCTATCTGCTCTCTTGGACAAAACTGCACATCCTGCTTTATATTCTCTTAAATAACCGTTTTTCCCAGCTCCTCCACAACTTCACGAATCAACACCCGCTCATCCATTGGATATTTCTTGCCCTTAATCTCCTGATAATCCTCATGTCCTTTTCCAGCGAGAACAATAATGTCTCCTGGCTGGCCATTGGCGATCACATAGCGTATTGCTTCCTTGCGTTCAGGGATTTCAATATATTTGCCTTGTGTCTTAGCCATTCCTACCTTGATATCATCTATGATCTCCTGTGGTTCCTCATATCTGGGATTATCTGAGGTAATTACGGTCAAATCTGCAAGCCTGCCGGAAACTTCTCCCATCTCATAGCGGCGCAGTTTCGAGCGGTTGCCGCCGCAGCCAAACAGACATACCAAACGCTTTGGTTCATATTCCTTCAACGTAGACAGCAAACTCTCCAAACTCATGGCATTATGAGCATAATCAATCATCAGTGTAAATTCCTGTGACACTGGAATCATCTCAATACGCCCCTTGACCTTAGCCACTCTCAGCGCTTGATCAATTTCTTTGGCTGTCACCTGAAAATGACGGCAGACCGCGATTGCTGTCAGAGAATTATAAATACTGAATTTTCCTGGAAAATCCAGCTCTACCTCCATATTTACCAATCCCTGCGCCCGATAGGAAACTCCCAGATACCCTGGTTTCTTTACAAGCTGTGAATTAACTGCCCGAAGATCTGCCTGCTCAGAGAACCCAAAGGTCTCCAAGGTACAGGTGTGTCCCTCCAGCACCTGCTCCCAATGCGCATCGTCCACATTGACAATCCCCGTTTTGCACTGGCGAAACAACAAGCCCTTGCAAGCCATATATTCTTCAAAGGAAGCATGTTCATTAGGCCCAATATGATCTGGCTCCAGATTGGTAAATATACCAATATCAAACATAAATCCAGCGGTACGGTGCATCATCAGTCCCTGGGAGGAAACCTCCATCACCACACATTGGCAGCCTGCCTCCAACATCTGAGAAAAATAATCCTGTACAATATAAGATTCCGGTGTCGTATTATTTGCCGGAATCACTTTATCCCCAATAACCGCTTCAATCGTACCAATGAGGCCTGTCTTACATCCTGCATTCTCCAAAATAGACTTCACCATATAGGTAGTAGTGGTCTTTCCCTTGGTTCCAGTGATACCGATCACTCTAAGCTTCTCTGCCGGATGATGAAACCAGGCACAAGAGACCAGAGCCAGCGCATAACGGCTGTCCGCAACCTGAATCACTGTCGCCTGTGGCGGCACCTTAATTTCTTTCTGTACGAGCACTGCCGCAGCACCTTTCTGAACTGCCTCGGCCGCAAAAGTGTGTCCATCTACTGCTGCGCCCTTGATACAGACAAACAGACAGCCTGGGCTCACCTTTCTGGAATCATATATCACCTCTGTAATCTCTATCTGTGTATTCCCCTGGACTACAGTGTAATCCAAACGCTCTAATAATCGATCCAACCGTTCCATACTTCATCCTCTTTTCTATTTTCAAACCGCCAGACCTCTCTGGGTCAGAACGATTTGACAATTATTCATAGTCTCTTTATTATATGATATCTTATGGGTTTTGGCAAGTTTGCATCGACACACAAGCTGACCTTAAATTTTTTGTCAGCAACGACCGAAACGGAAAGCCTTTACAAATGACGTTAGAATTAAAAGTGATACTTTCTGTCGTCAGCCTCACAGAAATTGATTATATTTAAGAGTAAACACTAGAAAGGCGCATGGAACCATCTCCATACGCCTTTGATTTCCTTTATCGTGTCTGCAAGAACATGTTTTCCCGCTGTGCCTTTTCATCATCTGGATAATCCTCCAAATATTCCGCCATCTTTTGCTTCGCTGTGGCAAAATCGGAGAGATTTTCATAACAGATAATCTCATTACGCCGCAGTTGTCTCTCATTTTCTGGTTTTTCTGAATTTAATGCCTGCTGAAAAAATTCCAGGGCTTTCTGATAATTTTCGGCTTCCAGTTGTGAATCTCCCATTGCTGTCAGAGTAGCTGCATCGGAACCATTTTTTTTGAGATAATTTTCATACAATGGCTGTGCTTTCTTGGCTTTTCCTTGTGCGTCATATACCTGTGCCAAATACAACAGCGCTTTGGTATCGCCTTTATTGATCGCCTGATCCAGCTCTTTTCTGGCATTTTCATAATCGCCCCGTATCAGGTAAATATGCCCACGTTCACGGTAATCTTCTGCCTGATCACCCTTAAGTTTCAACACTTTTGTCATAAGCTGTTCTGCCTGATCACTAAAACCTGCACCAGAGAGGTTTTCATATACGGCTAAATAAAGCGCGTAATCTTCCCCGCACAGATCAAGTGCTTTTCCATAATCCTTCTGTGCATTTTCGCCATCTTCTTCTTTGAGATAAATACTGCCCCGAATAAAATATGCTTTTGCATCTCCCTTATCAAAATCAATTAGGGCGTCGCAAGTGGTGAGCGCTCCCTTGGTATCTCCGCTTTTATATTGCGCTGTCGCCTTATAATAACAGATATCCAACTCCAAATCGCCCACCTCACCCTTGGACTGATCCAGTGCCTTCTGAAAGGATTTCACTGCTTCTGCATAATCCCCTTCATTCATCTTATTGATTCCCACCTTGCGGTAAGCTTGCTGGTTTTCCAGAGCCTTTTCATCCTGACACCCTGCAAGTCCCATACTGCCTGCCAGGACAATGGTCAGCAGCAATGCCATTTTACTTGTGACGATTCTTCTTGCTCTTTTTAATTTCATTCGTCCTGCCTTTCTAATCATATCCTCATCATTTACTTGCCACTGTATGATTGGAATATGTATCCCAAGTCGGTTCATACTCCGCAGTTGCCTGATTGCCCCACATATCCCAGCCTTCACGCACTCCTCTTGCAAAAAGTTCAATTCTAGGACCCTGGCTGCAGGCCTCAATAATCGGTATAATCTCATCCGGTTTCCGGCTGTGTTCCCGTTTCATGGCCCTAATTAAATTGACTTGCGATCTGGCCGGCTGCAGTGTTCGGTTGGGTGCGCTTCTTTTTTTTATGCCAAATAAAATTAATTCTGTGACATTGCGAAAATAAAATCCCACGCCCCGTCCGTCCGGCCCTCCATCCTTACGCACCTTTTCCCAGACAATATTTCCCTTGTACTCAAATCCCCAGGCGTCCATCACCGCCAGTCCATCGGGAAGCAGCGCATTGGGAACCCATAAATACAGATGCGCCTTATCTCCTGTAAGATCAAACACAGGTAAAGCTTTGATATCTTCTATTGTCATCGTCTCATATCGTGTAAGACGTTTATGCTCAGGGGCAACTTTTCCAGTTCTGTTCTGGAACTGCCACGGTGGATCTGCATAAATTGTATTATACTTCTTCCCTTCGGTAAACATCTGTAAGTCTTGTATCGTACTCGCTAAGTCTGCCATATCCTTCCACACATTCCTTTCCGATTCCGATCGCTAAAATTGGACATCCTCCATTACGGCGTGAATCAAGCCGATAAAGCAGCTTTCCCATCCAGGTAGTGCTTGCACCGTATTTTTTCATTAAAGTCTGGCCATTCTGATCTTTCTCTTGTTTAAATATATCGTTGAGTTCCCCAGCTCTCGTTACAATCACACCAACATCAATCAGTCCACAATCAAAATAAGTTCTCATCGCCAGCAAATCGCGGTCAAAAGTCTGATCTTTGCTGTTCCACTCCAAATCAAAGGCCACTCTATTCTTTAAAAAGTCAATATTATGCCCATCAATATACCCCTCAATGGTCTCCACTTCATATGGTTCCTCTGCAAAACGTCCTCTTCTCTGCGCTGTCTGCCTGGGATATTTTTTTACGATTAAATCACCGCTGATTCTAATTTCCCGCCAGCCATATGGATATAAAACATCATCAAATTTTTTCGGGATCGGCGACTCATTTCCCCCAGCCTTCTTTAGATCAGCAACCGAAAGCTTCAGCTTATACAGACAGTCCTGTAATTCCTCCCATTCCACTGGAAACGCGTCATGAAGAATCTCTAGTGCATGGCCATAATTATAATATTCAAATTTATCTAACACACTTTTTTGTATATATCTCTCAAAATCCATCCATTCTCTCCATATCGCTCAACAATTAGACAAGTACATGTGTCAGTCAGTTACTTGCTTCCTATTCGCGGCGCTGGGAAGTTGTGCCAAAATAATTGCCGCAAACATTAACACACATCCCAAAATTTCTCGCCCATTGAGCTGTTGAGATAACAAGATCATCCCTGCCAGAACAGAAATCACTGATTCCAAACTCAAGATCAATGATGCTACCGTGGGATTCATGTTTTTCTGGCCGACAATCTGCAAGGTATATGCCACACCACACGACATAATTCCCGCATATAAAATCGGCTGCCAGGCTTGAAAAATATCTGTGATCTGCGGCTGTTCTGTCAAAAGCATCCCCACTGCTGATAGACTCCCACAGACAAAAAACTGAATACAAGACATCTTCACCCCATCTGCCATCTGTGTAAAGTGGTCGATCACTAATATATGCAAGGAAAATGCTAACGCACCAATAAACAGCAGAAATTCCCCCTTGCCAACAGGAATCCAGGGAATCAGGCGTTCTACTTCTCCTGCTGCATCATTGTTTGTGATGCATAGAAAATACAGTCCCGCCAAGGCCAGCAATACTCCCACCCAAACTGTGGCTCCACATTTTCGGCGAAAAAACAGTCCCAAAATCGGAACAATAATAATATAGAATGCCGTGATAAAACCTGCTTTTCCTACTGTGGTATACACAATCCCGAACTGTTGCAGATTACTGCCCAGACACAGACAAATGCCGCAGAGTGTTCCCCCTGTCAACAAAACTCTCCACTGCGTTTTCTTTTCATGTATTTTTTTATCTTCTCTTTGTGCGCCTATCTCTGTTGTCAATAGAGAATCTCTATCGGCTGTCTTTCCTTCTTTTGAATGATTAAGCCTGTCCAGCAGCCAAATACAGGGAATCAATACCATTCCCCCTAAAAAACAGCGCACACAGTTAAAAGTAAATGGCCCTATATACTGCATTCCCACACTCTGCGCCACAAATGCCACTCCCCAGATAGTAGCTGTCAAAAGCAGCAACAGAGAATTTCTAAATTTTAATTTTTTATCCATTGTATTTTACTCATATTCAGATACCCAAGGGCACCCCATCATGCCATACGGCGTGTCATAAGGTATACCCAAGGGCACCCCATTATGGCCATTCGGCCGTTTCATAAGGTATACCCAAGGGCACCCCATTATGGCCATTCGGCCGTGTCATAAGGTATGAAATATGCTGCCAGATAGATACTCTACCCAGCAGCATATTTTATTACTCCAACGGTCAAAGATCAATATAATGTTATCTTAGACGGCAGACGCGCAGAGTCGTTATCGCCAGCAAAGCTGACCCGCGCGCCGCCGCAAGAACGCTAAATCCTTCTTGAATTTACCTGCTTATTCTGGCATCTCCACTGTTACCTTGTCTAAGTGCCAGATATCATTTACATATTCCTCAATCGTACGGTCAGAAGAGAATTTGCCGGCATGTGCTGTATTCAGCAGTGCCATCTTAGCCCAGCCCTTCTCATCCTTATACGCTGCTCCCACTTTCTCCTGTGCCTCTGCATAGGAACGGAAATCCTTAAGAATAAAATAAGTGTCTGCATATTGTGTATCTAACTTATTAAGCAGAGAATTGTACAGCGGGCGGAACAATTCGGAATCATTTTTGGAATACATACCATTGATCAATTGCATCAATACCTGACGAATATCCTGATCACTATTAAAAATCTGCATGGGATCATAATCACGTTTCTGCTCATGTTCAATTACTTCCTGAGAACTCATTCCGAAGATAAATGCATTTTCTGCTCCCACTTCTTCTACAATCTCCACATTTGCTCCATCCATAGTACCGATTGTCACCGCTCCATTGAGCATAAATTTCATATTTCCAGTACCTGACGCCTCCTTGCTGGCTGTGGAAATCTGCTCGGATACATCTGCTGCTGCAAAAATCTTTTCTGCAATAGATACCTTGTAATCTTCAATAAACACAACCTTGATCTTGCCATTGATGGAAGGATCATTATTGACCACATCTGCCACACTGTTAATCAATTTAATGGTCAGCTTAGCAATGCGATAACCTGCCGCCGCCTTTGCGCCAAAGATAAAGGTTCTGGGATAAAAATCCATCTCAGGATGCTCTTTGATCTTATTGTAAAGATACATTACATGCAGAATATTCAAAAGCTGACGCTTGTACTCATGAAGTCGTTTTACTTGTACATCAAAGATAGAACGAGGATTCACCTCAATTCCATTGTGCTTCAAAATATAATCTGCAAGACGCAGCTTGTTCTGGTATTTGATATTCATAAACTCTTGCAGAGCCTTCTCATCCTCCGCATAGAGAGCCAATTTCTCCAAATGAGGCAAATTTGTCACCCAGTCGTTGCCAATTCTTTTATTGATCCAATCAGCAAGCAATGGATTGCCATGATACAAAAATCTTCTCTGGGTAATTCCATTTGTCTTATTATTAAATTTATCCGGGAACATCTCATAGAACTCATGAAGCTCCTGTTCCTTGAGAATCTCGGTGTGCAGTCTAGCCACTCCATTGACAGAACAGCCTGCTGCAATGGCAAGATGCGCCATTTTTACCTGACCGTCAAAGATAATGGCCATTTTCTTTACTTTGTTGTAATCTCCTGGGAAACGTTTCTCAATATCCAGGATAAAACGGCGGTTAATCTCTTCTACGATCTGATAGATTCTCGGCAGCAGTCTGGAGAAAATCTCAATCGGCCATTTTTCCAGCGCTTCTGACATAATGGTATGGTTGGTATAGGCGCAGGTATGTGTCGTGATCTCCCATGCTTCATCCCATTCCATACCTTCCTCATCCACCAAAATACGCATCAATTCTGCCACCGCAACAGTCGGATGTGTATCATTCAACTGAATCGCTACCTTCTCTGGAAGCTTATGCAGATCGGTATGATGTTTCTTATAACGTGCAATGGCACGCTGTACGCTTGCAGATACAAAGAAGTACTGCTGTTTTAAACGCAGCTCTTTTCCCTGAATATGATTATCATTTGGATATAACACTTCTACCAGATTTCTGGCAAGATTCTCCTGCTCTACCGCTTTCTTATAATCACCTTTGTCAAATGCATCCAGCTCAAAATATTCTTCAGGCTCTGCATCCCAGGTAATCAGCACATTTACCATATTATTGTTGTAACCAATCACCGGCATATCATAAGGCACTGCACGCACAGACTGATAGCCCTCATGGATAAATCTGGGCTTTCCTCTCTCATCCATCTCAGAACGGACATAACCGCCAAACTTAATCTGGAAGGTATGCTCTGGACGACGCAGCTCAAATGGATAGCCGTCCTTTAACCAGTTGTCAGGCACCTCCACCTGAAAACCATTTTCAATTTTCTGACGGAATAATCCGTAACGATAACGGATTCCACATCCATAGGCAGGATAGCCCAAAGTAGAAAGAGACTCCAGAAAACATGCTGCAAGCCTTCCAAGACCTCCGTTACCTAAAGCTGGATCTGGCTCCTGATCTTCAATCACATCCAAATCAAATCCAATTTCATCCAACGCTTCTTTTACTTCTTTGTATGCGGTAAGGTTAATCAGGTTATTCCCCAGCGCCCTTCCCATCAAAAATTCCATGGACATATAATATACAATCTTTGGATCCTGCTTATCAAACGTCTTTTGTGTGGCAAGCCACTGATCAATAATTACATTCTTTACTGCATTGGAAACTGCCTGGTATACTTCCTGCTGGGAAGCCTCTTCCAATGTCTTGCGGTAAAGGTTTTTTACATTATTCTTAATTTCCTGGATAAACTTTTCTTTCTCAAACATTTTATTTATCATAACTGTCTCCTTCCTCTCTGGTACTTCTTCCATCACCTTGCTTTGCTGCCCTTTCCCAGATACTCTCCTGCACCCACTCTAATGTCTTTCTTCTATCGTGCAGAATGATCTAACTTCATACCTTTTCTACTCCGAGCGCTACTTTCTCTCCATTGATATTCCACTCTTTTTCGTAACCTTTCACAACAGCACTGTCAATCTGCTGTGCAAGTACCTCCGACTGGATCTGCGCACCATATTTCTCAAAGATTGCATGGATCTTTTCTCCGGCTTGATAAGAAACAATGATCTTGTCCATCACCTCAAAACCGGCTTCCTTACGCATCGTCTGGATCTTACTGATTAATTCCCGCACAAAACCTTCTTCAATCAGTTCTTTTGACAGATTGGTATCGAGAACCACAGTCACTTCATTATCCCCCTCTGTCACATAGCCTTCCTGCTGAGTCATGGTGATAAGTAAGTCCTCCTCACATAATACAACTTCTGCATTTACACTGTCAAGGGTAATACTTCCTTTACTCTTAAGCTCTGCCATTGCCTGATTTCCGTTGAGCTCACTGAGTGCCTTCTGAATCTGTCCCAAAAACTTACCATATTTCGGCCCTACCGTGCGTAGCTGGGGCTTAAAAGTATAGTCTGTAAAGCTGCTGACATCCTCTGTAAATGTGACTTTTTTCACATTTAATTCTTCCTCAATAATCTCCTGGAAAAACTCTGGCAGTTCAAAAGGTGCTTTTACAAACATTGTCCCAATTGGCTGACGATTTTTGATATTTGCACTATTGCGGCAGGCACGTCCCATGACTACAATTTTCAAAACCGCATCCATATTCTGTTCC
>Ga0137306_101182_pt1 | contig 28118 bp, 24 predicted proteins | sample Inofroosms_March_FD_97187 | JGI IMG/M metagenome (GOLD analysis project Ga0137306, IMG submission 97187) | Mouse cecal microbial communities from Vienna, Austria - N-Acetylneuraminic and N-Acetylglucosamine D2O microcosms_March | ecosystem: Host-associated > Mammals > Digestive system > Large...
CACCGTGGAATACTTCATAGCGTTCTTTGAGGCCTCGAAGGATGGAGATTGCGTCCTCCACCGTCGGTTCTTCTACCAGTACCGGCTGGAATCTGCGCTCCAGCGCCGCATCCTTTTCGATATACTGGCGGTACTCGTCCAGCGTGGTGGCGCCGATACAGTGCAGCTCCCCGCGGGCCAGCATGGGTTTTAGCATATTGCCCGCATCCATGGCGCCGTCTGTCTTACCTGCTCCAACGATGGTATGCAGCTCATCAATGAAAAGAATGATCCTGCCGTCGCTGTTCTTCACTTCCTCCAGAACGGCTTTCAGACGTTCCTCAAATTCTCCCCGGTATTTTGCTCCGGCAACCAGAGCTCCCATATCCAGGGAAAAAATGGTCTTCTCCTTCAATCCCTCGGGCACGTCCCCTTTTACGATCCTCTGTGCAAGCCCTTCCACGACAGCAGTTTTACCGACACCTGGCTCCCCGATCAGCACCGGATTGTTCTTCGTCTTCCGGGACAGGATCCTGATCACATTGCGGATCTCCTCGTCACGGCCGATGACCGGATCCAGCTTCTGGTCCCGTGCCCTCTCTACCAGATCCTGTCCGTACTTGTTCAATGTATCGTAAGTTGCCTCCGGATTGTCGCTGGTCACCCGCTGGTTGCCCCGGACGGAGGACAATGCCTGCAGGAATCCTTCCCGGCTGATGCCCATTTCTTTCAGAAAAGCTTTCATCTCCCGGCCGGCATATTTCAACAGTGCAAGGAAGAGATGCTCCACGGAGACATATTCATCTCCCATCTGCGATGCCTCATCCTCCGCATGGATCAGTACATTGTTCAGGTCCTGTCCCACAAAAACCTTGCCGCCCTGTACCTTGGGACGCTTCGCGAGCAGTTCTTCTACACGATTCACGATGTAGGACGCCTGAAAGCCCATTTTCTCCAACAGCTTTAAGATCAGGCTGTCATCCTGAGTGACCAGCGCATACAGCAGATGCTCCTGCGCGATCTCCTGGTTGCCGTAATCATAAGCCAGCTTCTCACAGGCCTGCACGGCCTGCATGGAATTTTGCGTAAATTTATTTATATTCATACTAAAACCTCCTCGTCTGCAGTTACAATTTGCTGTAAGCTGATTACCTGCCTGTTTTGGAACTGCTTTAAAATCACCTGTGATTTCTTTTATGCCAGTTCCTTATTGAGTATTCCCTGAAAACTTTTAAAACTATATTTTTGTAAATGAGTTTCCAGAAATACTCTGAATTATGTTACATTGTTCTATCAACAATATAACAATAACAGATATTATTAGCACTGTCAACCGGTGAGTGCTAATACTTTTTAAAAATTTTATAAAATGATGATTTTATGCGGTTTCAAGTTGTCTTTGCTTTCGTATTCTTACTGGCTGCCTGGCTCATTGCTTCGCGGAAATCAAGCTCACAGAAATTGAACTGAAAACGTACTCCCCTCCCCCGCAGCCGATCTCACTGTCACATAACAGCCCTGGGCTTCCAGGATCTTCCGGGTCAGGTACAGCCCCACGCCGGCGCCGGGCAGATTGTGGACCGCGGGAGCACGGAAGAACTTGGAAAACACAGCCCCCTGCCATTCTTCTGGAATGCCTATTCCGTGATCCGTAATCGACAGGTACGCCCCGGCCTCGCGCATTTCTGCATACACTTCTATGGTTCCTCCCTCCGGGGAATATTTTACCGCATTATCCAGAAGATTGAATACTGCTTCTTCCGTCCACTTCGGATCATGCCGGACGATCAGCGGCTGAGGGCAGTCCACGGTGATCCCGATCCCCTTCCGGCTTACCCCTGAGCTCACGCTCAGCAGTGCATTTGCCAGGGTTCGTGCCAGGTCGGCCTGCTCAGGCAGCATCTGGATCGCACCGCTTTCCAGCCGGCTCATCTTAATAATGGACTGGATCAGAAAATCCATCTTATCCGCCTCATGCAGTGTCCGTTCCAAAAATTCCTGCTGCCTTTGGGGAGACATCTGTCTTTTGGAAAGCAGTTCCAAATCCATCTTGATATTGGCTACAGGAGTCTTGATCTGATGGGAAAGGTCTGCGATCATCCCCTGCATCACACGTTTTTCCTCATCGGCATTCTCTTCGGCAACACGCATGGCCCCATAGAGCCTTGACAGCTTTGACACAAATCGGGAAAATACATTCTCGTGATCCTCCACTTCCGGAAGAAAAACATCGCTTCCCATGGAAAGCATCTGATCCATCCCTTCATTGACCTGGTCAAAAAAGTCTGTCACCTTGCGCTGGTATGCCTGAAACAGCAGATAAAACGCAAATCCGCCTATCCCAAGAACCACATAGGCGGCCCAATCAAGCTGAAAAAACATAAGAACCGGAATTGACAGCAGCATCAGAACACAAATGCAAAGTGCGCAGCGGTTCTCTCTTCGAAATGAATACTGCTTTGAAGCAAATCCCCTTCTCATCCGCACTCTCCCTCCCACATATATCCCATCCCATATATGGTCTTGATATATTTGTGCCCGTCCTTCTCGATTTTTCCGCGCAGCCTTCCGATATTGACCGTCAATGCGTGTTCATCGACAAAGTTTCCGTTGACATCCCACAGCCGTTCCAGGATCATCTGCCGCGTCAAAACCGTTCCCCGGTGGTCTATAAACAGCTTCATCAGCTTATATTCCGTAGGGGTCAGGGGCAGCGCTTTACCGTCCAGCGTCACATTTGCCATATCAAAATCTGCCGTCAGATATCCGTCCGAATAGACCTTCTGCTCCTGATTACCGCCGGCACGTTTCAATACGGCCCGAATCCGTTTGTGAAGCAGCACCATGCTGAACGGTTTTGTAATATAATCATCCGCGCCGCAGTCAAACCCCCGCATTTCATCCTGCTCCAGGTCTCGGGCGGTCAGGAAAATAACCGGCACGTCCTTTATCTTTTTTATCCGGCTGCAGAGCGTAAATCCGTCGCTGTCCGGCAGGTTGATGTCCATCAGCACCAGATCCGTTTCCTGCATCCTGAACAGCTCCAGGGCCAGCGAGGCTGTCAGAGCGGAACAGACCTCGTAACCTTCCTCCTGCAGGTCATATACAAGGCCGTCGTTCAGCCCTCTGTCATCTTCCACGATCAGAATTTTTTTCATCCTCTATCGAACCTTTCACAGTCATTTTTCGTCACATTTTCTCTTCTGCCATTATACATGACCTGCATCCTTTTCTCAACACGGAACAGCCGAAAAACTGCCGCCCCCCAAATATATGTTACTGTATTGGCCGGACGCCGTGCAGCAAGTGCACGACACCGTGTGAACAGTAACAAATATATTGCTGATCACACCCCTTGGATACTCCGGCAACAGCAGCCAGCCTATTCATCCTGCCGGACATTTTTAAGGCCGTGCAGACCTTCCCCTGTGTGGAATGTCTGCACGGCCATGCTTTTTTTCATGAAAACAGCAGCCTGCTTCATACAGCTTGTTTTTTACTACTTGTTGATATATTTTACGGCAGTTCCGTAGGCCACCACTTCCGCCGCGCCCTGCATGATCTGTGAGGAACCGTATTTTACCCCGATCACCGCATCCGCACCGAGGGCTTTCGCCTCGTCCACCATTCTCTTGACCGCAATCTGCCGCGCCTCATTGAGCATTTCCGTATACCCTACGATCTCTCCGCCGACCAGTGTTTTCATTCCGGCCATAAAATCCTTTCCGAAATTCTTTGACTGCACAATCGTTCCTTTTACCATATCCAATGCCTCGATTTCCACACCCGGAATATATTCAATACTTAGAAGCTTCATCCTCTTCTCCTCCTTTGATTTCTCTTACTCTTCCAATCATTGCCGCAATCACGCCAATGATCACTGCCGCCGGTATCCCAATCATAAACAGCATTACCCCGATTGGAACCGGATCCTCCATACAGCCCCAAACCATGAATCCGATCATCGCAGCCATAAACACGATCATAATCCCGCCGCCAAGGGCTGCACCCATGATTTTCTTCTTATGAACATCTGTTTTTCTAATATCCATAAAATTTGTTCCCTCCTTTTCCAGACGTTCCATTTGTTCCAGACACTGGGGCGCGTTGAGCGTCTCCAATGAAGTATCCGCATTCAGAAGTTCTTCGCAGAATGCCTGGATCTGCCGGATATTCTTTTTTTGGCGTTCCATCTCTCCCATCTGGAATTCCAGACAGCTTCTCAGGCTTTTTTCTCCGCTGTACATCCGCCGCATATCCTCAATGGGAATGGCCAGCTTCCTCAGCAGCCTGATCTCCTGCAGACGTTTTACATCCTCCAGACCATATTCCCGGTATCCGTTGTCCGCACGCTTCACTTCCAGAAGCCCCTGATCCTCATAAAACCGGATATTCTTTTTTGTGATGCCAACCAACTCTTCAACCTGCTTGATCTTCATGTCTCAGCTCCTCATCATACCCTTCGTGTCTTTTGGAATGTTCCCGGAAAAACCGGCCCGGCAACGGGTACAGGTATTTTCCGCTCCCACTCCGATACAGTCTCTCAAAATCCTTTGAAATCCAGAGAAATCAAGATGCTTTCGAAAGGCTATATCTGATTTATACAGCTTCCACAAGGTGGAAAGTCAAGTGTTTTTTTATTTTTTCTATTTTTTGTGTTACTATTCCAAAATCAATTCCGGTTTGAAATTGAGATAGTCGCCGGAAACAAGCTTATACTCAATCCCGTTCACATAGCCCTTAAAGCTGTCGTCAAATCTCGCCTTTCCATGACAATGGGAATAGGCCACCTTTGCGGCCCCGTAGGCTTCCGCCATCCTGGTAAAGGGGCTTGACGCTTCCCCGATGCTGGTAGGCGGGTAATGCAGAAACATGATGTACTTCCTGTTTCCTGCCGGACGGATATCCTCCGCTTCAAAGGCAGCAGAAATGTCCGCTTTTTCCCGGTTGATTCCCGGCATACGGGCCGCTTCAAAGGAAATTCTCAAACGTTCCAGTTCCCGGTCTCTGATCTTTTCAAAATGTTCATAAGTATCCAGCCCCTCGTAGCAGTACCCTTTCGTCCCGACCAGCGCATAATCTTCATAGGCAAACCAGTTGTTCTGCAAAAATTCCAGCCTGCCCCGGAACTCTTCGTTCAGACGCTGCGTCTTTTTGGCATCCCAGAACATGTCGTGATTTCCCCGGAGCAGGATCTTCCTTCCAGGCAGCTCCGCGATAAACTCCAGGTCCTTCCTGCTCTGCTCCAGGTACCTTCCCCAGGAATGATCCCCGGTGACCACCACCGTATCCCGGTCCGTCACCCGCTTGTTCCAGTATTTCCAGATCTTCTTTTCATGGTTCTTCCAGACTCTGCCGAAAACATCCATCGGTTTATCGACGGAAAAGGACAGGTGAAGGTCCCCGATCGCGTAAAGGCTCATGGCATTCTCCTTGTCAGTTTATTACTCGTTTTTCCCACTTCACCTGCGCGGCTTTTCCGAAATGCGCAAGGCCGATGTAATACACAACGCCTGTCATCTCCGCGTCGTATTTTTTATCTTTGATCTGGCCGATGGCTTCTAACGCAAGCTCCTCCAGATCCTCACCCTCATCCTTTGTGTACTTAAACTCCAGGATCATATGGGGCAGCGGCCTTTTCTTTGCGTAGAGCAGGATATCGCTTCTCCCGATGCCTCCCTCCCGGTTGCTTTTCACGTCATAATACCGGTACATAAAGGCGCACATCCCCAGCATCATCATATGGTAGCTGTTCTCGCTTTTCAGATCGTAATACGACGGAAGCCGCAGCAGGATGCGCTGGTACTGCTCGGCAAACTTCTCCATGGCCTCTGTCCGCAGACAGCTCAGCATATCGGATATATAGCCGTCCTCCAGCTTCAGATAGAAGGCAGTCAGCCCCTGAAAGGCTTCCCGTACCTCGTAATTCGGGATACGGAGCCTGCAGTTTTTGTCTTCCATTTCTTCCTGGATGGTAATCATCCCGGCATTGAGCAGAAGCCCCCAGAGTGAAGCGTCATCCGGCTCCTCATAGTAGGACACAGATAGCTCCACCCTGGCGTCCACCACTCCCTTCTCGATCAGTTCGTTGTATTTTGCAGCAAAGGACTCTCCTCTCTGTTCGAACGCATTTTTGATGATGCTGTTCTCACTGGTATTCACCCAGTAAGGCTCCAGCTCCTTCCTCGCCGCATAGCAGGAAACGGACCACGGGTTATAGACGTCTGCCGTCCCAAACTGGTACCCGTCGTACATGGTCCTGACCTCCTCAGTAAAGTCCACTCCGCAGTAATCCAGAAGCCGCTGCGTCTCCTCTTCCGTGAAGCCGAAGCAGTCCGAATATTCCGGATCTTTTACCGTACAGACGATCAGATTGTTGAGGTCCGAAAAAATATTTTCCTTTGCCACACGCTGGATTCCTGTCAGGAGCGCCCTTTCCAGAGACGGATTTCCTTTCAGTGAGGAGGTCAGCATCTCTGCGAGGAAATCCCGCATCTCACCGTAATATCCCTTTGCGTTGGCAGCAATGAACGGGGTATCGTACTCGTCCAGGAGAAGGTACACTTTCCTGCCGTAATATGCTTCCAGCACCTGGCATAATTCGGAAATCGCACGGCTGATGCAGCCTTTCTTCTCTTCCTCACTGCCGGCTTTGCAGAGGCGTTCATAATTGCTGTCAAACATGCTTTTGTGTACGGCCGGCAGGGAGCCGTCATTCACGATGGAGAGGTATCTCTCGTATTCCCGCTTCAGAGTAATCCGTAATTCGTCCAGCATCCTCTCCGCACTGCCGCCCTTTACGTTCAGGAAGGAAAGGAAGATCACCGGATGACGGTTCATCTCCTCCATCACATAGCTGCCGCTGACCCGTGTGCCTGCAAACAGATCTGCGGAGTCCTTCGTACAATCCAGAAATTCCGCAAGCATGGACATATTCAGGGTCTTTCCGAAACGTCTCGGCCTGGTGATCAGCGTCACCTCATACCAGGACTCGAGAAACTCCTCTACCATCTGTGTCTTATCTACATAATATGCCTTCCGCTCCCGCAGCTTGCGGAAATCCTGGGTGCCGATCGCAAGCCTTCTGCCCGGTCCCCTCTGGGGCGCCTTCACATGGACATGATAGGGGATGGGCCCTTCACTGATCCTGTTGGCATGCCACAGGGGCGACCTTCCGAACAGCTCGTCCATGGAGCAGTCCAGAATCTCACTGATCCGCTCCAGACCTTCCAGATCCGGCGAACGGTTCCCCGACTCATAATTCGTATAGGTGGAGCGGGAAATCTCCAACTTCTCAGCCATCTGTGCCTGTGTAAAACCTTTCTGCTTTCGAAACATTGTCAGATATTCATGAAATTTTGTTTTCATTTCCGCAACACTTCTTTCCTTTTTATTTATTATAACGCAAAAAGTTTCAAAAAGCAACTATTAATTACGTTTCTTTTCGAAACTTTCCCCAGTTCCCAAAGACAAGATATCCCTGTGGCATGCTCTCACCGTGGTGCTCTATTTCTGACTGTTTCGAATTGTCACTCGAAATAAAACAGATCTTCAAACTTTTTGTCCAGCGCAATACACAGAATCAGCGCCAGCTTTGCAGTCGGATTAAACTGGCCGGTTTCGATCGAGCTGATCGTATTGCGTGAGACGCCGACCATCTGCGCCAGCTTTGCCTGAGACAGCTTTTTTTCGGTCCGGACTTCTTTCAGATGATTTTTCAGTACTAATTCCATATCCGTTCTCCTACAGCATTGCTGCGGTGCCAAGCAGGTTTCGGAAATACATCGCAGCCTCTAGCAGAACTGCCCCCCAGCCCGCGGCCGCCGGCAGGATTTCCTGCCAGTGCTTCTTCCGACTTGCTTTTAACCTTACCGTATATCCCGCCGCCATCAGGCTGTAAAACATCGCCCACAGTTCGTATCTTACCCTGTCATTCACATACATTTCGATCAGAAATAGAACTGAAGTCATGATAAGCACCACATAAATTCCGACTTCGCCGCCTTCCCTCACGATTTCCTTTTCATATAAATCCTGCCCTGCGTTTTCCTTTCTGCTTTTTTCCAATATCTCGTCTCTCTTCATAACCAGTCCTCCAAAATTTGAACCCCGTCTGCGCCGCAGGTCTTTTGCACGCTCCGCCTGCCCCCTCTGCCGTTGGCCTGCCGGCGGATAAACAGCAGTTTTCAGACAGAAGGCGCATTTAAGAAAGCACACCGAACATCTGGCAAAAGTGCAGAACAGAACACAGTACCGTGCAAATCCACCAACCCGCAGCCTTTTTCACATCCTTGCTTTGCTTCTGCCCGCGCGCCTTCACCGTATAAACCGTCGCGGAGAATCCTCCTGCCAGAACAAATACGGCATAGTTCCATTCACGGCACAGCAGCATCTGCAGCAGAGCAAACACTACCGCAAAGATCCACACCGTATAAAATCCAGCTTCTCCCCCGGTTCTCATGACCTCTTTTTCATACAGGTCCTGCCCGTTGTTTTCCTTCCTGCTCTTCTTCAATATTTCCTCTTTCTTCATAAGCAGATCCTCCATATTTGCAGCCAAAGGCAGCGGCACAAACAAAACTTCCAAAATCAGTCTGCCAAGTTTTCTTGTATATCCTTATTATAACACGACAAGTTTTCTTGTCAAGCGCTTTTCTATATACGCATAGAACAAGATGAAACAGCAAGCTGTTTCACTTGTCATGAATAAAAAAAGCCAGACCAGCGGCCTGACTTTCTTACTATTTATTCGCGGTGCCCCGCGCCTTACTGCAAGGCAATAGTCGAATCACTTTCTTCAATCCTATTTTACGGTTACAGAAGTGATATGTGGATTGACGCCTTCATACCAGTACAAAAATCCTTCCATATCCACCGTGTCGCCGATTTTTAACTCCTTCACAGCCTGATACACATCAGTGGTATTGTCGCACAGATAAGACTCCACTGTAAATGTATAAGTCTCCCCGTCCAGAGAAACATTGAAATACAGGTCGTCCCCGTCCTGTCCCGAGCCGTCCCAGGAGTACAAAAACGGAACATCATTTCCCGCCTCGTCCTGTCCGGCAGCTTCCACTGTCATCCCCTGGAAGGATACGAACATGTTCTGCTTGTCGATCAGCTCATCCTTTCCAAGAAGAGTGGTCACATCCTCTGCCTCTGCGATGTAATTTCCTTCCTGGATCTCAAATTCCGCGTCAATGATCTCAAATTCGCCGGACCATTCCGCCTTGAAGCCTGTCACCTTGATCTTGGTTCCGGGAACCAGCTTCTCATAGTCTTCCTCAGAGCAGGGCATGTCGTAGATAAAATAAGCCCCGTCCTTATCCTGTGTATAGAGAGTCGCCTTGTCTTCCCACCAGGACTGCTTTGCCTGCACATAGGTCTCCACCACGACCTCTGTATCCACGTCAGCCGCGGCATACTCTTCATAGGTCATGACGCCCTCGGACTTCTCCTCTGTCCCTTCCTCCCCGGAAGCAGAATCCGGCTCCTGTGCATCTGCGTCTGATTCCGCGGACGTATTCGTGTTCGCCGCGTCGCTGCCGCTGTCCTTGTCATCGCCTGAACCGCCGCACCCCGCGCACCCAAGCACCAGCGCACAGGTCAGAAATAATACTGTTAACTTTTTCATGTTCTCCACCTTTCCGCGAAAGCGTGTCTCTTCAACTAAAGCTTCCGCTTTCATTGTTCTCTGCTGAAACTGCGATGTACCGGCATAGGAGCCCGTCCATCTTCAAGCATCGACTTGATTGTACTCGCAATTTTACGCAAAATCAATAGTATTATTCCGCAATTCTTTTCCGTTTCCTGACCATTTGCGCAACAAAATATACAATCATCACCATCCATATCCCTGCCAGGGAGGCCAGCAGAACAACGGCTGTCCCGGGCAGTTTCCCCAGATCTTCCCTTGCGGACCCGTCCGGCACGGCAGAGCCTCCTGGCTGATCGAGACGGTACAGGGAAGTGATATCCTCAAAAAGCTGTTCCATATACGCCTCGTCGATGGTCTCCTTCCTCCGCACGGATTTCACTGTATTTTCAATCAGTTGGCCGGCCGCGTTCCGCAGGGAGGCGGAGCCGTTGAACACCGGGGTCACGAAGGTATGCTCCGTATGGTCCAGCAGAAGCTGCGCCGCCCGGATCTTGACGTCATAGTAAGCCTCATTGTCTTCCCCGCATCTGGACAGATAATCCTGGTACTCCTCCGACTGCTGCGCCTTCACCGTGACCGGCACATACCCCTCCGTCTCCGAATAGGCGATCTGTACCTCATTGCTCAGAAGATACTGCACAAACAGCCAGGAAGCCAATACCTCCTGGGGCTCCGATTTGTTAAAAATGCAGACCGACGGCCCCTGGGAGATCATCCGGGGATGCTCCGGGTCAAACTGGGGAATCGGCATGACTTCCGTCTCAAACTCCACGATCTTGTCCTCGCTCATATCGGACAGCGGCGCATGAGTCCCCATCCAGGTTGCTCCCGCAGTGGAGTCAATAGCAAAAATACACTGCCCCGCATTCAGGAAATTAGCCGGATAACTGGAAATTTTGAAAGTAGAAAAGGCGCCTGTCTTCCCATGTTCTGCGACAGTATACAAAATCTCTCTGGCGGTATCGTTAAAAAGCCGGATCTCGCCCTCCTCCGTGGAATAACCGGCCTCCTTCTGCCGCAGCATCTGGATCATCATATTATCCGTAGATTTATAGATAAACGGAATCATCACCTTCTGCCCGTTGACAAGGAAATTTTCCTCCTCATCCTGCGCCATTGCCGCCTCAGACACCTCCCACACAAAATCCCAGGTCAATTTCTCCGGCAGGCTATAGCCCAGCTTCTCCACATAGGTTTTGTTGATGTAACAGGCTTCCGTGGAACGCATATACGGCAGCGCATAGTAATGTCCGCCGAACCGGCATTCCTCCAGAAACTGAGGGATGATCTCTTCTTCCGCAGGAGCATCAAACCGCACCTCGCTGCCCCCCAGCCCATAAGACTCATCCTCGAACAGCTCATCCAGCGGGACCACCTGGTTGTTCCCGGTCAGATAGGTGGCAATGTGGTCCGGGTAGGTGATACATACATTCGGCGTGGTATTAGTGGAAATATTCGTGATCACATCATTGTAGATCTTCCCGTAATCCGTATACAGGCGCAGATTCACCCGGATATTCGGATATGCCTTCTCAAATCCCGCGATCGCCTGCTCGTAAATCGCCGTCTGGGTCTTGTTGGTATCATTTTTTGCCCAGAACGTGATCTCATAGCTTCCCCGGCTGTCAAACTCCTCCGGCATCTCAAAATCTCCCATTCCCATAGATCCATGACATCCTGTCAGAGCCGTCAGGCTGCCTGCCGCCAGAGCAGAAGTCAGGAGAAAAGCCATCGCCTTTTTTTTCATCGTTCTCATCCCTTCGTCCCTCCTCTCGACACTCCTGCCATGATCTTTTTGTGGAAAATGAGGAACAAGATCACTAATGGAACCGAGATCACCACCACAGCCGCCATCATTGCCGGAATGTTTTCCCGGCCGAATCCATTTTCCCGGATTTCCTGAATGCCGTTGGATACAAGGAAATACTTCTCGTCGTCCGTGATCAGCCTGGGCCAGATATAGGAATTCCAGCACTCGATCACCTTCAGGATGGTAATGGTGATGATGGTGGGCCTGGACATGGGGATCATCACCCTCCAAAGGTATTTCCAGTCGCTTGTGCCGTCCACCTTCGCCGCATAATACAGGCTGTCTGGAATCTGCTCAAAATTTTCTTTCAACAGATAAATGTAAAACACCGAAGTCACCGACGGCAGGATCAGCCCGGGAAATGTATTTCGCATGTCCCAGTTGGTGATGGTCACAAAGTTCGTGATGACCACCAGCTCGTTTGGGATCATCATCAGGGAGAGAAACAGCAGGAAAAAGATATTTTTCCCCCGAAATTCCAGTCTGGCAAACGCAAACGCCGCCAGGGTGATCACCGCCAGCATAAGTGCCGTAGTCACAGCGGTAAAAATAATGGTATTCAGGAAATATTGTCCCAGCGGCACGGCAGTGAACGCCTCCGCATAATTCTCCAGGGTCGGCGACAGGGTAAAAAACTTTGGAATGTATTCCGAATTGTATGCGCCGTAGCTTTTCAGAGAGCTGAGCACCATCCAGTAAAAGGGAAACAGTACCACGGCCGCCCAGAAAACGAGAAATATATAGGTCAATGCGCGCACGGTCCTTCTGCGGATCCTGGTCTCCTTTTCTATTTTGATATAATCAAGATTGCTTTTCATAGCTTTGCCTGTTCCTTTCGAAAACTTTAAACCGCTCAATGTATTTTTTTCTTACTGATCAGCAGATTGATACAGGTGATGGTCAGCACAATCACAAACAGGATCACCGCCGCCGCGGATGCATAGGACGGATACCCGCCGCTGTCACCATAGAGCATGTCGTAGACATAACCCACGATCGTGTTCATTTCCGCCGCATTCAGATCTGTTCCAAACAGTGCGACCGCGTCGCTGTAAGCCTTGAAGGCGCCGATAAAGCCGGTGATGATCAGGTAGAAGATCATAGGAGCGATCATAGGCAGCGTAATACGCCGGAAGATCCGGAACTTTGACGTGCCGTCTACCCTGGCCGCATGATAATAATCCTGGTTGATGGATGCAAGCGCACTGGTCAGGATCAGAATCTTGAAAGGCATTACGATCCAGATCGTGTAAAAGCAGAGCACAAACATCTTTGCCCAGTAAGGTCCTTCGATAAAATCCACGGAACTCCCGCCGAACCAGTTGATCAAGAGATTTACCAGCCCATCCGAATAAGCCGTCTTTTTAAACAGGATCATAAATACCAGTCCAACGGCCAGCGTATTGGTCACATAGGGCAGAAAATAGATGGTCTGGAGCAGGCTTCGCAGCGCCGTAATGGAATTTAAGCCCACCGAGATCAGCAGAGCGATCCCCGTAGACAACGGCACCGTAACAGCCACCAGAATCAATGTATTCTTCACCGCCTGCAGAAAATACGGGTCGTGCAGGATGTAAGAATAGTTGTAAGTTCCCGTGCCGAAATAAGTCTGGGACGCAAAATTATACCCCTCCTCAAAAGAATAGATCAGCACGTCAATGAGCGGGTACACCATAAAAAATCCGAGAAATACGATTGCCGGCAAAAGATAGAGCCAGCCTTTTAACGTGCTGTCCTGCATTTTTTTCTTCATTTTTTCACCGCCTCTGTCTGTGTCCCCCGGAAGCCAATCCGCTCCTCTGTATCCTTGTCAAACAGAAATACCTTATTTGGAAGGAGCGAAAAGCGGACCTCCGTACTTCCGATCTCCGACATATGTTCTGAGTTGATGACAGCCCGGATGGCCGGGGAAAGCGCTGCCGGGTTTTCGGACACCACGCTGATATCCCGGCCCATCACCTCCACCCCCCGCAGGCTGCAGCGGAAGGGACCGTCCGCATCCGGCACAAAGCCCTCTGGACGGACGCCCACGCAGACCTCTTTTTCCGTGATCCCCGGCACCTCTGTTCCTGCATCCTTCCCCAAAATATCCCGGATGTCCAGAACTGCATCCTTTCCTATATAAAGCTTCTCTCCTTTTACGTTTCCCTGAAAAACATTGATCTGCGGATTGCCCAGAAACTTTGCTACAAACAGGTTCAGCGGATCGTCATAAACTTCCTGGGGCTTCCCTGTCTGCTGGACCACACCGTCCTTCATCACCACGATCAGATCCGAGATGCTCATGGCCTCTTCCTGGTCGTGGGTCACGAAGATAGTAGTGATACCTGTCTCCTGCTGGATCCTCCGGATTTCCTCCCTGGTCTGCAGACGCAGGCGGGCATCTAAGTTGGACAGAGGTTCATCCAGCAGAAGCACCTTCGGCATTTTTACCAGTGCCCGGGCAATAGCCACTCTCTGCTGCTGCCCGCCCGAAAGCTCTCCCGGCCGCCGCTCCATCAGCCCGTCAATCTGGACCATCCTTGCTGCCTCCTGTGCCTTGGAAAGCATTTCCTGTTTCGAAAGCCTATCCTTCCCTTTCCGGTTTTCCAATGGAAAAAGGATATTCTGCTTCACGGTCAAATGAGGGTACAGGGCATAATTCTGGAACACCAGTCCGATCCCCCTGTTTTCCGGAGGGAGGCCGGTCACATCATCCTCTCCAAAAAAAATCTTTCCGCTGGTAGGCGTAAGCAGTCCGCTGATCAGGTGGAGAGTCGTGCTCTTCCCGCAGCCCGACGGCCCCAGCAGGCCGATCAGGCTTCCGTCCGGTATGTTGAAATTAAAATCATTGACTGCGGTCACTTCGTCCTGTTTTTTCTTCCCGCGGCCCGGAAATTTTTTCGTCAGATTCTGTAAAATCACTTCCATGTGGATCCTCCCTGTTCGTCTTATCTTTTTCACAAGATTTCCATGTTAAAAGGCTTATTCCCTATAAAACCATCCTTTTCGGATACCCGCCTTCCGGCAGACCTCTTAATTATACCATATCCTCACTGCATTTCACCTAAAATCTTTTCCGAAACTAAAGGAACGAACTTTTTCTATATTATATCCATTTTCCGAAAAGTTTCCGAAATTCCTTCCCTGTATTGATAATTTGACTTCCGAAGATTATAATTTTATCCGAACGGTTGAAATTCCGCGCCTGAACGGGATTTTCTACCACTCAATCATATATGTGAGGTATAGCCATGGCTCCAATAATACACCAACCCCCCGCTTATCATCTTTCAGGTAAGATCGTATACGGGCAGGGAATCGGAAAGCTGGTCGGGACGCCGACTGCGAATCTCCAGATCCTGTCCAGGGACGAACTGCCTCCGGTAGGCGTATATGTCACCGAGGTCCTGTTAGATGGACAGCTCTACTACGGGGTCACGAATATCGGGACCTCCCCGACAGTCAACAAGAACAACGAGATTTCCATCGAAACTCTGATCATGAACTTTTCCAGAGATATTCACGGACAGCAGATGGAGATACGGCTTTTCAAAAAACTCCGCTGTCCGAAAAAATTTGAAAACCTGTCCATGCTTCTGGACCAGATCCGAATGGACTGTATCGCGGCCCAGGAATTTTTCGGAATCCAAATGATCTCCTCCCGGCTGCATATGAGCGTCAAGAATCACCAGACCACCGTCAACAATCAGGAAATCTATCTGTCAACCAAAGAATTTGATGTTCTGTACATGCTGTATTCCAACCCGGACATCACTTATACCAAGGAGCAGATCTATGAGGCGGTGTGGCATGAGCCCTCCGGCGGGTACTGCCACGCGGTGGAAAATACGGTTTTCCAGATCCGAAAAAAATGCAGAGGTGTCGCAAAGGATATGGATTTTATCAAAACCATCGCCGGATACGGATATAAATTTCATGCAGATTAACAGTCTGCCGCAAAAATGACGGAAAATATCGGAGGGGAACCTATGCCAGAAGAACTATATATGCAGCGGGCCATCCGGCTTGCCCGGCTGGGACTTGGACGGACCAGCCCGAATCCCATGGTGGGCGCGGTCATCGTAAAAAACGGACGCATCATCGGCGAAGGATTTCATCAATACTGCGGCGGCTCCCATGCGGAGCGCAGCGCACTGGCTTCCTGTACCGAGGATCCAGCAGGCGCCGCGATGTATGTGACACTGGAACCATGCTGTCATCAGGGCCGCACTCCGCCCTGCACGGATGCCATCCTGGCAAATAGGATCGCCCATGTAGTCATCGGCTCCCGGGATCCCAACCCAAAAGCAGCCGGCGGCGCGGAAATTCTACGTAGAAACGGGATCACTGTAACGGAACATTTTCTGCAGGATGAATGCGACGCGGTCAATGAAATCTTTTTTCACTATATTACATCCGGACAGCCTTATGTGGCAATGAAATATGCCATGAGCGCCGACGGAAAGACAGCCTCTTACACAGGCGCTTCGAAATGGATCACCGGACATGAGGCCAGAGAGCATGTCCATAGTCTGCGCAGCCGGTACACCGGGATCATGGCCGGAATCGGCACGGTACTCTCGGACGATCCTATGCTCAACTGCAGAACACAGGAACGAAGATCCAGACAGGAGGACCGGCTTTCAGCCGTCCAAAATCCTCCGCAGACAGATGGCTCGTCTGCCGCGGATGTCCCTGTATCCGATCCGCGCCAGCCCGTCCGTATCCTTTGTGACTCTCAGCTGAGGATTCCCGCGGACTGCCGCCTTTGCCGCACAGCCGGGCAATATCGGACGATCATCGCTTATACTCATGGGACTCCCGAAAAACAGTCGGCGCTGGATGCAATGGGCATCACCCTGCTGGAGCTTCCAGAAGAGAATGGCCGCGTTTCTCTCCCGGCCCTGATGGACGCGCTCGGCCGCATGGAGATTGACAGCATCCTGCTGGAGGGCGGCGGCACCTTAAATGAAGCCATGCTCCGGGCCGGACTGGTGCAAAAGATATATGCCTATATCGCTCCTCTGCTCCTTGGCGGACGGGACGCCAGAACTCCTGTGGAAGGAATCGGTTTTCCTTCACCCGGGGAGGGCATCCGCCTTTCGTCCCCTGCGGTTTCAACCATCGGTGAGGACCTGTTATTGGAATTTAAAGTGGATTCACTGCTTTTTCAGAAGCGGATAGATCTACAGCTATGAGGTGATGCAAATGTTTACAGGAATCATAGAAGAGATCGGCCGGGTACGCCACGTGGTTTCCAACCACGTTTCCGGGGAAATATCTGTTCAGGCCGATACGGTCCTGGTGAAAACCAGGCCGGGAGATTCTATTGCCGTCAACGGCGTATGCCTGACAGCCGCAATGCTCCTGCCGGACGGTTTTATTGCCGACGTCATGCCGGAAACTCTGCGCAGGACAAATCTAGGGAAGCTCCGCGCAGGCAGCAGGGTCAATCTGGAACGTGCCATGGCCGCAGACGGAAGATTCGGCGGTCACATTGTCTCGGGGCATATTGACGGGACCGGAACCATCCATTCCGTCCGCCGGGAAGATAATGCGGTGTGGATCACCGTGGAGACTGCGCCGGATATCCTGGGCCTGATCGTAGAAAAGGGTTCCATTGCCATCGACGGCGTCAGCCTGACTGTCGCTGGGCTGACAGAGCACAGTTTCTGCGTTTCCCTTATTCCACATACCGGAGGGCACACGACCCTTCTTTCAAAAAAAGCAGGAGATCTTGTCAATCTGGAAAACGATGTCATCGGAAAATATATACAAAGGTTGATCGCAAGTCCTGCCCCCGCACCGCTGCCAAAAAGCAGACTCACAGAAGATTTTCTGCGGGAGCATGGATTCTAAAACAGGATTCCAGGAAATTTGCTGTCGGGCCATTTTATCAGAAAAAGATTCCAGGAAGGAGAAATTCTATATATGAACTTTGCACCGATCGAAGACGCGCTGAACGAGCTGAGAGCCGGCCGTATCATCCTGTGTATGGATGACCCGGACCGCGAAAATGAGGGAGACATGATCTGCGCAGCTCAGTTCGCCACTACAGAAAATGTAAACTTTATGGCAACACATGCCAAAGGACTAATCTGCACCCCCATGTCCGCAGAGATTGCGGCACGTCTTGGGCTGGAACAGATGGTAAAGATGAATACTGACAACCATGGAACGGCGTTTACCGTGTCTGTGGACTATATCGGCACTTCCACAGGAATCTCCGCAGAGGAACGGGGACTGACCTGCCGAAAATGCGCTGATCCCCAATCCAGATTCCGGGATTTCCGCCAGCCCGGGCATGTATTTCCTCTGACTGCCCGTCCTGGAGGGGTGCTGTCTCGCGGTGGACATACAGAAGCCACTGTGGACCTGTGCCGCCTGGCAGGGCTGGAGGCATGCGGCCTGTGCTGTGAGATCATGCGGGAAGACGGCACTATGATGCGCACCGCCGAATTGCTGGAGCATGCAAAGATCTGGAATATGAAGGTCATTTCTATCAAAGACCTGCAGGATTACTGCAGGCTTCACGATCAGCATGTACTCCGGGAGGCTGCCGCCAGGATGCCCACTCATTATGGTGATTTCAAGATCTACGGTTACACCGACGATCTGACCGGGCAAAGCCACGTGGCTCTTGTAAAGGGGGAGGTCGGTGACGGAAAAGGGCTTCTTTGCCGGGTCCATTCCGAATGCCTCACCGGAGATATCCTGGGAAGCAGACGATGCGACTGCGGACAGCAGCTGGAAGCCGCCCTGAAGATGATCGAAAAGGAAGGCCGGGGTATTTTGCTGTATATGCGGCAGGAGGGCCGGGGCATCGGCCTGATCAATAAGCTGAAAACCTATGAGCTGCAGGAACAAGGATATGATACCGTGGAAGCCAATCTGAAGCTGGGGTTTGCCCCGGATATGCGGGAATATTGGATCGGCGCACAAATCCTGCGCGACCTGGGAGCCAGGGAACTGAGGCTTCTGACCAATAATCCGGATAAGATCTATCAACTGAAGGATTTTGGTCTGGAAATCGCACAACGCGTTCCAATCCAGATGGACGCTACCCGGGAAGATCTCTTCTACCTGTGCACCAAGCAGAAAAAAATGGGCCATATCTTAAACTATTCCGCGGCGGAAACAAAGATTTGACCGGCCATGTAAAACAGCCGGCTCCAGAATGCAGGGAACGGGCAAGCAGTCACTCCGTTTACTGCTCAAATTGGTGAAGATCAAGGAGGAAAATGTGATGAAAATATTTGAAGGAAAGCTGGTTGCGGAAGGCATTCGAATTGGTATTATCGCCGCCCGCTTCAATGACTTTATTGTTTCCAGGCTGCTTGACGGATGTGAGGATGCGCTCCTGCGCCACGGCGTCCATTCTGATGACATCCATGTCGCCTGGGTTCCGGGTGCGTTTGAGATTCCGCTGATTGCTTCAAAGATGGCAAAATGCGGCCGGTACGACGCTGTGATCGCACTTGGAGCCGTCATCCGCGGAAGCACCAGCCACTACGATCATGTGTGCAGCGAGGTTTCCAAGGGTATTGCAAATGTAGCTTTATCAAACGATATCCCGGTGATGTTCGGTGTCCTTACCACCGATACCATTGAGCAGGCCATCGAGCGGGCCGGCACCAAAGCCGGAAATAAAGGAGCGGAGTGCGCACAGGGAGCCATCGAGATGATCAGCCTGATACGGTCATTACACGCTCTAGAAGGCTAAGATGCGAAAAAGCCGTTACTGTGAGTACCTGATCAGGGTGTGGACCGTTACAAGAAACCGTTACAGGCACACCTTGACCAGGTGTGCCTGTAACTCAGGCCGCATTTTAAATGTTTCCGCTTCGGTCCGCTGGACGTTCAGTACCCTGCGGCAATGGGCGGCCTGAATACCAACTTTTAGTTATATAAACTATAAAAAGACATCCGGAAGCTCCGCCTGATAATCTGTCCACCGGTTCATCTCTGACGCGCCGGACAGATTCGCCACCGGTTCATGTGACATCACCGTAATCGTATGCTTTCCGGTCCCCTTCACATAGACCGTTCCGTCCCTGCCCCGGATGGTCACTGTTTTTCCTTCCTCATCCTCAATCCGTCCGCTGCAGGAAAGCCGTGTCAGGCTGCTGTCGCCTGTCACGATCCATGTGCAGCCTTCCTCGATATACAGGTTGCAATATCCGTCTGACTCCTTGGCCTCATCGTTTTTCTCATGCAGAACCGCTCCCTTAAAGGTACTGCTTTTCGTCATATAAAAATCAAGCCTGCTGATATCATCCCAAAGAACATCGCCCTCCATGTCCTGATTCTCTGCGGTAAACAGGCAGTCTGCCCCATTGGCGCCATCTTTTCCCCAGCCATCCGGATGGTCGTTTCCCGTACATTTCAGGAAAAATTCCTGAACGTCCGGATACACGATCTCTACGTTTGAAAGCGTAATGACAGCTTCCGTATTTGTAGTATAAAAAATACCGCCATTCCTGGCCGTCAGTCTGCCGCCCTTCATCCCAAAGGTACTTTTTCCCGGTTCAAAGTCTCCTGATGTCTCCTGATAAAGCAGTATGTTCCAGGCGCTGTCATTGTACAGGCTGTCTCCTATATTTCCCGTCAGTCCACAATCATACAGATACAGAGAACTTCCTCCTTCAATGCGGACAGCCTCCGATGCATTTGCAGTCAGCACAGCTTCGCGGACCGCGATATCCGCCCCGCATAATACAGCCGGCGAATCTTCCCCGTGGGAAATATACGCCCCGCCGTCCACCACCAGCCTACCGCCTCCCCGGCCGCTGCTGATGGCCGCTGACGATGTTCCGGAAGTCTCCACGTTCAGATTCCATGCATAAAGCTGACCGCCGCCTGCCGCATGGATGCCGCCGGAGACGTCCTGACTTGTAGACACTTCGGTATTCATGGCATAGACATATGCATTTCCATAGGAAAAGATCCCGGCTCCTCCGGATGCATCCGTCATGACGGTGCTGTCTTTGAGATAGGAAATGCCGTTGGTTGTGAGCAGAGCCGATCCTACGCCGTAAGAACTGGCCGGACTTCCCCCTGCGCTGTCCCTGGACGTCCTGGTAATCTCCGCATTTTTTAGGACTGCCCTGGCCTCCCCGTATACATGAACCGCATTTTCATCTGTTCCCGTTGATGCAAACGTTTCTCCGTCTGACTCAATATCTACCGCAAATTCCACCGCCGCATCGTATTCCTCCGCTTCCCTGAGTTTCCCTGCGCCGCCCGGGTCTGCCTGAGAAATGATCAGGATCCTGGATGCATTTCCTTTTTTATCCAGACTCACAGTAACCACGTCGCCTTCTGAGATTTCGGAGGATGAAATCTCTTCCTCTGCGAATTGCTCCTCTGATTCACCGGTATCCTCGTTTGATCCATCATCAGATATTTCCGTTCCGTCCTGCACCGGGTCTGCTTTGCCCTCTTCATCTTCATCAGGTCTGCGGACCATGAACGCCGTATCCTTTGTCAGGCCGATTTCCTGCTCTTCGCCTGTGTACTCCGGGGCGGGATCGTTTTTATCCTCATCCTCACCCGTTCCATCCTTCTCGCTTTCTGTCCGGATGATGAGCAGGTCCTTATTCACCTGGCACACTTCTCCTGTAACCGTCTGCCCGGTGCTCTGACGAAAAAACGGAATTTCAATCTCAAATTCTCCGGCGCATCCGGCAAGTGCCAGTGTTCCCAACACAAGTACAAACATCCTTACTGTATATTTTGCTTTCATAAATTCACACAGCCTTTCCATGGAACGAATTGACACTGGATATTGCTGCCCTCAGAATCCCATTCCTGCATGGCAGCCCGCAGTTCCTCTGTACCGGCAGGCCTGATTTCTGAAATATACGCCTGCCGGTACAAAGGATCATCCCTCTTCCACGATACGTATGATGTCCCTCTCGCGCAGCTTCTGCATAAATGTTCCGGGCTCTCCGTTCACGCTCAATGTAACCCTGCCCTTCGGCTGTTTCAGATCGATGCCGGAATATTCGATCATATCCATCAGATAATAGGAAGCACCGTCTTTTTTCAGCGGCAGGCGCAATGGCGCGTCATTTAGATAGAACAAAACAGTTCCTGATCCGGAAGAAGGAGCACTGACTGTTCTGGAAATATTTCCCGGCGCAGCAGATTCTCTCGGTCTAGATGTCTCCCTTGGCATATCCGGCTCCTTCACCGGAGAAAACCCACGCAGCGCGGCCGGTTCCTTCTTTGCGGAAAATCCCTTCGATGCAAGGGCCTCCTTTATAGACGGCAGCTTAGAAGTACGCTCTTTTACGGAAAGACCGCTGCGCTGCAAATGGTGTTTCTTTGCTGATACTGTATCGGCTGCGGGAACTCTGCCTGTCTCCGTTTCCAGATTCAGTGTACTCTGGACCAGCGATTTTTCATCCGCTTCATACAGCATTTCTGCAGAATTTCGGGCTTCTTTTTTTGTCAGTTCTGCTTCCGATGGCCTCTCTGTCGATAACCCGGATTTTGGATTCCACATCTCTTCCGTCAGCGGTTCCGCCTCATGCGTCTGCAATTCTCCCGTTATCGGTTCCGCTCCATGCCTCTGCAGTTCTTCTGCCGGCGCCTCTGCCTGAGACAGCTGCAGTTTATCCATCACCGATTCTGATTCCGGATTTGATCCCATTTCTACCGCAAATTCTGCTCCCGGCTCCGACCCTGCATCCTTCGCTGAGTCTGTTTCAAATCCATATTCTATGTCTTGATCCGGCTCTGTTTCCTCCAATTCCAGGGGCGCTGCTTCCGATATGATTTCCTCCGGCAAAACATCCTTTTCAAGCCCTGTCTCAGCAGATACTGCATCTTTCTGCTCCGTCCGGACAGCGAAATCCTCTTTTTGCCCTGACTCAGAAGCAAAATCTTCATCCTGCCCAGGCTCAGCAGTAAAATTTTCTTCCTGCTCTGAATGAACTGCTAGATTCTCCTTCTGCTTCGTCTCAGCAACAAAATTTTCTCCCTGCTCTGAATGAACTGCTAGATCCTCCTTCTGCTTCGTCTCAGCAACAAAATTTTCTCCCTGCTCTGAATGAACTGCTAGATTCTCCTTCTGCTTCGTCTCAGCAACAAAATTTTCTCCCTGCTCTGAATGAACTGCTAGATTCTCTTTCTGCTCCATCCCAGCAGCAATATCTTCTTTCTCCTCTGTCTGCACAGCTAGATTCTCTTTTTTCTCCGTCCCAGCAGCAATATCTTCTTTCTCCTCTGTCTGCACAGCTAGATACTCTTTTATCTCCGCTTCAGCGGCAATATCTACCTCCTGCTCTGCCTCAGCAGAAACTGCTGTTTCTTCCTGCTCCGCACGGGCGGCAGCCGCAGCCGCTTCCTCCGCCGCTTTTTCCTCGGCCTCACGCTTCCTCACCGCTAGCTGTTCATCAGAAAGCATCATCATGATAATGTCCCCGTTTTTCAGAGGGGTTTCCAAATCTGCCGGCCTTCCGTTCAGGGTCAGTTCCAGGCACTCCGCAGCGCCTTCGATATCTTTTATACAAGGCTTTGCGGCTAGGCCGTGGACAGCAGGCACAAACTCAATATGATCTCCGGCATGAACGATATCCGAAAGCCGTCCTTCCCTTTTATTGATAAACAGCGAGGCCGGCTGTGCTGCCATGCCATAGAATATTTTCCGCTTTCCGTTTACCCTGATGCTTACGCTGGCTCCGGAACGTCCCAGCATATCCTGAAAGCCGTAGCCATTCATCATCAAAAGGTTCATCACCGTAAAACTCCCGCTGCGGAATAATTTGGCGGATTTTTCGTTCAATGTTACCCGAAAGCTGTCATTGATCATATTCAGTCCGGAAGAAATGGCAATTCCCAGCGGAGTGGCATATTCCGGATTATTCAGGTCATATTCATCAGAAAATGCATTGGTCCGGAAGTTATTTCCTGCGATCGCCACACGGTTGTTGTCCATCTTAAGCGCCGCCGTAAGTCCCTCTCTCAGCCCCGCTAGCTTGCTTCCGCCGCCCGCCAGAAACAAAGCGGAGGGCGCGCTGCCGTTGACCTCCAGGACTTTTTGCGCGATCTCTCTGCAGAGGGATTCGGACATGCCCTGGATACAGCAAAAAAGCTCTTCCTTGGAAGCTTTTCTTTCAAATCCCAGTATATCCGTAAAGGTGATCTCTTCCTCAGTCTCGATCTGTGCCTTCATATTCTCAGCAGTCATGAAATCCACAAGAAATTCTTTCATAATGGCTTCGGTAATCTCGTCTCCCGCAATGGTCGCCATGGTATATCCTGTCACGCTGCCGCTGGTGCAGGCCGCGATATCCGAGGTCCCGGCCCCGATATCTACGATCACCAGGTTTAAGAGCCTTAAATTTTCCGGGATGGCCGCATTGATAGCTGCGATCGGCTCCAGGGTGATGCTGGCAACCTCCAGACCGATCTTATTCATCGTGGTATACAGGCTTTCCACCACTTCGCTTGGCAGAAAGGTTGCGATCAGATCTACCTTGATGTGCTTTCCGCGGTGATCCTTTAAGCTGGAGATCATATACTGGTCCAGGTAATACTGGCAGACCGTATATCCTACCAGATAGAAACGGCGTGTATCCTCCTGGGCTTCATTTTCTGCATCAAACTGGGCCTCCGCCTTACTGATGGCCCCTGCTTCCAGACGGTTGATGACCTCATCGTCAATCACCTGGGGGCCCTGCAGCACCATCTCATAATCCACCCTGCTGGTCCGGAGAGCACGTCCCGCGGCCGCGACCGAGACACGTTTCAGCTTTGCGTGGACCTTATCCTCCAGCCGCTTCTTTACCTTCTTCGCCAGCGCGGATACTTTTTCTATATTTTCAATCTGTCCGTCGATCATTGCCCGCTCGCTATGCTCCTCTTTTTCAATCGCAACGATCTTCACCTTGTCTTCCACCACTACGCCCACCATTCCAATGATGCTGCGCGTCCCGATGTCCAGGGAAAATATCATATTATCCGCCTGTACCTCTGTCTTTGTCTTGGGCTGCACTTTAGCCTGTACCTTTATTGGAACCTTTTTCGCTTGTCCTTTCGCCATGACGACCTCCTTATTTTTACCGGATGCCCCCGGAAAATCACATCATTCTGAAATCTATTATATCGAAATTTTTATTCTCTGTACAGATAAAAAGTTCCGCCCCGTAAAAATATTTTCTTGTTACTATTCACAGCCGCTTCACACATGTGCAAAAACAGCCGGCAAAGCCGTCTGCCGATGCTACGCATCTTGATTTTTTGCTTATGTGGGTGAAGTGACTGATTCCAGTCATATCGCCTTATTTTACACCCGCTGTAGCAGTCTCCTGCTGATTCAGCGCTCCAGTCACCGCCTCATACAGCAGTTTTGCCTCCGCCGCCGAGCACACAACTCCGCCATGGTCATCTGATGCGCCATGGCAAGCATCGGGTTATCTAGTACAGCATTGCGTAATTAACAGTGAATACTGTATCTCGTAATCGTATTCATAGATTCCGGAACCGGCCCTGATCCCCCCGTCCTATTCCGGAAGACGGATCTCCGCCGAAGTATTGGCCGGTACCTCTATATGCACCCGGATCTTCCCATTCTTACAGCTCCATTTACTCACGATCTTCCCATAGACCGATTCAAATTCTATCCCGGCTTATTCTATCCCTTTTACAAACATGGGCTGCACCCGGAACTTTTTATAGCCCGGTTTCAGCTGGCTGACTCCCGCCACCTTCCGGTACATCCAGTCCCCGATGGAGCCATAGGCATAATGGTTCAGGGAATTCATGCCCGACACGTCAAAGCTGCCGTCCGGAAGGATAGAATTCCAACATTCCCAGTCACATGATATGTTGTTTCCGGTTCCGGCGTAGGGAATCAATACGGAGGTATCGCCTTCTTTCCTGTGATCCCAAACCGTTTTTTCCCCGGTCCTGACCAGGATGCGGTAAGATTTCTGCACCGTATCAGCCTGCTCCGATTCCATTTTCCAGGAAAATCTCGGATGCCTCCTGTCAATTCCAATCGGGTTCACTCTGTATTCTGTCCTCAGATCATATGATTTCATACTTTTCTCTCCTCTCTACCTTACCCGGCGCAGTCCGCCCGCCCCACAGAGACATGCATGATACGACGCCCCCTGAGTACATCTGCCTGACCTCAATCCCGGTTTACCTGTCAATCATTCTACCTGATTTAGCTCTCTTAATCTGTTACAGTTCACGGCCGCGAACTGTAACGCATCCAGCCCATTGAAAAGTCGCCTGACGGCGGTCCTACGCGCCAGCGACGCTTGTTTAGGACGGACCGGAACGGAGTGTAGACGGGCTGGATGCATGCAACCGCTATTTTACCGACCGGATGCCTTGCAGCATGGTGCAAGGCACCGTGAACAGTAACCTTAATCTTACAGATTTGTCCGATATATTATAAATACATTTGATATCCTGTCATATTTCTGCTATCATATCCATAAATCACAGCAGTTTTGAACAGCAGACCGGTTCTGTCTGAGACTTGGAAGCTGCATGCATCGGACGGATGAAAAATGAATCAGGAGGCTGCCTCATGAACCGAACAGATGATCTTAAAAACCTTTGCCAGCTGTTTTATCAGGATACAAATATCCCCTTTTACCTGTATCAGAATACGGAACTTCTATCTGCATTTCCCGATACGCAGCTGGCCTGCGTCTATCCCCCTGCCCGGTATCGGGACGCCCTTTTTGAAAATGCTGAGACCATTTCCTACCTTTTCACGGACTACGGGATCTTGTATGCCTCTATACACGCAAGCACCCCCCCTGGGCTTTGGATTCTCGCGGGTCCGGTCAACCACATCCCTTTTACGGACTCGGATTACCACCATATGTATGCCGATTATATCGTCGTGCAGGAAGACCGCGCATTTTTCCAGGGTTTCTTTCAGTTCATCCCTCCGGTATCGCTGACCTCCTTCCTCACAAAAATGCTTCTCGTAAATTATTATGTCAATCAAGAGAAGCTGGAACTGTCCGATATTTTAAAAAATAATTCCGGGAAGATTTCCGCACAGCATGTGGAAAAGACTTATGAGCAGAAGGAAACATTAACACACAATAATTCTTACGAGGTAGAATCGCTGATCTTACATTATATTGAAACAGGGAATATGGACGGATTGAAACATATGACATTTACAGACACAGTCATCCAGGCGGGAGTTGTAGCGCCGACGCAATTACGGCAGATCAAAAACACGCACATCGCGATCACAACTCTGGCCACCAGATCCGCGATCAAAAGCGGGGTGGATACAGATACTGCGTTTCAGATCTCCGACCTCTATATCCGGACGGCAGAGCAAACAAACGATCCGGCCGCACTGAATGCACTGACTTTTCAGATGCTTCTGGACTTTGCCGGAAAGGTGCAGCAGCGTTTCCTGCCGGTCACTTCCGACGAGCTCCTCCTGCGCGCGCTCCGATTCGTCCAGCAGAATACGAACAGCCCGATCACGGTTCGCGATGTGGCGGAATATGTGGGGTTCAGCCGTTCCTATTTTTCCACCTACTTCAAGGAACAGATGGGCTTTTCCCTGAGTGCGTATATTCTCCGGTGCAAACTGGAGGAGAGCAAACAGCTGCTGCAGTTTACGGACAAACCCTTAAGCGTCATTAGCAATTACCTCTGCTTCTCCAGCCAGAGCCATTTTCAGACAGCCTTTAAAAAACAGTACCGGATCACACCCCTGCAGTATCGGAAAAATCCTGCTCTGCACGGCAAGGTACTGCTGCCGGAGGAACGGTGAACGAAATCATTTTGGGCCGGGCAGACACAGATCTTACATGATCTCTCTGCCCGGCCATAACAGGATGCCCTTGGGTATACCTTATGAAACGGCCGTATGGTCATAGTGGGATGCCCTTGGGTATGACAGCCGAACCTTCCTACGATCACTCCGCATGTTCTGCTGCCTTCTGTTCTGCAATCTTTGCGTGAATCTCCGGCATCCGCTTTTCCAAATCGAATTTCAGTGATATGAGGAACATCACCGCAAACAGTATGATCGGAATATAAATGTTAAATGTGAAGATCGCATATTTGGTTCCTGCCGTCAAAGCCGCCGCATTGGGATCATAGCTTGCGATTCCCAGACACCAGCCTACCAGGGATGCTCCTACCCCGCTCCCCACCTTGGATCCAAAGCTTGCCGCACTCTGGGAGCGCGCCACCATACGCTGTCCGAATTGATACTCATTATAGTCAATGGACATCGCTGTCAGTACCCCCAGCAGGCACATCATCGGAATATTGGAAAATGTTCCAAAACATCCCAGGATCGTGTTCAGCCAGAAGTGGTATGGGTTCAGCAGACGGATCACATTTGCCGCCATTCCAAGGAAAAAGGATACCCGCAGTGTTTTTGTAACCCCCAGTTTTTTGATCATGGGGCCTACCAGTATAAATCCTAGCAATGTGGGGATCATCCCGATCGCTCCCTGGATCCCGATGAGGTTGTCATTTCCATAAATCCATTTTGCATAATAGGTTCCCGCGGAATTGGCCAGGCCGTATGTCACATTAGCACACAGGCTTAATATCAGCACCATCACCCAGTATTTATTCCGGAACAGCTTTCCTACTGCTTCTCCAAATGGGATCTGCTCCTCCTCGTCCTCCTCCGGCTTAATCTCTTCGGCCGGATTCGTTTCCTTACTTCTTGCA